>JACCDW010892525.1_pt1 | contig 34612 bp, 55 predicted proteins | sample 7449781 | NCBI WGS metagenome assembly JACCDW01 (sample SAMN15323449, study PRJNA562643) | freshwater metagenome | isolation source: river surface water | place: USA:Blue River Watershed | collected 2017-08-18
TATCCTCCATTTCGTTCGCGCAGCTTGGCTTCGGTGCGGTGAATTGCATCAAAGACATCAATGGATATGCGGGAGATCAGTTTCTTTTGTTGGCCCGTCAGCCCAACCCATTGCCGCTGTGCTGCGGTTTGCGTGTCATGCGCTGTCTGATCCATCATTACCGTTCGGGCCAGTGCTTCACAGGTCTGGCATTTATGTTCTGACTGGATTGCGGCAATCAATTTCTCAAGCGCCTCGGCCGTGAATGTATAGATTTTCAGACTGTTGCGAGTTGCTTTGATAATGTCTTCGGGTTTCATGTGTTTTTCTCCAAAAACTGTTTCACTTGCTCGTACACGCCGTTCCTCGCAGTGTTGTCAGCTTCCAGCTTGCCCCATCCTGCATAGCGCATCTCAGTTTCGCAGCCTTGCAGCAAGTCATACATCTCGCGCAAGCAGTCGGCAGCTTTTCCATGCAACGGCCATTGCATGGTCTTTTCTAAACCGGCTGCAAGGCGCAAAGGTTTGGGCATTTGGCCTAAGCGCAACAGTTCTTCTGTGTCTGACTCGGTTGCGTAGGGGTCTTGTTTGTTCATGCTCGTTGCTCCTGTAAAAATTTTGTTAGTTTTGTACGTTTGGTAAGGGTTGCTCATGACTTCTCCAAGAAATCTTCGCACTTACGCTTCCAGCCCCAAGAATCCTTGAGCCAGTACACGGGTGCATAAAATCGCGGTTTGTGCAGCATGGTGCAGATCAGCACAGGCGTTGGAAGCGCTCTCATGGTGGCGTGCTTGCACTGATCGCAGTGTTGGGTTTTCATGGCGTGTTATTCTCCTTGAGTTTGGCTTCGGCAGCTTCCAGCATGGCGCGAGCATCTTCGATGCTGTCGTTACCGTGCAGCATCCACATGTCCCCACAATCCACATTGCACGATGCGGCAACTCGGTCACTTAACACTCTGGCAGCGGCTGAAACAACGGACTCATCAGTCAGCCCAACCCACTGCCGCTGTGCTGCGGGTGATGGAAACGCCTGAGCAACTACGCACGCAAGCATCGTTCGTTCATCTGCCATCCTTGCCACTTTAGATGGGTCTTGCGCCGCTTGCGCGTATAGATTTCCAGTCTGCGCCGCATAAATGTCGGCCCACTTCATAATCAACTCGTAAGTGTCTTTGCACGAATGGTCGATCACAGGCTCCTGCACAGGTGCTGCTGGATTCACTTGCTTGGCGATCCATTCGATCAGGGAAATCTGATCTCGCTTCCAATCAACTTCGTCGTGTGTGTAGCCAAAGCGTTCGCACAGCACGCGGTGAAAGTTCTTGAACTCGTGATCGTTGTTTTGCACAGGCGCTGCGGGCACTTCTGAACAGCTATCGCCAATCACTTTGGCGGTTGCCTTCAGTTCTTCCAGCCGATCTATCGCGTGCGCCCAATCGACAGCGAACAGTTTGAAATTGAAGGTTCCTTCTTGAGTTTGGAATTCGATAAGGAATTCCTGCCACTCGACCCCATCAACAATTACTTTTGACATTTCAGTTTCCTTTCTTTGGTGCTGCGGGTGGGGTGGTGTCACCCGGTTTGTGTGGAGGCCAGCACCAATGCGTGATCTGATTGTGTGACGGGCCGAATGTGATCCATCGCTTTCCGTCAGGGAAATCGCGGTGGTTCTCGGCCATCACTCCGCACTTCCCCCAATAAAACACTTCAGGCTCACCTTTAAGCCAAGTGTCTTTGCCAAAGAACCCGCCGATAACTTCTGACCCCACTGGAGGCAAGCCATCTTTCGACAGGTGCCACAGCACCGTAGGCTCCTGCACAGGTGCTGCGGGTGGGGTGGCTTCCAGTGAAAACAGGTGTCGAATCCAAAGCTGTGCGCCTGCTTTTGTCAGGTGCTCGGATGGATGGCAGCGCTCAACCCAATCAGGCCACAGCGGGTAGCCAGACAGCTTCAAGTGCGCCTTCATTCCACCAACAGACATTCCCGGATTGCGATATGCGGCCAAGAACCAGCGTACCGCTCTGTTCTCGCCGTCCTCGTCCACCAGCGCCAGCTTCAGTGCTTCAGTTTGCTTATTCATGGCGACACTCCGGTTTAATGTGTTTCATTGTTCTGAATGAGTGCCTGTATGCGGCAATTTCACATTGATGAACCACCTCATCCCAATCGTTATATTTGGTTGCCTGTGGGCCGGCAGGTAGAGCCTTCAAACACTGTTCAAACAGCTTGGCTCTTAAACATTGGTCATTTGATGCTCTGTCTTCTGGTTCAATCTTCGCGGTGGTCAGCGTGGTTGTTCCGTCTGCGTTTGTTTTAGCGTTGCACCCCGTCAGCGCAATTACTGCTGCGATTAGCGCCAGCTTCAGTGCTTCAGTTTGTTTGTTCATTTGGTTTCTCCTCGTGCTCGGATAAATTCAGATGCTAGTTTTGGTGTAAAACCACAAACCAAACAGCCTCCTATTTCGTTTATTGCATAGTCCACCAAAGGCGGCGCATCTTCAATAATTTGCGCTACGGCTTCACGCTCCTCTGCTTTTGTGGCAGCAGCGACAAGGGTAGCGAAACGTTCAAGGTCTGACACTCCACCCGTAATGATTCCTTCATGCTTTGAAAATCCTGCCTTGCGCCCAAGTTCAATGATTTGTTCACGATCAATAGCCATTTGCGCTCTCCCAGCCAGCTTCAAAAAACCCTGCCTCAGCTTCCATTTCAAGTTCGGCAATTTGTTCTTTGCTCAGGATTGATGTGATGTTGGTTCCGTCAAACCAAATGCTGTCAAAGTCAGTGAAGCAATGAGTTCCGCACTCATCGTTTTCTTCAGTGACATTGAGATAGACGGTCACGATGCCGCCATTCAGTGTTGTGGTGTATTCAAATTGTTTCATACAGTTCCTTGGTTGCGATAACTTATTGTCAGTCATCTTTTGTGATGTTTGTATTAGGAAAAACCCTTAGGTTTCGGCACATCATCAGGCCACAGTCCTAGCTCAGTCAGCTTTTCCACTGTGCGTTCGTGAGCTGTACGCCACATCCCCTGGCGTTCGCCTTTGGTCATCATCTTGCCCTGATCGAGTTCCATATGGCATGAATAGCAAAGACTGGCAATGAGATTGTCATCTGCTTTGATGCCCCTGCCACGTCCACCACCCCAATTGGCGTGAGCGGCGCAAATTGTGGAATCATCAGCACCGCACCACTGACAAGGAATCTCTCTTGCGGATTCCAGCAATTTCTTGCTTCGGACATAGTTGTGCTTTGGAAACATCAAAACATTGTCTCCTGCGTTTGCTTTGTGCAAACTGCCATCGAGTTCATACATGGAGTCAAATGGGCTACGGTGTTCATAGCAAAGATTCCTGAATTTGCTTTGGCTGTTCTGGGGCAAACAATTGCCCTTGAGCAACTGCGTTTGATATACGTTCACAAGCTATTTGAAAATAACGCTCCTCACGCTCAATGCCAATAAACTTGCGGCCTAGCTGAATGGCGGCTACTCCTGTTGTTCCGCTTCCCATAAATGGGTCTAGGATAGTTTTAGGCGTGTTTTTGCATTGCTCTATGCACCATTTCATAAGCTCAATAGGCTTTTGCGTTGGGTGTTGCTTTCCGTCTTGCATTGCAAGTGCGCGTGCGTAGTCAAAAACCCTTGCCGCATTGTTTTGGCTTGACCATGCAAACTCACAATCAGCCAACGAAAACCCGCGCTGTCCCTTATCCCAAACCAGCCATTGCATTGATGGTGGCAGCACATCGGTAAAGTAATTTCCACCCCAAATGATTGATACATCGCCAGCCAAAGAAACGGATTTAATGGTTTCAAATGGCGGTCGAACTTTGTCCCATCCAAGTTTTTCAAAATTGTTCCATCCCGACATTCCACGGCCACCAGCGTTTTCTGCGTTGATTCCATAAGGCGGGTCTGTAATCACAGCATCAACCTTGTCCAGCGTTGGAAGAATGTCCATACAATCACCCAAATAAAGAGTGGCGTTTCCGATTTCAACTTTCATTTGTTCGGCTCCAAGTCATAGAAAGTCACGCCAAGCGTAGTAGCCGCATAAGCCTCCACTTGGTCGCAAAAGATACAGAATTCAGCGGTTGTCAGCTTTGTGCTGCTCTTGCCGATCACTTCGCCATTTGGCAGTTCTTCAAAGCCGATGAATTGGCGCTTGAATTGCTCATGCCATACCTCAGCGGAAAACAGCTTTCCACCGACCACGGCCTGATCTGCAACTTGCTTCAGCACACCATTTCCCCAATACCTTCTGTTTTGTGCTGGCGTTCGCTTTTTCTTGCTTACGGTTAGAACCCATTGGCCTCCAGCTTGTAATGCGGATTCAAGAAATGGGAATAGCTGTGCTTTGATAGCGATCCATGCTTGCTGGCGGTTGTGAAGATCGATTGTCAGCTTCACTCCAGCTCCTCACGCACGCAAACATGAACGCTTGCAACAGTGTCATATCGCTTGGTTACGTGCAAACTGACAACCTGAACATCATCCTTATAAACAATCTCATTCATCGCATCAAGAAACGCTTTCGCACAATTATCCAAGTCGGGCTTCTTTGGTCGCTCAGAACGGTTTAAACAGGCTTCACGGCGTTTTTTGCTGTATGACGCTGGTACTGCATGGTTAACATACAAATACACTGCCACAGGCGTTTCTAGCGGTTCTGTGCGGCCCATTGCGCTTTTTGCTTGGTCTTTGATCTTGGCTTCGTAGTCCACGGTCTTTTTTGGCGTATACGTCCTACCTTTTGCAAAGCGCGGACGTTGCTTTCCAACTGGGTCGCCTTCAACGCTGAAAATTAGTTGGAATGTCACAGCAAGGCCTCGCCAACTTCTTCCAGCACTTGATTTCCGTGATAGCGACTTGGCAACTTCACGCAGTCAGCTTTGTTAAACCACTGCGGAAAGTCAGGCCACGGCCAATCGTCACGCATTAGCGAAAGCAATAATTGCTTTTCGTTGCGACGAATCTCAAGACCTCTGCGGCCATCTTTTGTTTTCCACATATCGCCTTGGCTCATATCAACTCTTTTCGCTTGAGTTCAATGATTTCATCAGTCGTGAACCCTGCATTATGTAGCTTCACTAAATCGTCAATGTTTTTTGTTTTTGACTCTGACTCAAATGAAGTTGCGGTCAAATTGGAGGCAATGTAAATACCTTTTGCATCATAAAAAAATCCTGTTTCCGTGTCCCATTCCAAAATAAATTGCTTTCTCATTCCAATTCTCCTGTTCGTAATTTGTTCATCATTGCGCGAATGCGCTCAACAGATCCCCGTCCTAATCGTTTTTCTAGGTACTCCATGCGATCCCGTGTCAGTACGCTTTTTCCTGTCATGACATAGGTGCAGTAAAGAACCCTAGCTTCGCCAAGTTCGATCTGGTATCTGTCACCAGGATTTTCTATTGATCGCCTGCTGTATGCCATACGTAGTTACCCTAATTTCCATGCTTTTTGTTTTTTTACAATAGCGCCAATCTCAGACAAATAAGCAAGCGTGTAGTGGACTTGCTTTTCGCTCCAGCCAGTGATCTTGATGATTTCTTTTCTTGTCAATGCGCCGTGTTCTAGCAGGCGTTTTAATGCGTAGGTGCGGGTCATGCTGTTAACAACCTCCAGGCTGTTGCGGCACACAGAGGGACTTGTCCGTTTCCAATGGCTTTAAGTCTGTCCACAAATGCTATCCCTGTGCCACCAACTCTTGGAACGATCTGCGTTTCATCCATGCAAGTTTGTTCCCACACTCCCGACTGCAAGTTTTCTCTCTCGGACGTTTGTAGGTAAACCGAGTCCCGCAATACAGGCAGATCCTGTCCTTCGTGTGATCTTTCCATCGTTGATTCGCATGAAGCGCCCCGTGACACCTGATGCAAAGAATTGCAATGTTGCTGCTCTTGTTGTTGCTCGTGTTGTGGTCTATGTGATGCCTGTGAAGGATCTCTGTCCCACCACACCGTTCGCATTTGCACAGATTCTTGTAAAGGCGCTGCGCTTGCTTTCTGCCAGCGTTCAAACTCTTTTGGGTCAAATCCATTTATGTCACTCCATTTGATAGGCCAATTCATGAGCCATTCTACCCAATTTGGGTTCAATTTGCCACCAGCGTGAGTCGCAAGCGTAGGCGTGTTCCTCGCGTATTCCGCTGGATATGCCCCCTCTTTGCTGTTGTGGCAAGTTGGTGTTGGAAACATTCTTTTGCCCACAATCGTTTCCAAATTTGGATTGCGCTTTTCGTTCCATGCTGATTCTGGAGTTATCGTCGCAGCCATTGCTGAACAACTCCGGGGCGTTGGCCAGCTTTCCGACAATCCAGATTCTGTCCCTTTGGTGGTTTGCTCCAACATCGGCAGCTCCCATAACAGTCCATTTCGCGTCATACCCGAGCGAGGCAAGATCGCCAATGACTCGTTCAAGTCCTCGAGTAACGAGCATTGGGCTGTTCTCCACAAAGACGAATCTTGGTCGTACTTCGCTAACCACCCGCGCCATGTGCTTCCACATTCCTGATCGTTCCCCGTCAATCCCTGCGCCCTTTCCGGCTGCGCTAATGTCTTGGCATGGAAACCCGCCCGAAACAACGTCAACAATTCCTCTCCACGGCTTTCCGTCAAAGGTTTGTACGTCATCCCAAATCGGGAAATGCGGGAGAAAACCGTCATTTTGTCGGGCGCACAGTACGCTAGCTGGATAGGGTTCCCATTCAACGGCGCAGACTGTTCGCCATCCGAGAAGTTTTCCCCCAAGTATTCCTCCACCAGCGCCTGCGAAAAGAGCCAACTCATTCATAACCACCTTTCATGTTTGCAGGTATTGTCCACAGCTTTCTTTGTTCTTGCATAAGTAGTTACCCTTACTTTTAATTTTTAGCCATAGGTGACCCCCGAGACTCCCGACCTGTACCGATGGGTACTGTCTTTATGAATCTCTCAGCCAACCAGTTAAAGGTTAAAAACCAAAAAAGGTCCACTGCTCACTTGATGCCGTATTCAATTGTCGAGCGCCCTTCTCGTGGGCCAATCGCTGAGTGTCGGTTTGCTTGCTCGTTTTCGTGGTCGCTACGGAACGCCACGCCGCCGGGGGTCATATAGCGGCATCGGTTTCTTGAGTACGGCCCCGACATTGGCCTATTAGCTAACCCGCTCTGAGGGTTGATGTGACTTGACAAACAAAAAAGCCGTTACTACTGCCCTCGGTGGAAACCCTAAAGTAAAAACCAAGGGCGAAGGCATGAGTAACGGCTTTAAAAGTCGGTCGCTTTCCACGGCAACGGTTCAATTACGCCATAAAAAAAGGAGCCTGTCAAGCTCCTTTGGTAAAAAATCACATTTTTCTAAGCTCTCTTAGACGTTCTCGGATGTGCTCTGGCATCGGAGCAGCCTTTTCCCTGTCTGCTGCAATCTTTTGTAGTGCTGGATCAACAATTTCAACAGCTTTTACCTGGAAGCTATCAGGGATTTCAGCGCCATCCCATCGTTGCTGGTTAAGGTAAACCAAAGGAGCAGGAATGTAAGCCCCTGCGTCCTTGCGCCATGCGTCTGTTGTCAGCATCCAAGAAATGTGCTTCACGATCTGGTCAGCACATGACTCACAGTAAGTCTTCTTCCAGACCTCTTGGCACTTTGATTTAGCGCCTTTACGGGGATGCTTGGGCCAGATAGCCCAGAACTTGTCAAAGCCTGATTCAAACAATTCGCTCATTTTGTTCCTTTTGGTGGTTTGCCAAAGTATCGTTTAGTGCCATCACCATTGTCCTTGCGTAGCACGGTCCACATATGCTCGCGTTCTAGCCGTGCCAGCTTACTGTGAGGGCTTGTTGTCGGCAGGTAACGTGCTATCTCCGCTGCTGTCGTTCCCTCTTTCCTGGACAGGAGCAACTTCAGCCGAGCCATTTGGCCCACTGGTTTTTTTTGAAATAGCTTCATCATTTTGAATACCCTTCTTTGAAAAAATAGCATCCCAACGGGACGAAAAATCCTCTGCGGATACAGAGTAAGGACGGGGTGAGCTGCCTTTGCCCATGCTCAAGCCCTCGAATACGCAATGATTGGAAAGTTGTTCGGGCGACCTTTGTTGGTCATGTCGGACAACTCACGGATCGTGAACAAGCCTTTTGAGCGCGACAAGTCAAACGCATTACCAGTGGATTTCTTTGTACCGCAAGGCCAGAACTCATCATCTCGCTTCACGACAACCGGATCATGGTCTTTGTATTGCTTTCCAGTCAACACATAGAAATGATTGTTTTTGCGAGTTTCGCCCATGCGAACAACCTTGTCCAGCTTGATGTATCCCTGTGCCAACAACTCATCTTTAATCATGCCAGGACTCACTTTAAAGCGGCTAGACATACGATTCGCAATAACTCGATGATGTGCAGGATTCGTTCGAAGTTGCTCAAGATACCATTGCTTTGCAAGTGAGATGCTCAATGTAAATTCTCCTGTTAAGTATTTGTTCAAGGGTGACGATAAGAAGGGCTTTGGTGGCCGCTTCAACATCGCCAGGATGTTCAACATAGCGGTTGACCAGTGAGATTGCATAGTCTAGCAATGCATCGCTGGCCTCGGCTTCTGCTTTGTCGTATTGGTTCATGAGCGCAAGATTATCAGAAAAAAAGTTGATTGATCTAGGGGTTTTCACCTATACCAATATGTGTTTTTTGCACCGACAATAGAGGTTCCGAAACAAAGGAACTGTATGAAAATCACTCTTTTAAAACACGCACGACAGCTTTTCTTGACTTACAATGCCAGCCCTGATGTGATCCGTCAGTACCAGCGCAAGTGGGCACGATCAGTCCACCAGCTTGGAAACAAATGGCTCTTGGCACAGTCTGTCACTCGTAATTAACAAGGAATTGAACATGAAAAATATTGCAACCGCATTGGTCAAAGCACAGAAGGCTTTTGGACCTGCACTCAAGTCATCCACCAATCCACACTTCAAGTCTCGCTATGCAGACTTGGCCGCTTGCGTTGAAGCCGTCATGGATGGCCTGAACGATAACGGCATTGCACTTATTCAGCAATGTTCAGAATCTGATAATGGCGTGATCGTTGAAACCGTGTTCATTCACGAATCTGGTGAAACATTGAATTGCGGCAAGCTCCATGTGCCAGCAACAAAGCATGATCCACAGGGTTATGGTTCTGCTCTCACCTATGCAAGACGGTATTCATTGATGGCCGCTTGTGGCATTGCACCTGAAGACGATGATGGCAACGCAGCAAGCAAGCCTAATGATGCGAAGAAGCCAGCAAAGCCAGCGCCTGTAATCACTGAAGAACAAGCCGCTGAAATTGAAGCGTTGATTGATGAAGTCAAAGCCGACAAGGCAGGATTGCTCAATTGGGTTTCGCAGAACACCAACAGCGAAGTCAAAACAATTGGTCAGATTCCAAATGTCGCATACGTCCACGTTATCAAGATTCTTGAAAAGAAACGGAGCGCAGCATGACATTGCCAGCACTCTACACTTTGCGCCAAGAATATATTGAGCTAATGACAAAGTTGGCCGATATGGACTTGGATGCTCAAACGATTGCAGACACGATTGAATCAACTGGCATTGCTGAATCGTTCAACGAAAAGGCGCAGAACATAGTTTTGGTGTCCCGCCAGTTTGAGGCTCACTGCGATGCAATTGACAACGAAATCAGTCGTCTTCAAGAGTTGAAGAAACAGCGTAAAAGCGCATCAGACAAACTAAAAGACTATCTGCTTCAGAATATGCTTGCGGCTCAGATTGACACGATTGAAAGCCCAATTTGCACGATAAAAGTGCGTAACAATCCTGAATCAGTTGAAGTCTTTGAGCAAGGACTGATCCCGCAAGAATACATGGACTGGCCTGCAATGCCACCACCAAAGCCAAACAAAACGCTTATCAAGACAACATTGAAATCAGGGGGTGATGTACCTGGTTGCAAGTTGGTTCGTTCTCACTCGCTCAACATCAAATAAGGAATCATATGAACAACATCACAGTAGCTGGACAACTTGGAAAAGACGCAGAAGTGCGATTCTTGCCAAATGGTGATCCGGTAGCAAACTTCTCAATTGCAGACAGCCAGGGCAAGACCAAGCCTACTATTTGGTGGTCATGCCAACTGTTCGGCAAACGTGCTGAATCCTTGTCTCAGTATCTTGTCAAAGGTCAATCCGTCACCATTTCAGGTGTCGTGACCCAGCGGGAATACACAGACAAAGAAGGCCAGAAACGCACCGCACAAAACGTCAACGTGAATGAAGTTGCACTGCAAGGTGGCCGCAAGGATAGCGAACAGAAGCCAGCTCAAACCGATGCAAGTGGGTTTGACAGCATGGAGACGGATTGCCCGTTTTGAGTTTACGGGCCAAGAAAGCGGATGCTGTCCTCTGTGGGGCATGGAGGAGCGCACCAGTGCAGCGAGTATTGGTCCACCTATACAAAAGTTAAGCAAGTTACTTAACTTTGTTAATTTCACTATACAAGGAAAAGCATGGGACACATCATTGTCATTGCCTGCGTAATTGCATGGTTCACTCACATCTTCACTTGCTTTGCACAAGGTCTTTGGGGCTTCTTGTTAGCTGGTGCGTTCTTCTTCCCTATTGGGATTTTTCACGGTTTCTATCTTTGGTTTAAATAAGGAAAACACATGATCTTCACACTTGAATCTAATGAGGCTGCTTTCATTGTCCGTGTATTGGGACAACTGCCAACTGAATCAGGCGCATATCCATTGCACCAAAAACTGGTTGCTCAATTCAAAGAGCAGGAAAACGAACAAGAAGTGATGCAAGTCGGGGGTACTGACTAATGAGTTACGCAGACGTTGAAATTGAAATCATCCGTTGGTCTGAAGCTCGAAAGATCATCCCCAATAGCACTCCAGACACTCAACTACTGAAAGCAGTGTCTGAGCTTGGCGAACTGGCTGATGCAACCATCAAGAAAGATATGGATGGCATCATCGATGGAGTCGGAGATGTTATGGTTTGCCTTGTGAACTACTGTGCTTTGCAAGATATAAATCTTGTGGACTGCATGAAAGTTGCCTATGACCAAATCAAACATCGCCGTGGAACACTAATGCCAAATGGCGTTTTTGTGAAAGAGTCAACATGACAACAATTGCTCAGATTCTTGAACAACGCAAAAGCCAACATGGCGACTTGCTAACTCAGTCAACCGTTAGTCAGGGCTTGAATGATGTAATGAGGAACAATCCAAAATGGATTGAACTCAAACCAGACCAGAAAGAAAGCCTGGAAATGATTGTTCACAAGATTGCTCGAATCCTTGCTGGTGATCCCAATTTCGTTGACCATTGGGATGACATTAGCGGGTATTCAATTCTTGTCGCTAACCGGCTCAAAGAACTGAAATGATGCCACTACCGTTTGACGTTGCAAGATGTGATCCGGAATATCCAGATCACTATTGCAATAATTGCAAACTGTACGTTAATCACCCGAAACAGCAAATGATTCAGCAAACGCCTGTCATGCTAGTAGAGACAAGCGCCTCTGAATCTTGCTGTTATCGGCCTGTTAGCCTTCAAGCATTTGCAAGGCCAACTTCTCAACATCGTTGACGCGATTCGTCCAGCCCTTGGAGAAATGCTGCCACGCTGGCAAATCCATCATGAATGACAGACGGCGCTTGGAATAGTCTTGGATCAGTTCTTTCGGATCAAACGACTTTACAGCGCCTAATGTCTTTGGGCCTATGTCACCATCCTGATCCACGCCAACAACGCCTTGCAGCAGCTTTATAGCCCTTCCTGGGCCACTGTTGATGGCAGTATCAAAGACGCAGTAATCAACGCCTTCTGGCAGGCTATCAGCTTTCACTTTGTCCCAATACTTACGCTTGTAAAGTGGAGCAACATCGGAGGGTGTTAAAGAGCGCATAGTTTTCTCAGTGACTGGGTGGCCGCACCATTCTTCCCAAACTGCTTTGGTACAACCGAGATTCGTCATTCCACCTGGGTCGTTCAAGTTATTGACAAAACCGCCTTCTGATTTCAGAACGTGCGCCAATGCTTTTTCAAAACTCATTTATAGCCCTTAACCAATGCGTCCGTCTTTGCTTGACTGCCAGCCGATGAACCGAAGTAATAGGCAATGATTCCAGACCAAGCCGTACCCAAAGAGCCAAGCATAATCATCAGTTCGTTGGATGGTTTGGCATAGCCCATCATCAAAGCGTAGAGAATTCCAAAGAATCCGATTGTCACCAAAATAGCGAGAATCGCTGGCATCCGTGATCGAGTGGCAGATTGAAGTTCACGGGCAGACTTGCGGTCATCTACTTCAGTTTCAAACAACTTGGCATCGTTCGCCATCTTTGCCAACTCGCCATCTTGAGCAAGTTGCGCCAACTTCATTTGCGCTTCTGCTTTTTGCGCTGGATCAGGGATAAACCGATCAATGAGTCGTTCGCCAATAGACAGTAAAGCGTCAAGTGCAATCATGTCATCACCCGCCAAAATACGTAAACGCACCAAACAATCAGCGCCACTAACAAAGCGGCTGAAATGAATGCGATTACAAAGTCTTTCATGTCAGTTTAAGACCGTGATTTTTCAGGAAATCCAGTAGGATATAACCACATCCAACAACCGCAGACCAAACAAGACCAGCCAGACTTTTCTCAATAACAGCATCACGAAAACGAATCTTTCGTGATTCAGCCTCAATAGCAAGGCGAACCCATTGAAGTTCTTGCTCATTCAGTTCTTTTCTAGGAGTTGACTGAATAATCAATGCTATTTCAGCGGCCAGTTCTGAGCGTTCTTCTGGTGTCATTGTCGGTGACTCGGTTAGTTTATATGGTCGCCATCGGGATCAAGCGGATCAAGGACTGGCTCAAAGAATTTTACGATAGCCAGCCGCCATCCAGTTGACTCTCTGTTGTGTCTTTTCAGTCGTGAAGTCACTGTCAACTCTTGAGGCAATTCCAAGAACAACAGCGACATTACGAACACGTTGCACAGCAGGTCAAGCACAAGGCCGATGGCCAGTGTCGGATAGCCAAAGGCCTTGCCAAGCGTTGTCAGCTTGCCCATGTCACGCACTCGCTTGATGTTCATTACGGCGCAGTAAAACACATACAAAAAGTACGTCACAGCCACAGCGAACAAGGCGTAGTAGAGGGCGATCATGGATGTTCCGCCTTGTACACGTCAAACTCAGCTTTCAACTCTTGAATAGCCGCTGTCAAAGTACCAACCAAGAAGCTAACATCAATCCCTTGATAATCAGGCACTTCACGCTCACCCATAACAGCTTCAATCGATGGAGTAAGCTCGCTGCCTTCATCATCAAACGTGGCAGGAACAGCGGGGGAAATCTCATACTGTTCAACCCGCATCCCGTCTTTCTTGCCAGTCACAGCAGCAGGGCAGACTTCAGCCAACTCGTGAGCGATGAAGCCTTCACCGTCGGAGCCGTCTGCTTTCCACTTGTAGGTACACGGCTTTAAAGCAGCGACCTTTGCCAGCGCACCAGTCATGGGCTGAATATCGTCTTTCAGGCGGTAGTCGGAGGAGGTGTTGTATGTGGTGGTGGTAGTAGTTACACCAATACTTCCAACTTGCGTTGCACTCCGGTAAAAACGTGCAATAGTTCCATCGCTTGTGTAACGATTTAAATCTAAAGCAGGAGCAGCATCACGGGATGCGGAAACATTGCCAGTAGTGGACGAAACAACCCCCGATACGTTTGACCCAATTGGGTTACTGGTTGTAGTCCCCACCAACAAATTCCCACTACCATCAAACCGGCCATTTTCTGTACCTGCGATTCCGCCGCGTCTAAAGACAATCGTGTGCGCCGCAGCAACTGCCGCTAACGTGCATTCACCATTGTTTGAGTTGTACCCGAGCTGTACGCCTTCTACGGTGGCATCGGGACGGCCAACAACAAGATAGCCTGTTGTTCCGTTAGGAGTTGAGAACCGAGAAATCTCCCCACTTGCTGCGGCAATATGAGCACGGGCGGAACCGACGTTGCTTGTTACGCCGATTTGCCAATTCCCACTCGCATCCAGCGTCATCGCCTGAGTAAAGCTAATAGCGTTGCCTGCGGTGCCGGAGGGGGCGGTGTACCAAAGATGCTGACCGTCAAAGAAGCTGTATTTTGCGGCCTTCCCTGTCCCTACATATTTGTAGCCGCTGTTTTGGTAATAGTTCGAACCGATTGAATAGTCGTTGCCAGCAAAAGTCAGTGTTGGAAGTTGCAGGTTTCCACCAGAACTCCACGCACTCGGCGTAACCCCCAAGCCGAGGTTGCCGGAGGAGTCGATACGGGCACGTTCATTTGAGTTTGTAACAAACAATAATGGATGGCTTGAATACGTCCCAATGCTTCCCCAAGAGTTAACACCAGACGCACCACTTCGCAACGAAACAGAACCTGATTTGCTTTCAAATAAAGCGCCGTTGTTTGCGCCTGAATCTTGCAAAGTGATGAAGCTATATCCAGATGCAGAAGTTGGACTTGGAGTACCAACACCCAAGTTAGTACCATCAAACACCAAAGCAGACCCAGTGGTCAGGACTTTAGAGCCGTTGAGGTAGGGGACGCCGTTGGCTGTGCCGCCAGAAAGCGTTACAGCACCAGAAGCCAACAGCGTAGTGAACGCACCAGCCGCAGGGGTAGTAGAACCCACAGGGCCGTTAAACGAGTCACCAGCCGCACCAGTTTGGAAATCCTTGAGTTGGGACATCAACTCACGGATTGCATCGTTAATGCCACTCGGGGCACAGCCCTCACTTAAGTTAATGCCATCAATATCCGTATTGTTGCCAGGAGTGCTAGAGAACTCTGAAATTTTTACCTTCGCCATTTAAAGCTCCTTGTGAGGGTTTACCCTGATTTTACGCTTGAGCGGTTGACAGGGCAATTTGTTTATGAAAGAATGATCGTAGGTTTAGACCTTGGGCGTACCAGGCCTTCAAAGTTCTAAGCCACTGGCTACCCCTTGGATGTTCGCACTGGTACTGCGGATACCCAAGGGGTTTTTCTTTGGTGGACTTATGGAAATCACACAGCAATTTCTTCACGAAATCTTTGAATACCGCGATGGTCACTTGTTTTGGAAAGTTGACCGTAGAGGTAACAAGCTCAAAGGCAAACAAGCCAGCCGACTTAAAAAAAGCAACGGCTATCAAGAAGTAACCATAAATAAGAAAAAGCATTATGCTCATCGCATCATTTTTATGATGTGTCATGGTAGATGGCCAGAGCAAATAGATCATATTGATGGTGACAGGTCTAACAACTTGCTTTCAAATTTGCGTGAAGCCAGTAATGCTGAAAACAACAGAAACACAAAATTGAGGTCAACGAATCAGACTGGCTTTAAAGGAGTTTGCTACAACAAGATCAACAAAAACTACAATGCCAGAATCATGGTTAATTACAAAGGAATCCATCTTGGTTGCTTTGACACTCCTGAAGAAGCACATGAGGCTTACAAAAAAGCCGCGCTGGAATTGCACGGCAGTTTTGCAAGGTTTTAATCTTTTGGTTGCTGTGACTGATACAGCAGGTTGAACATTGTTGGGTAGTCAATCTCTGGCAATCTGCGTTGAACATCAAGCAAACCACGTGCAGTAGCGCCAGCACCATACGCACCAAGACCAACAGCGCGAGGGCTTGAAACAACCCCATACCCGATAGCAGCAGGCAGACCACCAACGCTAAAAGCGCCAAGACTTGTCGGCACTGAAGTTGCGCGTTGGATTCCGCGTGGAACCATCTCAGACAATGCTTGTCCAGCAATTGCAGGCATGATTTGTTGCCCGCCAGCTTGTTCAAGTTGCTTTGCCAATTCAAGGCGCTGCCCATAGTTTGTTTGAACATTATTCCGCATCAGAGATTGCAATTTACGCATTGCAGTGTCGGTCGATGCTTTCTTTCCAAGAGATAAAGCGCGTTCAATCTCTTTGATCTGATCCGATGCTTCTGAATACGCCTTCATTGTTTTGGCGTATGTTGGAGCCTGTTTAACAATCTCATTTTTTACAGCGTTGTAAACATCTCCAACGACCATGCGTTGTTGAGTTGACTCAAATGGGATGCTTTCAAGCGTTTCGCCAATGCTTTGCTTCAAAGCATCAAGACCTTCAGGCGTGTGAAATTCAGCAGGATCAAGACTTTTCCATTCATTGATCTTGGATTGCACATCGCTCAATTTCTGAGCCGCAGCCTCTTTTGTGACTTTGCCTTTGTAAGACACTTTTGACAAAGCAGAATCAACCGCTTTATCAATGCCATCAAAATTCAAAATTGATTTGTCGCCTTTGATGTTTTGCATATTGGCGCGATATGCGTTTTGACGTTGGCGTCCAAGTTCTGCAACATTTTCTTTTGCAGCAGTCAGCACATCAGTCGGGTCAACACGGCCCATCAAGTTGGCTTTGAAAGCAGTCCCAGCATCACCGCCAGCCTTGCCCGCTTTAAACGCTTCACTGATAGCCTCACCACCTACACCAGTTGTCAATCCAAGTGCCTGTTTTGCAAGTGCGCCAGTAACGTCAACAGCCTTTCCACCAGCTTTCATTGCAAGCTGCAAAGGGTCAACCATAGATGCAGCCGCTTTCAGTGGCGCAGATACAGCTTTTGGAGCAATAGCAGCGCCACCAGTAAGGATGGTGCTTACATCAGCCATTACTCCAGCAGGGTCTTTAGCCAATGCTTGTTTGAAGCCTTCTTCTGTGCCATATCGCTGTTTGTAAAACTGCCCGACTTGGCTTGCAACATCACGCGATGCCTTATCTTCGCCAATCAGTTGCACAAGACTTTCAGGGAGAATGTTTTGCAATGTACCTGCACCAACGTCAATCACTGATTTTGCTGTTTGAATCGGGTTTGTGACCGCTTGATAAATGTCGCCGACCATATTTGCAACAGATGGCCCAATGTTTTTCACCGCTTCAATAGGAACATCTTTCCAAGCCAAAGGTTTTTGTTCCTTTGACTTCTCAAGCTCATAACGGCGGCGAAACTCAAATTCTTCAAGTTCGTCCATTATTTTTTCTCCTGAGTTTTCAGCCACTGTTGATAACGGTTTTCTTTTGCCGCATCAAACTTGAAAGGCGATGTTGGCACTGCTGGCTTGCTAGAGCCCTCTGGAACTTTGGCATAACGCTCTTGGATTTCGCGCAAAGTTTCAAGAGCCGCTTTTCGTGTTTCTGTTGGCAAAGTTGAATCCCCAACTTGCGCAGCCATTTCACGATAAAGCAAAACATCTTTATCAGATTGAGGGCCAGACATCTTTGGCATTTTTGCAACCAAAGCACCTTGAATTGCTTTGAGTTTTGCAGCAGACTTTGCTCCTGGAGTTGAATATCCAATAGCTCCGCCCAAAATATCAATGCCAGTACCAGTCAGAGAGCCGGTTGCAGTGTCAAGCAATGTCTCAGCTTGATTTATAAGGTTGATGGATTCTTTTGCCTCTGTTACAGGCTTTTGCATTTCCTCTTGCTTAGTTTGCATACGTTGTTGAATTTCAGCTTCACGCACACCAGCCAAGTTTTGAGCCAAAGCCTGTTGACCTTGTGCAAGCAAGTTTGTTTGCTGGCGTTGTGCCTGCAATGACTCTTGAGATTGCTGAAATTGTTGAGCAGATTGAATACGATTACTCAACTCAGAGAATCGTTTATCAGCAGTCTCAGGGTCAATCAATCCAGCAGCATAACTCTTTTGATACTGCGAAGCCGCAGCACGCAAAGGAGCTGGAACTGTTGGGTCATTCACAAAAATTGAGAATGGATTTTCTTGCTGTTGACCGCCAACAATACCAGCCTTGCGTGCTTCTGGAATGATCTTTGACAAATCAGCCAAAGTGGCACGGCCTTCTTTTGTAGCCATCAATGCAGGTGCAATGCTTTGCAGATCAAGACTTGCTGGACGACCAGCAACAGCAGGCGTTTCACCAATATAGCGGCCATCTTCTTCAACCATTTGAGCAGGCATAGCAGCTTGAGCGGGCTTATATGCACCAGCAACAGCACGATCAATCAGCGCCTGACGTGCCACAGCATCTTGTTCAAGTTTTCGCTTTTTCAGCAAGTCTTGGACTTGTACGCCTTGCAATTGTTCTTGCAGCTTGTCTTTCATAGCCGCGCCATACAGTTTCTGGCCTTGCTGCAAACCTTCAGCAATAGAAGCACCAGTGTTGCCACCTTGGAACAAACGACCAGCCAAGCCATACAAGGCTTGAGCTTGAGCATCATCACGCGCACTTTGAATGTCCGCTGGTGTCATTCCCAACAGACCAAGCGACTCAGCGCCGCTTGTTCCGAAAATATCAAGTAGTCCAGCCATGTTTAATCCCCTGTGCCGCCTGTGCCATAGAAGAATGGTGCAAGCGCTGTGCCAGTAAATCCGCCAGATTGTGTCGCTGCATCATAGATAGGATTGCCCCAAGAGTTTGTTGGGCCACTGAGCCAGCCAGACAATCCACTGGCAATGTTTTTGATACCAGTTGTGCCGCCAATGTTTTTATACAATCCACCCAAGGTTGCAGCCGTACCCAACACGTTTTGCAGTGTTGATGTGTCAGCCGAACCAGTTTGAGTCTGACTGCGAAGGTTTGCCATTGGGCTACCGTAAACGCTGGACAAGAACGAAGACAGGTTTTGCTGTGGAGCGTTTTGTTGATAGTTAAATCGAGCAATGTCAGCGGCCAACTGTTGACCAGTGTAGCCTTCACGGGCTTGACCAGCTGTCAGCAGATTCTGAATGTCTTGATAGTCAGCTTGAGCCAATTGAGGGGCCATGCTTGCGGCAGACAGTTGACGCGCAATGTCGCTTGCAAACGTACCACCAAGGCCACCAGTTGCGGCCAATCGAGTCGTGGCCTCTTGCTGTGCCAAAGATGCCAAACGGCTTTGTGCGGATTCTTGCAAGCCGCGCTCTTGAGCATAGTTCTGATAAGCCAGTTGACCAGCCGTATCGCTCAGAGATTTAGCCAATTGACCGGATGCGCGATCTTGCAAAGTACCCATTGCACCAGAGCCATACCGACCAGCCTTGGATGCGGCAGAGCCAATGTCACCCAATGCTGTCTGGAATTGCTGAGTTGCAGCCTTGGCCGCTGGAGCAAAAGCACCCTGAAAGAATGGATTGCCGCCCAAGTATTGACCACCAGCCGTTGCCTGAGTGCCAGCCATTGCTGGGTTGTAACCGGCATTTGCGTAAATGTCAGAATACATCTGAGCAGCAGGGCTTGTCTGGCCTTGGATAGCGCCTTGCAATGCACCTTGAGCCATGCCAAGCAATGGATTGCCTTGCGTTGCGCGTTGCTCAAGAGCCTGCAAACCAGCTTGAGTGGTTTGTGAAGGGCTAACGTAGGTTTGACCAGTGTAATACTGTGGGCCACCTGCTTGATACAGGCGCTGTGCTTCTGTCAGACCATAAGACAGAAACGGCTGAATTGTTGGATCAACTTGAGTGGTGGTAGTAACCGCCATGATTAACTCCTTGAGTTCTTGGATTCCATGACGGGTGATCCGATGGAAACCATTATAAACACTTTAGCCAATAACAACATAGGCATATGTCTTGTTGGCTGTCGAATTTGCAAAATGGGTAACTGTTGCCGTACCCTTACCCTGTGCGCTTGCGTATGCTGAATAATCACCAGCCGCATTTGTACCGTTTGACGAAACAAAATTCACCGTCACAATGACGGATGGCGTTACTGGAATCGTTGGCGATGTTTGAGCTGGAATAGATTGGATTGATACAAGTGTGCTATTCGTTCGCCAAACAATTTCAACATAATCATTGGCATTCAATTCAATCCAGAAATTCATGGATGCAATCAAATGCCCTGGCGTTCCACCATGACTGTTTGGTACAGAGAATTGGCTGTTTGAATTGCTTACGTCAGTACCATTTTTGCGAAACCAAACATCAACATCATGAATTTGCGTATCAGTGTTTTCAAACTGAATACTAAATTCCACGTTATAAATGCCATAGCTGTTTGCTGTGATACGACTACCACTTGCAATGCTAATCCCATGCGAGAAATCAGTCGTATTCATTGTGACGGGGTAAGTCGCAGTCGTAGATGCCGCCGTTTGGTCGGTTGTATCTTGAAAAGCACCATATGGCGTTGAATCAGTAAACGCAGCCGCTGAGAATGGAATCAGCAGAATCTTACTGTTTGGACTGATCCGTTCGTCATAGATGGTTGTCGTTGTAGCGTTACCAGTCGCAAGCGTGACAGTTCCAGTGTTGTTGGTCTTGCCATTCATGATGTTGTTCACGACTTCGGCAACAACCCGAGGGTCTTGACCGAATGTTGGCAATGTGCGGAATTGAACTGTCATCAGCGCACTCCTTGACCAGCCAAGTCAACATCCAATGCAACAGCGGTTGACCAGTTCGCGCCAGTTGGAGTCACCCAAAATCGGTGGTAATTGCCATTTGAGCGCAAAGACACACGGTTTTCCGAGTCAGCAGGTACAGCAGTGCCGAACGATGGAACCTCACTAAGCAAAGTCCTGGATGCCACGGAAACACTCGCAGAACCACCGTCAATCTGAGGACGCGCCAAAGTGACAACAGAGCGACCACCAGCGTTTACATCACCCGTAACAATCTTTCCTGTTGCAGGTTGACCGTTGTATGTCACCACGTAAGCACCAGACGTACCGCCCAAGAAATACTTGCCACCCATGTAAAGGATGGAATCCATACTGACAGTCAGAGCGTCAATGCTGGATGAAATTGAGTCAAGGTTTTCAAGTGTCGTGGCCGATGTGGATGCGTCAGAAATGAAGTCTGAGTTGGCATCGCCATACGTCCACTTTTGAGTCTTGAAGTTGTAGATAATTAGTTGACGCTGTGCAAAGGTTGTTTTGAAGTTCCAAATGACCAGCTTGCGAACTGGATCAATCGCAGCGCTCATTGTGTCAAATGCGCTCTCATCTGCATTAGTGAAGAACCAGCGATCAACTTTTTCAGACCCAATCGCCTGGACCTGTTGACCATCACACATATAGAAACCATCGTCAGACAGAAAAAAGCTCAAGCCATGAACTTGAGCGATAGAACCAGCCGCAATGCAACCCTTTCCACGGGAAATGTTGTCAAACTGGAAAATGAATGGTGTACCGATATAGCTCATTCGGCTAATACCTTTTTCAAGGAACACCAAACCAAACTCACCACCACGGATGCCAACAATTTGACCACCATCTGGAATGTCTTGATAGTCAGCCTGTGTGACTTGGCTAGAACCCCATGCGGTTTCATCATTGATGCCAGACCAGCGAACACGGCTAGGGTAGATGGAACTGCTTTCAGTCGTGAACGCAGTCACCACAAAGTCACGCACCACAGTCAGATATTTGCAAATTGGAGCCGTAGCAGCCAAATCAGCAAACGCAGTTGACACGCCCAATGTGTAGGCTTGAATCGGATTGCTGTTGTTTGTGCCGATAATCACATCACCAAACTGAGTAAAGCGAAATCGGTCATTGTTAGCGTTTGGAGTGTATCCCCCAGCTTTTGAAACGTCAGTCAAAACGCCAACGCCTGAAACGTCATAAATCTTGGTAGAGCCAGCCGCAAATAACTTAGTGGAATTGGCAGGAGTTTTGCCAGCAACCAAAGTCGTTAGGTTTTCCGATGCCGCAGCCGAGAACGTAGCAGCCGTAGGCAAAGGGCCATAACCAACAGCCCGAGAAACAACATTTTTTGCATCAGTCAAAGCACCAGTGATACCTGGCTGATCGGGCATCCATTCGCCAAATGTCAGTTTTGTTGTAGCCATGTGTTATCACCATTTGTTTGTTGCGTCCAAGTGTTGCCAGATACAGCAACGTCAGTCCAATCATTGACCGAGACCGAGATAGGTGTCCAAGAGTTTGTATCGCTTGCAACCTGATCCCATATGTTTTCAGATTCAACAACATCAGACCAGTCATGACCATTTGAGGCCGAAGCTGTTACCGATGCGATGCAAGAGACAACACCAATTCCGTCATAGATGGCGCTTGCAGAAGCCGACAATTCAGCCGTACAAGTGACTTCAGCCATGCCATCAGCAATGATGCCTCCCAATGCGCTAACCGATGCTGTGCAAGTTACATCAGCATCAGCCATGCGGACACGGATTGCGTCAGCACTTACAGAGGCTTCAGCCGTGACGCTTGCCTCACCACTTGCTACAACGCCACCAAGAGCATCAACCGTAGCAGTTGCCGTGATAGAAGAATCACCAAACTGAACGCGAGTGCCTACCGCAGAAACCGTAGCGTTTGCCGTAATGCTGGCATTTGCAAACTGGACACGGGTTGCATTAGCGGAAACTGTTGCATTGGCAGTGATGGCCGCATCAGCAAACTGAACTCGTATGGCATCACAAGACAACGAAGCATTGGCCGTAACACTTGCGTCAGCGTACTGGACGCGAACAGCATCGCAGGAAACACTCGCAGAACACGTAATGGTTGCCGCGCCATACTGGACACGTACAGCGTCAGCGTTAACCGTTGCCGATGCGTTTACAGCCGCATAAGCATCCCACAGCGTTACCGATGTGATGTAGAGATTGCTGTCAAGCGTGAGCGTTAGATCATCAAGACTAGCTTTTAGCTGGTCAAGAGAATCTATCGTCCACGGTGGCAGCAGATCAGCCATTAGGCAAGCGCCACGCTAAGAGAACCAGCGGCCACACGGAAAACGTCACCAGTTGCAATCGTCTTGGATGCGGTTAATGGCGAGTGATACAGCAGGTTACCAGCGGTTGATGCGTCACGGATACCGATATAAGCAACCGCACCCCAAGAGCCACCAGCTTGAGGAAATTCAATGGCCGCACTGTTTGTTGACACGCCATCAGAAGGAGCGCCAAACGTGATGGATTGACGTGCATAAGCAGCGCCACTCACTTCAGTGCCAGTATCGGCATCAGTGGGATCAGTCGTATAAAGCGCCAGATAAACAGTTGTCGGGCTTGTGTAAGCCGTATTACGTAGCGTTGCGTTAATCAACGCATTTTCGAGATAGTTTGAGAATTCAGCCATGTTTTACCTCACAGGGTTGTTTTGATTGCCAAGGGAACGCCTGAATACTGACCTTTTTCGTCAGAGCGTGTGATAGATGCCATCGCACGATCAAACATAGTTCCCCATGTGTTGATTCGAGCATCGTCCATTAAGTACGGCGCTGCCTCAAGCAAAGCACCATAAAGCAAAGCATCAGGCGTATTAGCCAAGAACACGTTGCTTGTGTTTGTGTCGCTCAGGAAAGCAGGCGCAGCAAAGTAGAAAAGCTGGACGGTGTAATCACTGTCAGGCACTGGCGACAACTGGAAATCTAAGGCCAGCACTGTGTAATCAACAGGCTTACCACTTTCCCAAGTGCGAGTGTTTCGATTGAAAGCCGATGGGCTGTAATAGTTCAAAGACTGGACAGGATTACCAACAACAACAAAGTCACGCACTTCAAGGAAATCGCTGGGCAATTCAACAGTGCTATCATCCGCCACAGTTGCAGTCGTCACGCTCTTGAGCATTTGACGAATACGCAAATCACGGCGCAAACGAGTTTCGGCCAAACGAATGAAATCATGAATCTGAGTTGTTAGATCAGTTCGCGCAAGATAACCAGCAATGGTTGTCTGCAATTCTGAGTATGTTGAAAAACTCATTTAGATCACTCCTGGGCGTGTACGCCATGCGCGATTGTCTGGATTATTTAAGAACATCGCAAAACGGGCATGGTCAATAACGTGAAAGCCACGCATGATCCCTTGTTTATTTAGGTCATCAATCGCAGTGAATGGAATAGATGCAACCTTGTTCCCATATAGTTCATCAGACCATTTAGCCCGTTCGTCATAGCTGTTGAATTCCTGCTTGTTTTTCTCAACAAGCGCAGAAACGTCCTGAGCAGTCTGAATAATTAGACCGCCTTCACCATCAGCATGAGCAACAGATTTGCGAAATGTAGGGTTTTCCATAGGTGTATTCTACGATAGTTGTCAAGGAAATGGAACATGAGCCCATGTTTCGCCTATCCTAGCAAGACGCACACAAGTCTTAGAAATTCCCATTTCTTCAGCCAATTGTCCATTTGTTTTTGCACTAGAACGAATGTATAAAACTTTTTCAGCAGTCAAGACAGCTTTGTTGTTTCTTTCTCCAATTGGCAAATTGCGCTTTCCTTGCCTTGCCCTGGAATACATATCATTCATGTTTTCTGACTTTGTACCAACACGTAGATGCTTTGGGTTCGTACATTCAGGATTGTCACAAGAGTGCAAGACAAACAATCCAACAGGAATTTGAGCATTGTTATGTAACATCCAAGAAACACGGTGCGCACCCTCAACCTTATGAGTTGGAGCTCCTATTCCGATTTTTCCATATCCTTGAGGATTTTTGGCGGCAGTCCATTTCCAGCAATTATCATCATGCTCACCCTTTTGGACATGACGAAAAAATCTTTCACTCAATGATCCAAAATGCGGCTTGTATGCGTTTGGGTTTCCATACTTAACAAAAGCCCTGTAATGCTTAACACACAGACCCTTTGCATGGTCTTGATCTTTGCAATTTTCAACGGTACACATAAAAATGCCCCCACAAGTTAATGTGAGGGCATTATATCTTAGTTTTTAACTAAGTGTCAGCTCAAGTCAGCGATAATACCGCAGGCAGCTTCGTTCTTGCACTCAAGGGTCAATTCTGCCAACAGCTGAGTTTTCTCGCTGTCACCAGTCTTAGCCAGTTCGATAGTCTGGAAAGGACGCAGGTAAGACACAGCCAGCATATCGGGGTCGATGATGAAAGCGGTCTCATCGCAGTTGTTGGTGGCGTTCATGAAACGGTTAGGAACCACAGACATGGTGCCGAAGTCGCTCATGTAAACATCAGCAGCGCCAACGATGGTGGTAGGCTCGTTTGCAGGAGCCATGTAACGCTGTGCAGCGATACCAGCGAAGGCCGAAACCACTTGCTTGTGAGCAGGGTTGACCATCAGCACTTTAGGGCTACCACCAGCGGTGTAAACCTCTTTCACAACAGTCTTCAGCAGATCTTCAGTGAAAGTGCGGTTTGTGCCGGTTGTACGGGCAGTAGTACCACCCGAGCCAGCCACGCCATCAGTACCGAAGTCGCCGTTGGTGGACAACCAGGCTTGCAGGCCACCCATAGTACGGGCAGTGCTGGAGTTACCAGCGGCAGACACTTGGTTGGACAACAGGGTAAGTTCGATGTTGCGCTTCAGTTCAGCCGACACTTTAGCCAGTTGGTAAGCCTTTTCAGACTTGCGACCAGCTTTGTCAACAGCTTCCAGAGTACCAGCGACAGCGACAGACTTAGTGAAAATCTGAGTGCGGTTGCCAATACGGGTAGTTGGAGAAGCGGTGATGGACGAAGCATCAGCACCTTCCACTGCACCACCCAAGGCGGCAGCTGCCAGGCTGTCAGTCTGCCACTCGTGGTAAGTCGCAGTTGCTTTGCCCTTGCCGATAGACGACATAAGGGGGGTATCGGTAGGCGAAATGTCATAGATCACGTCCGACAGGTCTTCACGCTGACCAATAGCGGTGTAGGTTTGATAGGTTGCCATGTTAAAAGCTCCAAAAATTTAAAGGAATCGTTCAAATGCCTTTGCCGCATCCCGGACTTTCCCGGTTTGACGCAGCTTTTGCATCACTTGTTTCTCTTGCGCTGATTTTGGATTAGGCGAAGAAGTACCGGCTTTTAGCATCTTTGGGGCTTGCTGGACTTTCTTCAAAGTTTCAGGTTTACCCTTTTGAAGTTGCTCAAACTTCATCGCTTTATACAAAGTCAACACTGCACGATGGTCATACACTGAGGCGAGTTCTTGATCCGACCAACCAACAGATTTTGCGTATTCACGGATTTCTTTCCGGATAGCATCACCTTTTGGCGTAGCCAGTTCTGGGATAACAGACGCGAGCTTTTCAGATTCAGCTTTGAGATGGTTTTGCAGGCTTTGCTGTTGTTCCGCTTGTTGCTGTTGGGCAATGCGGTTTTGTTCAGCACGAACAACTGCCAACTGTTTCTCTCGCTGAGACTGTTCAGCCACCTTCACGGCATAACCGATAGGGTCTGTCTCTTTCAAAACTTCCAAATCCTCACCCTTATTCTGTTGGCTCAAGAAGCTATCGAGTGCCTTCAGTTTCTGGGCGTAGGCCATACGCTCTTGTTTCACTTGCTCAAGATGTTCACGCTCGGCTTCAATAGCCTTGCGCTGTTCAGCCAGAGCTTGAGATTTTTGGGTGTAATCCTTGCTGCGTTGATAGCCGTTAATCAGTTCGTCAAGTTCTACCTCGACTTCCTCACCACCGACTTTGGCCTTGTAGCGGGGTTTGACTTCCTCTACTGGCTCATCCGATTCCTCCGAATATTCGGGTTCCTCAGATTCAACTTCACCACTGGCTTCAAGTTCTTCGGTTGATTCTTCCGGTTGGCCTTCAGAGGCTCCATTGTCATCACCCATCAAACTCATAAACGCAGAAGCGGCTTGGTTTACGTTTAGGCTTTCACTCCCCGAGGGGTTGGTGTTTTCCATGTTTCATCTCGAAAATCGCTGGAAACCGTCCAGACAGCGGGTGACGTTAGTCACAGAATTCGCCACTTTTTCTCTTGAATCTTGGTTTCTGAGGCAATGCCTTGCAGGTGTCCAAGGAAAAGATCAAGTGTCTTAATGTGGCTGTAAGCGGCTTCCCGTTCTTCAACCTCATCTCGATTCGTGTTAATTATCACACTAATCTGCTGATTTTTCAAATCATCCATGACTTTTACGAAAAAGTCATCTTTCAGGAGATTAGATGCCCATTCAGCTTGCAGTTTTTTATCCATATTGGCTTTGTATTCCAGAAATAATGTCAGAGATTGAAACTTGCTTACCATCCAGATTTCCAACAACGTCATTCATTCCGACAGTGCTTGGCGACTGGAATTGCTGAAGTATGTCAGGTACTTGGAATTGCTGTTGTGGCTGTGCAAAACTTTGTTGACCATAAGCAACAGGCTGATAGTTCAAAGTATTTATGACATTTGAAAGGCTTGGGGTTTCCCATTGCGTTCCTTTCAATAACTCATTGCTGCCAAAATCAATTGGAGCCGATGGCGTAAATGCTTGGTTGTATTCTGGAGACTTCCAATGCGATGGCACTGGAACCATAGCAAAGCCAGACGTTGCATCTTCATCGCTTGCCAAGTTATAAACGCCTTTTGCCAATGCTGCCAAAGCATATGGAGACAAAGCCTTTGCCAAGTCAAGTCCAGCAAGTTTTCCGCTAATGTCTTCCTGCGTTGATCCTTTGACATCATTCAAAGACAAACCAACGTCAATCACTGGTTTATTAATAAACGATTCAGGATCACCAAGAGAAGAAACATAAGAATCAGGAACAAAGCCTTGATCGGTGATGTAACCGTCTGTCGTCTTGAGAATAATGCCTTGGCCACCACCCATTGAATCAACATTTGGCGTCTCTGGCATTTTCAAACCAAGAGAATCAATAAGGTTGCCCAATGAGTAATCAAAAGAACCAACGTTATATGTGGTGTCCAGCGGCTTAAGCGCGAGACTTGGAGCGCCAGAAGCAACAGACGACAATGAGTAATCAGGAGTGAAACTTGAGTCAATCTGATATGGGGCATCGACAACTCCAAATGTGCTGTCATCAATAGCAGTTTGACCAGCAAGACCACTCTCTGTCATTCCAGTATCAAACTGTTCTTGCATCAATGATTGTTTTGCTTCATTGATGCCACCAGACACAGCACCTTGCAAAGCACCTTGCAGAAAATCACCGCCTTGAATCTCTGATAGCGTGCCGCTAGTGATCGCATTTGCAGCAACATTACCAGTAGTGCCACCACCCAATGCGCTTGAGATTTCAGGGCTTACAGCGCCAGCAAGTTGTCCGCCAGCATATGAAAGTGCAGCGGCTTTGGCAATGTCACCAATATCTTTACCTTGAGCCGCTTGCAAAGCTGCAACACCGCCAGGGCCACCCAATGCAAAAGCACCAAGGTTAGCCGCAAAATTCAGAATTGAATTGTCACCAAGCAAGTTTGCCAAGTCATTGCTTGACGCGCCTGTAGTGTAGAAATACGGATTTCCATTGGCATCAAACTGGACTCGATAGCCAGTATTCCCAGACCCAGCAAACGTACCGCCCCATGCGTTACCTGTCTGTCGCTCAGAGTAGGTGGTTGGAACGGCTTGGCCTGTGGCTTTGTTGCCATAGACTGTTTGCGTTGTAGGGATGTTGGCAACGTAGTAATTTTGCTGTTCTGGCCCTTCACTACCTTCTACAGTTCTTGTTCCTTGTGCGACATACTGAGGATCAATGTATGTCCGATTGCCTTCATAGTCTGATGTGTAATAACGTCCAGTGGGAGTAGCCGCACCATAACCATCAGCATCACCGTAATAGGTTGCAGTCATTTCAGGATAAACCTGTTGTGACGTTGTGGTTGTCTTGTCAAACTGACCAAACTGATTGATATTCGTGATGCCAATGCTGTCAAGGATTCGCGCCATATCAGCGGCATTGGCCTCGGCAGACCCATAACCCTCACCAGACCACTTGCCCGTAGTCCCTTGGGCAAGAATCTGTTGCTGAAGACTTTGAACGCTCATGGGTAATCCAATCAACCAGGAATTTCAACATTGGATGTGATGCCAGCACCGACCTTCATGGCCTTCAACTGAGCTTCAGCTTGGAACTCTTGCTCTTTCATTGCAAAGTGCATATTCATCTTTTCACGCTCAAGTTGAAGTTTTGAGGCTTCTTTCTCACGCATGATCTGAAGTTCAGCCTGTGCTTTTTCACGTTGCAATTGCAATTCCAAAGCGGCTTTCTGACGTTCAAACTCCAAATCTGCTTGCATCTTTTGCTGTTGCATTTGCATATCAGCTTGGAATTTAGCTTGCTGGGCTTGAATGTCTGCCTGAGTCTTTGCCATCAATGCTTGCACTTCAGGTGGCATTTGTGGCTGTTGCTGTGGAGGATTAGACAACTGTTGGTCTTGCTCAGGTGTGATCGGCTTGAAGAATTCAGCAGAATCTTTGAACCCAGCGGCTTCAACCATACGCCCCAAAGAGGCACGATATTGACCCAAGGAAACCAATGGGTTAGCAGGGCCAAACTGAGCCAGCATCTGTTCTTGTTTAGCCAAGACCATTTGAAGCATTGCCATTTGTTGGTCACGGTTGCCATTGCCCAAGCCGACATTCACGGTCAGGTCATACTTGTTTGCCCATGTGCGGGGATCAATTGCGACAAACTGACCACGCAGGCGAATGATTCGCTCTTTCTGTTGGTACTTGGTGACAAGATGCAAGATGCCATAGAACAGGTCACGCACACCAGTATCAGCAAAGATACGGGCGATCATTTCAATCTTGCCTGCACCGGCTTGCTGCATGGATGCCACGGCAGCGGCAGTCACGTTTTGCAAGATAGAAGCGTCAAGACCTTGGCTTGCATCAGTTACGCCAGTACGCTTGGATTGCACTCGATCCAAGTATTCCAGCATTGGGAACGACTGTTGTGCCACGTTCTGCACATTCAGTTGAGTAACGGCACCTTGAGACTTGGCACGAATCACACCGCCAGCCGTAGAGGTCAGCAGATCATCCAAGTTCACTTGGCCTTCAATAGCCACAACACGGGCGTTGTTCGTCAGATACAGGTTATCCAGCATCTGGCGTGTGACTGTGGTTTTAATCAGTTGCAGGTCAACAGTGCGATCAGCAAGCGAGTTACCAAAGAACTTGTGAGGAATTGGGATTGGGCAAACAGAGTAGAACGGCACATAGTCCGATTCTTCATTGCTCAAAATCTCATTGCCAGCGTAGAAGACTTGGCGCAGTTCAGCAATACCATCTCCGTCTTCATCAGTGCGGATATAGCACTCAAAGACTTCAATCTCTTGCATTACCTTGTCTTCTGCTTGCGTGTCGTATGGCTGTTCACCAGGAGCGAAACGAGCCACGCGCTCAGGCGTATAAGCCAAAGCATCGCCAGCAGGCAGGCTGTTCACCGTATCTTCATCAAAACCCATTGCAATCAAGTCGCTTCGGGTAATCATGCGGCGATGTGCAACAAATGGCGATGTTGCAATCTTGATGCCTTTTTTGGAAATCAGGAATTCTTCAGGTGGGACGTTTTCAATGACAACCCGACCAGTCTTGAGTTTCTTGCTGATCTTTACGTCATGAATACCAAACATGGCAGGTGTGCCATCTTTATTCATGACTGGTGCGCCCATTGGGTCAAGGATAGGAAACTCTTGAGTGTCTTGCTCAACAATCTCCAAATCCTTGTCTTGCATCATCAAGGCTAGTTCGTCATCAGAAAGACCTTCGTAGGTCTCTTTGGTAACGTCTTCCTTGTCTTCCCAATACGCTTTAACGATGCCGTTCTTTTGCATCAGCGCATCTTTAAACCAGTCGTGCATCAGAATCACGCCTTGGTTATCTTCCAAGAAGATGTAATTCAGATAGTCAGTAACTTGTTTAGCACCAGCTTCATCACCTGGGCCAGTTGGGTTAGCCAAGACGATTTCATCAGAGCCAGTGAAAATCCGCATCAAAGGCGGCATTGCGCCATCAATAGCTTCGGCTACTTCACCAGTGACAATGGATGATTTGCCTTCAACTTCATTTCCATATGGTTGGCGCAGATACGCCTGAAGCGATTGCTTTCGATCTTCAACCGTTTCGCTCTCGATAAAGCCGATTGAATTGTCGATTTCAGCTTGGAGAATGGCCTTTAGGTTCTGACTCATGTGATGCCTTTGGAGGTCGCCCGACCTTTGGGCGTTCTTGCAATTGTAATGCCTTTACCACATTTTCAAGCATTTCTACGCGCTTTTCGAGTGCCTCAACTCGTTTGGCGTTAGTAATATCGCCTTGCTTCATCATGAACATTTAGACCACCCATTTTGCAGGTTTGTTGATAGATTTACCCCAAGAACCAGTATTTTCATCTAGTCCAACGGCTACATAACGCCATGCGTCAGCAGCGTGTGAGTGCTGATCGTGCAATGGCTTGTTTGAAAACATCTTTGTGTTTGGGTCAACGTCATAGCGATAATGGCGTAGGTTTTGCAGGCCATCAGCGCAGTTAGTTGAATGGAAATATGCTCGATTCAAAAGCGTCCGAGCTGCGTTAATGCCATCGGCGATTGACAGTTTTGGCGTAATTCTGATTGGTTTTCCCATGCCTTCAAGAATATCCTTTACGGATTTTCCAGTCATATTCTTGTTTTCAGCATCATGAGGCAACCACCAATCTTTGTAGATATACCCCTTTTCTTGCAAGACTTGGGCGTAATGGTCAATGGTCTTTTGGCAGTTTTGATAGAAATCAATCACACGGACTTCACCACCTGCGATAACCTGGACGAACCAGATTGAAGTCATATCCGCCCAGCCGAGGTCAAAGAATGTCTGGACTGGGATTGACTTATCAATAATCAAGTCGCGGATTCTGTTTTCTTCCTGAGCCTTACGCAGTTCATTCGCATATACAGCGCCATCAAGCATTTGACGGGTATGGCCTTCCCAGACATTCAGGTAAGAATCCATGTTCTTAGCCTTAAGGTCTTCTAGTTCGTCTTTCAGAACTTGGGGAAACCAAGGATTGTCTGACCAGTTGACCTTAGCGACTTTTGCACTTGCTGGAGGGTTGACCACAAAGCGCTTGTAAGTCTCGTCTGTGTCCAAGTCAGGGTTAAACGTCACCCAAATTTCAGAATCAGGCTTGCGAATCGTTGGGATCAGCGTTTCCCAAGACAACTTGGACACAGCTTGGCCTTCTTCAATCCAGCAAATGTCAACGCCCTCGAATGACTTGATGGACGTTACATTGTGCTTGATACCTGCAAAACTGAATTCAGAACCGTTCTTTCCATAGATGGCTGTCCTTTGCACATCAAAGAACGACTCAAGCCCCATCGCCTTGATCTGGTCGCCCAATAGAGCGATCACAGAATCCGATATGGAATTCTGCAATTCACGGGCGCAAAGGATTCGAGTCTGTTTCTGAACCGCAATGGCAATCAAAGCACGAGCAACCGACCAAGACTTAGCCGATCCACGGCCACCATAAAGAATCTTGTATCGGTGCGGCTCAAACAGAAAACCCAGTTTTTCAGGGAAATCTAGCTCAAGATTCATTCGGCTTGACCAGCTTGATCTGAATCCCAGAAACTTCAACTGGCCCACCGCCATCGCCAGTCATCTCAGTGCGGTTCAGCTTTGGCGTAGCGTACTCAGCCATTTGAGCCAACAAAGTCAGAGCACCTTTCGGGTCAGCCTTCAATTCTTTCTCGGCATTTCCCTCAGCAACCTCGTAAAGCCATTTAGAGACGTTTTCAGCGTTATCCTCTAGCAACCTACTAACTGTCTCTCTAAACGTCTTGGTGGCCTTATTAAGCGCACCTGGAGGCCTTCCTCTGCCTTTGCGAGCTTGAAACTCTGGGCTTTCTTGCCGTAATTTATTCATTTGGTTTTGACTCCCGTAGGTTGGTCAATGTTAGTAAGTGCCCACATATTAGCCTGTGGGCTTGGCTTTACTTTTTCTTGTAGCGTCCCATTGCCTTTGCCCCTTCCGAAATGGCGATGGCTGTGGCTTGTTTAGGATTCGTTACGACTTTACCGCTTTTGCCAGAATGAAGTTCACCCTGTCCAAATTCATGGAAAACCTTGCCAACTTTGGCTTGACCGACTTTATTAAGTTTCGTTTTCATCATAGCTTTCCCCGTTAGAGTAGTCTTCGCCTTCTTCGACTTTTACGTCAGCACGTTCCCACGCCTGGCAAGTACGTAACGAGTGGCAAATAAAACTAAATTTATTACACCAGCCACGACCGCCACCGTCTTTGTCATATGCGTCTTCAGGAATTTGCTCCATCTGAGCCAGCATATCTGGACTGTCGTTGAAGTATTCGCAGTTGGCGCACAGATTACGCTTGGCCTGATCTGGGCTGATACGCCATACGGTTGCCAACTTACGCCAGTATTCGCTGTTTGGTTGCTGGGTTTTCTCAGGGCCAAGCATCCAGTTACTCTTAACGTGCTCACGGTTTCTCATGACCTCTTGCGCGTCAAGTTGGCTTTCGTCTTCTTGGGTCTTGATTTCGATGGCGATTTCAGCGCCTGAGTCTAGCAATCCAGCCATATGGTTCTCCAGTTACGTGAATTTTATCACCCTAGCACAGTTTTTGCTAATTTGCTATTAGGGTTTATCCTTATGGAATTTTTTGTGGACAAGTAGATAATTGAGCCATCAACAACAGGAGTTCACCATGAAAGCAACTATCCAAGACATTACACTGGCAATCGGCTTGGGCATCGTCATGTGCTGCTTTGCCCTTGCCTACTTTGACATTCTCACTTACTGAATTCGTCTTGCTCTCTTATGCCTGATTTCGTCTTCCACGATTTTCAGGCAGTCTTCCATGTCTTTCACTGAGCTGGCTTCAAGCTGTGCGGCGTGAACATCAATCGCCAATGAGACAGCTTTCATCTCAGGGCCAGTAAACAGAAATCGGCTTTTAGACAGTCCACGCTTTGCCATTGTGTAAACAGCATCCTGGGCTTGTCTGATTTCTTCAATCCAGTCCGATCCCACGCCTTTTCTGGAAAACGCTTCAGCCATGTTCACGGCTGCAATGATTACATCCACATGATCTGATGTTGATCGCCCGTTCTTTATTTCATCCAGTGCGGCATAGTTCTTGGCGTTCAGCGTCACAAGCGCATCACCGACTTGTGCAATCGGCTTCATACCAGACAATACCCAGTTCAAAGCGTCAACTCTTACACCTTTTGGTTTGTATTTTGACTTTTTTCTCATTTAAAAAACCACACAAGCACAGAAATTAGCGTTACCCAAAAAGATAGCAATCCAAAGGCAATGTTTCTATAAACCTCTCGGACTGGACAATCTCGGCCCTGGCGGCATTGGTTGTTACAGCATTTCATAGTTGTTCTCCTACTTTTGCAAGGGCTAAGTTGGCTATCTCCCATGCATATTCATCCGTGTCAAAGTGATGCTTGATATTTTTCAACGCCTCCAGCAACTCTTGGTTTACTTTGTGCAGGCGGCGCAGCTCCCCAGCCGCCAACATTCGAGTGAGATTGGATTCGCCACCGATTTCAACCAAATCATCAGCCAATAGCAAAGCCTCTAGTTGATAGTCCTCGCTTTGGCACAAAGGAAAGTTGCACTGATTCTGCTCAGGTGTTAAATCTTGCTTAATAGCTGGTTGCTCTTCATAAGCACCGCGATCCATGTTGAGGTCGTGCAACCATCCCGGTACGTGCTTGCTTGCACAAAAGGGGCAGGTGATTACCGTTGGGATTGATAGCTGTTCCGTTATCGGATTTCCGATATCGGCCAGTGCTTCGCGAATGGCGTTGATTGCGTTTACGGTCATAGCGTGTGTCACTCCTGACACCAACGATTCAAAGTTTTTCTCCAACGCCTCCAGCGCCTGCTTCATTGCTTTGATGTGGTTCATGGTTATCCTCCATTTCGTTCGCGCAGCTTGGCTTCGGTGCGGTGAATTGCATCAAAGACATCAATGGATATGCGGGAGATCA
>JACCDW010524695.1_pt1 | contig 34568 bp, 8 predicted proteins | sample 7449781 | NCBI WGS metagenome assembly JACCDW01 (sample SAMN15323449, study PRJNA562643) | freshwater metagenome | isolation source: river surface water | place: USA:Blue River Watershed | collected 2017-08-18
AATATATCTAGCTCCAAAATTTGCTACTATATTACAATTACTTATTGATGAATTTTTTATTCTACCACATATATATCCAAAAAATGTTATACCAACTACTTCAAATGATGGTATTATAATATTTATATTATTTATTGTACAATTAATACCTTCACCCATTATAATACCAGTTGATGCATACTTTGATAATGTAGTTAATGATGTATACATACTATTCGCAAAAAAACCGCCATATAATTTCCATTCTACATTACAATTACTAATAGTTGTATTTAACCCATAACCTATTATAATACCAGCCCGTGTACCAAAATTAGCACTATATGGATTAATATATAAATTATTTAATAATACACTACAATTATCTATTATTAAACTTGAACTTAGACTTGAACCTGCTATACACCCACATTCTATCCAACTATCAGGAGTAGTTATACGCATATTTGTAACATCATTAATAACCAAATTAATATTTTTAATGTAATTCGTATTTCCACCAATTACTCCAATTATACCTCTAAATGATGTATTTGTAGTTGAATCAAGTGATACTATTGTTATTTTCTTATTATTACCATCAAATCCACCTGTAAATGGATTAGCCAATGTACCTATTGATTTTACATTACTTATCTCAATATCTTGAAGTAACTTGTATTGTTTATTTAATACTGTAGGGTCAGTACTATTCATCAAAGTATAATAATCATCTGCTGTTGAAATATTAACTATTTCAGATGAATATGAACCTGATAAAACAGTCTTTGTCTCAAATGACGTATCAGGAATATACGACATATTCTATTTATACTAATTTAATTATAAATATCATATTTATCTCATTATATTTATAATTATTTTTAATTGTATTAATTATTTATTCAGCTATTTATATTGTATTAGGTGTATTAGTTGTATTTATTATACATAATAAGCTTTACATTTTACATCTATAAATCCTATATCTGCATTCATCGGAAGGCCTATCATTGCATATACTTTTAATGTGGCACTTGACCCTAAATCAATTGATAGTGTTGTTACATTATACTTTAAATCTGTTGTAGAACCATTATTTGTAACTTGTATATCAGTTGATGATGTAATCCCACCTAATAATCCTGAATATGCCTCTCTTGCCATAAATGTTCCAAAATTTTGATTATTAAATGTACTATTTGCATTTATCCATACAGATGATACTCCAAATCCATTCGTCTGTGAATCTAATTCATTTGATGGATCACCTACACTTACATTAGGATTCTCTATACGATAATATAATAATAATTTATCACCTGTATTTGTTACTATTGTACCAGCTGCATCATTTAATCTACTTATTATTGTTGATGATGTACCTGATTGTAATCCGTTCACTGTAAATTCTAATCTGTTTAATCTTGCATTTTCAATATTCCAACTAAATACTGCCCATCTGTAATTTGGAACCTGCTCTGAATTACCCACTAATGGTGTATATGTTCTCTCTGAATTATTTGTTATACCTGAATAATCTGGATATGCATTATTTATAGATCTATAATCTAAATATCCTACACGATTACCATTCTTTATATATCCAGCTGTAATAAATATACCATTTACTACCTGTAAATCATTACAACCATCTTGCACAAACTCTTTATTTATTTCTACTTCATCACTATATTGTAATCGCTGTTTTACAAATGTTAATAATAAATCCTGTCGACCAGTTGATGATATTGATATGTTTGATTTATATGGCTGTATTGATGTTTTCATTCTTTTACCTATACTAAAATTTGTATTCGCTATAGCATTTGTACTATCATACTTATATAATGCCATTAAATCCAGTGATAATTTATCAATTATCATTTTTAATGATATTGGTACTTCTACCTTATTGTTATCTTTATTTATATTCCTTGCAATTAAAATAATTGATTGATCTGTTTTATAGGTTGTCGTTGAAATCGTTGTTTGAATTGTTACTGGAGTTGTTAATACTGTCTTTGTTTCATTTCCATCCCCTACTAATTCGGATGTATTATAATAGGTGGTTATTAAATCAGTTTCTGATATATCATCACTATTAAATTTATATGTTAATACTTTATCAGTATGGAAATAGCGAATAACATTTTTTAATACTACATTTGATAAACTTATATTTATAGATCCATTATTAACTAATATTCCTGATATTTTAACTTGTGATGAATTATTTATTAGATTATATGATGTTATTTCTGGAAATGCTAATGGATATAAATTATCCACATAATATTCAAATACATTATTATTTCCATATGGAGTATATTCCGTTATAGCTGGATCTGCATTAATAGTACCTTTATAATATGTCTTTATTAATACTCCATATGATTCTGAGCGAGCATTTGGTATATTTGATGCACTAATTCCCATTTTTATTTTTGCATATCTTATAAAACCATAATTTTCTGGATTTATATTTATATCATATTCATCTTGTATATAACCATCATTTTCTATTATTATTTTATTACCATTTGTTATTATACCTTGACTATTATTAGTTACCACTTCTACTGTATTTAAATTATTATATTCTATAGATGTTTCTGTTGATAATTGAGCACTATTTATTTCATCTATACCATCAAGTAATTGTAATATATATTTTGTATCAGTAATTGTAGTTATATTATTATTAACACTTATTAATATACTTGTATTAGGTAATATATCATTATTTTTATAAATTACAGGATTATATATAGCGCTACCTTGCTTAAATATTACTGTCCCATATGGCGATGTAAATAATGGTGCTATATTTCCAAGATTTAATAATTGATAATTAGAATAAGGATTTGTTGTATATGTAGTATATTCATGTGCTGTTAAACTTTCTATATCACTTTGATTTACAGCTTTTGCATAAAATGTATATGTAACGCCAGGATATAATCCTAAATATTGTTTTCTAAATTTTAATGGTGATATGGATTGTATTGTAGATGTACTATCATATATTGTATTCAATACATGTGTATTATTTGCAGTATAATTTCCATTTATCCTTTTACTACTTAATGGTTTATATTTAAAATTATAACTTTTAATTGGACTTACACTACTTAATATGTTTTGTGTTTCATCTATGTCTGAATATATATATGAATATGTAGGCCTATTATATTCTATTGATATGTAACTATTTCTTGTTTGAAATATTTTATTAAATATTGGTGCCCCTGGAGCTGCTGCCGCCCCAAATTGAATATTAGGAATATTTAATATTTTTGGAGTATTTGTTGAATAATTTGTATACCATATCTGTACTGTAAATGTTGATTCTATTACTGAACTCCCTTGATACCAATTATATGTTGTACCTGATATACCTGATGTATTTGTACCCTTATTAATTGTTAATGTTGTTATTAATGGTATTGTAGTTACGTCTAATCCTGATACTATATCAACATAAATATTTTCTATTGGATTTAATATTCTTATATTCATTTGTCTCATATATGGTATTAATACATCATAATATGCTAGTTTTATCTGTATAGGATTTACTATATTTATTGTAACTTTTAATGATGTTGCTACTGTACTCCCACTCTGTTCTGGGGCAGGTGGAGAATCTAATAAATATTTTGTTATCCATAATGATGCATCACCAGTATCTACGCCTCCACCTCCTCCGCCTCCTGTACCACCAGTGAAATTCTCTATTAATAAACTACCTGAATATATTGCAGATGTATTTGATGATTGATAATATAAACTACTTGGTGCTGTAAATGGAACTGTAAACTTTATTATCCCATTATCTATCCCATTATTTGTTATCCCATTTGTATAATTAGAACCATTTAATGCTGTTCTAATATTTACATTTTCACCTGGTGTATTAATATTAAAATAATATGTAAATCCTCTTATTAATGTTAACGATGGGTTCACTGTAGTATTTATATAGTAGCCATCATTATTAGGACTTTTTGTTATTATATATTCTACTCCACCTACATCTCCTTTTTGACCTTCAATTCCTGTCGCACCTTGAACTCCTGTTGTCCCTGCAACTCCTGTTGCACCTTGAACTCCTGTTGCACCTTGAGCACCAGTAGCACCTTGAACTCCTGTCGCACCTTGAACTCCTGTTGCACCTTGAACTCCTGTTATTCCAGCAACTCCTGTTACACCTTGAACTCCTGTCGCACCTTGAACTCCTGTCGCACCTTGAACCCCTGTTGCACCTTGAACCCCTGTTACACCTTGAGCACCTTGAACTCCTGTTGCACCTTGAGCACCAGTTGCACCTTGAACTCCTGTTGTCCCTGCAACTCCTGTTGCACCTTGAACTCCTGTTGCACCTTGAGCACCAGTAGCACCTGTAGCACCTGTATTACCTGTTGAACCAGTATCTCCTGCACCTCCACTACCTCCACTTAATGATGATTTATCTAAAGTTAATCCTTCATATCTCCAAAATGATATACGTGGCGGATTTGTACCATTAATAACAGAGTTTGCTTCATATATTGTTAAAATACCTGCATCTCTATCTAATATATAGTTACTAGAAGGTAATAATGACCATGTACCGCCTATTTTCTTTTCAACTTTAATATTATAGTTATTTCCACTAGTTGTATAGTTATAAGGTATAATATTTGTTAAAATGTTATATTGTTTAGAATTAAAATAAAAACTTTGCCCTGGATTTTGTGGAGTTGATGTTAACACAATTTTAGAATAATAAATTATATAATTGTTCTGTTTCCAAATATTTCGTGTACCACCACTAAACGTTGTACAAATAAAATTATTTGCATCAGGTGAATCAGCATCAACTAAACTAGTTGATGGTACACCTGTTCTAGGTATATTCTGTATAGCTAATTGATTTGGAAATATTAATGATAAAGCACTTGCAGAATATTCTACATTTATATCAGACCGTGTATTAGCAATACCTAGATATTTTTTATATAATGTATCCAATTTATCGGTTGCATCCAAATTAACACTTGGTGTACCTGCAATTGTCCCTGGCTGAACACCTGTTGGTGAAGGATCAAATGGAGGTGTTACACCAGTTATACCCGCTGTTTCACCTGGCATATTATAACTACTTAATATTATATTTATTATATTATCAAGTATTTATACACATAATTAATTATATATTACTTATTAATTTACTACTATTATTTATATTTATACAACTGTAACTGTACATTTGATACCCTTAAATGCTATATTAGAATCCATCGGAAGTCCTATTAATCCATATATATACACAGGAGTTGATCCTAAATTAAAATTATAGGATATAACATCATATTGTATATTACCTGTAGTTAATGTAATTTTAGAACTAGATGTTATACCACCAATTAATCCTGAAAAGCTTAACTTACCTGCATATTGTGCAAATTGATTCTCATCGATTTTATTGGCATTAATCCATACTGTTGAAATACTACCTCCTTGAGCATTTTGTGTATCCTCTAAATCAGATGGATTACCTGAATTCTTACTTTGATCTTCTGTTCTATAATAAAACTTAATTTCCTTTCCAGATGCAGTTAATACTTTAGAAGTAGTGGGATCTTTTGATAATGTTGCATCTGTACCTTCAATGCCTTCTATCTTAAAACTTAAATTCTTAATTTGCCCTACTGCACGTCTCCATCTAAATGCTACCCATCTATATCGTGTTTCTGATGCTAAACTTAAGTAATTTGGACCACTAGATATTAAACTATAATCTTTATATGCACCTGATGATCCTGTCCCTGTGAATGCACGTGTCATAAACTTACCATTTACTAATTGTAAACTATTATATCCATCTACACCAGAAGTAGTTGTTAAAATTATGTTATGATCATAACTATTTCTGAAATTACTTATCTCATTTCCTACTAATATATCTGATGCATTTGATAATGACATTAATTGTCCATATTTTGTACCATCTGGCTCAGGATTTACAGACATTTGTCCTAATAGGGTTACAGAAGGATTATCTATAATCATATTTAATTCCTTATCCTTTGTAAAACTATTATTAGTTATATTAATATTTCTAGCAGTAATACTTATACTAGGTAAATATCTATATGTAGTATCAGTGCTAATTGATGTTATTGTAGTAGGAGTTGTAAAAAATGTATTATTTTCAGCACCTATTCCTTCGAATGATGTTAATAAATCCTTATTAGCGGAGTTTGCAAATGTAAATGTTAGGAGTTTGTCTGCGTGGAAAAAACGGACTACATTCTGAGTCTGAATATTTGAGACTCCTAGACTCCATGTCCCTGGACATATCGAAACTCCTGAAACTTTTTGTGATGTAGAATTGTCTGAAACTGTATAATCTATAATATTTGGTGCTGTATTTAATGGTAAATTATCAACAAAAAACTCTAAGTTTCGCCCATTTATATTAGGAATAGTTTCTAATAATCCTGTGGAGTTATATAATTCCTGTTTAAAATTGAGAATATATTTAGAACTCTGTGCCGTCAATTTATTTGCACCTATTTGACTCTTAAATCCAGCTGTCCAATAAAATCCTGATGATTCATTTGTATAAGGATCAGTTATATTTCCATTTGTACTTAATATAACTATACCATCTGCTCCATTGGTAACAGTTTGTGTAGGAGATTGTGTTAATAGGTTATTATATGTTATATTTGATATATTTGTATCTATATTTGTATTAGTATTTTTAATATAAATTAATAATTTACTTTGTGAGATAACAGGATTATTTGAAATATATAATGTATCTACAGTGCTACTATTAGAGGGCCAAGTAGATTCTGAAAACATAATAGGTTGTGAATATGATACTCCATTAATATATCCAGTTAAATATTGACTTGTATAATATGCAGATAAATCGATAATATCAATTAAAGTATCAACTAAAGGTAATTGAGTTTCCACATTTGATAAGACATCAGAAAATCCACTAACTAATCCAAAAGAATTGGTTGTAGTTGCATTTAAAGAATATGTAGTACCTGGATATAAACTATTAATAGTTGCTAATGTAGTATAATCAGAATCTGTACCAATATTTGTTGTAATGTTTACATTATTTGTATGGCTTGAATTATAAATACCACCTTTTCTTTTAGAACTTTGTGCATTATATGTTACTGAATATGATACTATAGATGGCGCATTATTAGGTATACTACTATCTGTATATAATCCTTTCTTTAACTGAACTGTTATTGATGATATACCCGTATTTCCAGATATTGCTATTAATGGTTTACTTGGTGCACCACCTGTTAGGAATGATAAATTACTTATAGTAAGTACATTTGGTGTTTTTGTAGTATGATTAGTAAACCAGACTTTAACTGTGAGTGGTGGTGTTAAAATATTATCATTTTTATACCAAGTATAAGTATCATTTGTTCGTGCAGATGTACCTGATGCATTACTAATAATAAGATTACTAATTAAGGTTGATACATCTGATGTATTAAGGACTTCATATGGTTGTCCAGTATTACCTGTATAGTCTAAAGTAATATACATCTTAGTAATATGTGGTATTTTAATAGGTAATATAGCTAATTCAATTCTATTAGGATTATTCCAAGTAATATCTATATTAATTGTAGTAGATTCTGCGGATGGATTTGTAGGTGCAGGTGGTGCATCTAAGAAATTTCCAGATATCCAAGTATCATTTGCATATACACCTCCACCTCCTCCACTTCCTGATCCATTTGCACCAGTTGGGCCAGTTGGACCCATAAAATTAGGACCTAATGTATCATAATCATATGTATATATTGCTCTATCACCTATATACATTTGTTCAGTTACATTAGAATACCACATAGTAGTAGGATAACGTTCATCTGTCTCAGGCAATGGATGTACTTCTGTTGGAATTAATACTACACCTAAAGGATCGAGTACACCAGTCATATTAACATTACCATCAATTTGTAGAGTGTTACTTGCTGTATTCACAGCAAACACCTGCGTACCTGATATTGCACCTCCAGAGGACTTAAAGAGAAGTGCACCAGGTGGAATTTCTTGTGGTAGAATTGAACCAGGATTATCCAATGTTATTCCCTCATACCTCCAAAATGATATACGCGGCGGATTTGTACCATTCACTACTGAATTCTTCTCATATATTGTTAATACACCTGCATCTCTATCTAATATGTAGTTTGATGGTGCTATCTCTACCCATTTCTCTGGTGATGATCCTGCTGCTGATATCCTCTTCTCTACTTTTATATTATATCTATTTGCTTCACTAATATATGCAGTATTTACTGGTATTATACTTGTTAACATATTAAATGTCTGCGAATAGAAATTAAAACTTCTACCAGGATTTGTTGGTATAGATCTTAACGGTATCTTACTATAATATATTAAATAGCAATAGTCTTTCCATACATTTCTTGTACCACCTGCAAATAATGTCGAATTAAAATTATCATCCATATTTACCACCAAATTTGGCGGCCCCTCTTTTACTACCTCTGCTGCATATGTATTTTTTAGAGTTAATTCATCATATGTATCTATTGTAAATGTTGATGGTATACCAAATACTGGCACCTTCTGTGTTGCTATCTGATTCGCAAATGATATCGGTTGCGCATAACTCTGATATTCTACAGCAATATCTGTATCAGTGTTTGTATTCACATATCCCTTATATTTCTTATATAATGTTGTTAATATATCCTTATCAGTTAATTCTTCAGGGCTTTCTCCTTCTATTGTATCATTTGTTGGAACAGTATTATTAAATAAATATGGATCAATTGGAGGTGTAGGGCATACTGGTGTTCTTAATGATACTATATTACCATACCCTATACCATCCTTATTTTTTGCAAATACTCTATAATAATATACTACATTTGATAATAATGTACCAGCTGGTATTGTTACACTAAATGGCGTATTTATTGGATTAGGAATATCTGTTGTTTTTACTATTTTTGTTGTTAAATCATATAACGGTATAGCTTCTTGACTCCATATTATACCATATTCAGTTATTATCCCGTCGCCCACTGATGTTATAAATCCTGATCCTGTAAATGCATCTGATGATAAATTACTTACTGCATTTGTTGATAATGTTGGATTTGTTGTTATACTTATTGTATTACCATTTACTAATCCTGTATTATTTTTAGCAAATACCCTTATATAATATATAGTATTTGATGTTAATGTAATACCTGATTCCTGTGCAGATATCTCTTTAGAAAATATCCCTATATAATTACCAGTTAATGTTACTATCTGATCATTAGCTGAAGAACTTATTCTAAAACCATACTCTATTATTTGCTGGTTACCATTTGATGTTATATTACCTGATGCTATTATTGAATTTGTCTTAATATCCGTTTGAGGTATATTATTTGTTACCACTGATGGAATTGTTATTTCTGTTGTAGAATTTGTTGTTATTCTTAATATATCACCATATCCTACACCCGCACTATTTATTGCATAGGCACGTACTTCATATTCTGTCCCTGATACTAAGGGCGATAACTCTCTAAAAAATGATGCTGCTATATCTCCTGTTAATATCTTTTGGCCTGCATTTTCTTCTGCAGCCCCAACTATATTTGCAATTTCTAATGATACACCTCTACTAGTTAAATATGATTTCTTTGCCCATATTATACCATATTGCGTTATTATACTATTTCCATTTGATAATACTGAACCACCCGCCAATATTGATGTTGCTGTTACTGTTGACACTTCTGTTTTTATACTTGGTCTAACTATCTGCAATGCAGATGTTGTTACTAATGTAACTGCCGATCCATATCCATACCCTATAGAGTTTTTTGCATATGCCCTTACATTATATATTGTACCCGCTGATAATCCTGTTATTGATGTACTAAATACACCTATCTGAATTTTATCTGTTACTATTATTGGTACTTTTATCGCTGTTGCTGGCGTTGCGATTACATTATTTATATCTGGAATCTCTATTGGTGGTGTACTATATATTAAACCATATTCTTCTATTACATCAAATCCATTTGATATTATTGTACCGCCACCTACAATTGAATTAATTGTTAATTGTGTTATTGACGTTGATACTACTGGTACTACTTTTACTATATTTTCTAATGTTGTAAAATCTTTTCTATTACCATACCCTATTTTACCCGCTGTATTTTTAGCATATGCTTTAACATAATATTCTTTATTTGATATTAATCCACTTAATATATTCTCAGTAAATATACCTTGTCTATTATTTGTATTTACTGTCTTTTTTACTGTTTCTGGAAATTCATCTACATTTTCTAATGTTGGCTCCTTTTCTTCATCAATGCTATATATAATACCATACTCACTTATCTCTGAATTACCATTTGATATTATATCTCCTCCAGATTTAAATGAAGATGATGTTATTAATGAAATGTCTAATGTTTGGACTGATGGATTTCCTGATGCATTTGATAACGATGTTGTAATACTTTTTAAGTTACCATATACTATTATATTAATTGCAGTGTTTTTACAATATGCTCTTATATTATATGTTTTATTTTGATCTAACCCTGTTATTGTTTCTGTATATTTTCCTGTTATATTAAATGTTTTTGTTATTTTATTATCTGAAATAGTTGGCTCTATTGCTGCATTATCAGTCACTTCTACCCATACTATACCATATTCTATTATTGCCGCATTACCAGTTGATAATATCTCACCTCCACATACAATTGATGATGATGTTATTGATGCAATTGTTGTTAATATATTAGGTAATGTAGGCTGAATATCAGATAATGTTGTTAATCTATATCTCTCACCATATGATACACCTTGACTATTTTTAGCATATGCTACTATTGAATATAATACATTTGATTCTAATGGTTGAGCTGTTCTAGAATATGTACCTACTATTGCCTCAGCTGGATCTTTTGTAGTTTTATGATTAAATGCTTTAGGGCTTGCACCTTCTGTATCTGCTAATACTGGATTTTCTATATCTGATGTTTTACTCCATATAAAACCATACTCCTCTATAGCTAAATTACCATTTGATAATATATTTACTGCACCAGTTACTTTATCTGTAAATATTTGTGTTATGGTTGTTGTTACTGATGGTAATCCTGATACTATTAATGGTAAGGTTATTACTTCTATTACAGCACCATATCTTATACCTTCACTATTTTTTGCATAAGCCCTTATATAATATTTAGTATTTGATTGTTTATTAGTTAATAATGCATCATATAATCCTATTATATCATTATTTTCAACTTTATATTTGTTTTCTTCTAATGTGTTATTTAATAATAAATTATCTGTTGCATTATCTATACTTGTAAATGTTGTACCCCAAATTAAACCATATTCTATTATAGAAGCATTACCTCTTGATGTTATATTTCCACCACATCTAAATGATGTTGATGATATTGATGATGCTGCCAAGGTTGATAATTCAGGTATTGTTTGTAGTAATGATGGAAGTGTTCTAAAACGTATTGAATCACCATATCCTGGATTTATAGATACACCATTATTCTTTGCATAAGCTCTTACATAATATTCAGTATCTAAATCCAAATCATTCTTTGTCTTTATAAAAGTACCTAATAAATCATAATCTGAGGTTGATAATTTTATTATTGTTGTACCATTTACATCATCTATAGTTGGATTTGTTTTTGTATTTGTAGCTATTATTTTACTTAAAATAATACCATATTCTATTATTGGCCTATTACCATTTGATGTTATTCTACCACCTGCTTCTAATTCTGTATCTCCTATTAAACTAATTAATGTTACAACTTGCGGTGATGATGCTACTAAGTTTGCAGCAGTAGTTACTTCTATAATAGCTCCATATCCATATTTAGGACTTTCTCCATCCTTTTCCGCTTTTACATACGCTCTTATTTTATAAGGTGTACTTGATACTAAATCTGATACTATTATTTGATACTTTCCTAATTTATTTGCTTCTAATGGGCTGCTCTGATATTTTTTTACTGTTGTATCATTTACATCAGATAATTCAAAGGCTGACAATGTAGTATTAGATGTTATTATTATACCATAATCTGTTACTGTACCATTCCCATTAAATATTATATCACCACCTGTAGTTATAGTTGTACTTGTATAATTATTTATATCTGTTAATACTTGAGGATCTATAAAGGATGTATTTGTTGTAAAATTTATAATATTACCATATCCTATTCTAACTGTATTAGATGCATCCCTATTTTTTATATATACTCTTATATAATATTGTGTATTACTTAATAGGCCTGTCTGTGTAAAATTATATTTTCCTATTATATTTGTTGTCCCACTAATAACTTTTGTTGTATTATCTGTTTCTAATGTAGGAGTCGGTTCTGTCTGACTATAAAGATAACCATATTCTATTACTTCTGCATTTCCATTAAATGTTATATCACCTTCACCATTAATACTTGTTTCTGTTATATTTGTTACATATGTTGTTATTTGTGGATCTGATGCGACTTTATCTGTTGTAACTGTTATTACTTGACCATACCCTATTCTATCAGATTCATTTATTGCATATGCTTTAATATAATATGTAGTATCTGCAATTAAATTTGTTAATTGTGTATCATATATCCCTATTTTCTTTCCAGATACAAATACTTTTAATATTCCTGATGTTTCAATATCAAATGTTACACTATCATGAGCAATTATACCATATTCTTCTATATCAATATTTCCAGTTGATACTATATTACCACCAGTATTTATAGTTGTAGTTGTTATTGAATTTATTAAAGTAATTAATTCAGGATTTCCTATTATTATAAAACTAGATGTTATTAATGATTGTGTTGCACCATAACTAGTCCCTTCTGAATTAGTAGCATATGCTCTGTAAATATATCTGGAGTCTGGATCTAAACTGTATATAGTCTTATTAAAAGCTCCTAATATATTAGTTGTAAATGATTCTTTTTGAACATTTGCTGTCCCTAATTCTATGGTTGTTAGACTTAGACTCTTTATATAAATAAAACCATATTCAGTTAATGTTGTATTACCATTCGATAATATTTCACCACGCGCCTTAAACGAATCATTTGTTATTTCAGTTGGTAAATATGACATTACTGATGGTGATGTTAATGCTGGATTTGTTGTTACTTCTACTACTGAGCTATAACTTATACCTTCTGCATTTTCTGCAAATGCTCTAATTTTATATGTAGTGCCTCCTATTAATCCTGTTATTTCCTTATTATATTCTCCTGGTCTATTCCCTCCATCTACTATTTGATTTGTTGATGGATATACAGGGTCTAATTCAGTATTTAATGCCCATAATATACCATATCGTATTATTTCTTTACCACCATTATTTGTAATATTTCCTATTACATTTATAGTATTGATTGTTTTTGTTGTAATTGTTAATGTTACTGTTGGTGCATAAAATTGAAATAATGATTGAAAAGTTATCTGATTACCATATTTAGTACGAGTTATACCATTTGTAGTTCTTGTTAAGTATGCCCTAACATAATATGTTGTATTTGGTAATATTCCTATATCTGCTGTAGAATCAAATTCAGGTATTGATGCACCAGATGCAAATGTATTTTTAATTTCTGTTTTGGTTGGTAATTCTACATATGGAGAATCTGATGTACTCCATACTATACCATATTTTAATTCTGTACCATCTCCTTTTTCTAATATTATACCACCAGATTTAAAACTGTTATAAGCTATATCTGTTATAGGTTTTGTTGTAATTAGGCCATCTGTAATTTTGTATGCAAATACACCACCACTTTTACTCCCTGTAGTAACTGTTGTATAAGGTCTATTATTTAAATCATATTGTGCACCATCTAAACTACCAATATATAACACTTTTTCAGTAGAATTAATTAGATTTGATGCTGATACACTAATACCAAAACCACACTCTGTCAAATTATTAATTTCTGTTACTGGCTTAACATAACTTGATAGTGACCAATTTGCAGTATCTCTTTTATATAAATATACTGCACCTCTGTTATTTTTTGAGGAATTATTGTTAGCATATATTGGATTAATATCAGTTGAAGTTATACCTTGCTCTGATACAGCTGATATGACTAAAGATGATTCGTCATATAATTTGATTGTTTGATTAATAAGAGTATTTGTATATCCAAATTGTGCTAAATTACCTCCAAAATAATCATTCACATCTGAATTCCAAGCTTTAATATATGCTTCTTGACTCCAAATATTAGTAGTTGTATTTTTCTTAAATATATAGACTGCGCCAGAATTACTTTTATTATTATTTACTGTACCATTAATAGTGGTTGCATCTCCATCTTCTTGTGATGCAGATACAGCTATAGTATTACCATATATTGATACAGAAAAACCAAACAAATCAGAAGTCTCTGCATTTGATGCTGTTAATGTTTGTTTATATTCATAAACAGTGTTTGCTACATTTAATTCATATACATATATTGCGCCAGTATTATTATTTCTTCCTGGCGCAGCTATAACAATAGTCCTATCATAAATTGCAACAGAATTACCAAATTTATAATTTGCTTGTATATCATTTGTAGGTGTTGTTGGTGCTAATATTTTTTGAAATATACTCCATTCCAATGTAGTTGTAGATCCTGATCTATATCCTGCTTTATATACATATACTGCACCAGCATTGGCTTTACTAGACTCTGTTCTACCTGGAGAACCTACAACTATTGTATTTTGATATAATGCTATTGATTGACCAAAAAGTTGATCTTGTAATTGTTCAGTAAATGCAGTAGTACTAGGGGTATATGGTTTAAGCCAAGCACTTTGTAATGGATCTGATACAAAATTATTTAGAGTAATATCATCATTTGCAGTTGTTAATGCATATGTATAAATATATACTGCACCAACATTAGTAATACTAGAAGCAAACCCTTTATCTTGATTAATTGAAAACGATGGTGAATAATTACCAAGTGATGTTTTTTGTTCACCTGGTGCTCCAACTGCTAGAATAAGTATATTATTAAAACGATGTAAATCTACTACTGAACCAAATTGTTTAGACCCTGTATGTAAATTATTATTATAATCTCTGAACTTAGAATAACTTTCTCTTGATAAATTATTTATACTATAAGATGTACCATTATAATACATTCTGTATAAATAAACTGCACCTGATCCAGCAACTCTAAAACCACCGATATATGAACTTACTAAACCGACATTATCTATGTCAGAATGCGGTTCAGTATTATTTACAGAACCAACTGCTAAATAATGACCAAAACTTGCAATTGATATACCAAACTGACCATAATAACTATCATAAGTTGTACCTCTACTATCACCTTTCTTATACCCCATATAGGTTAAATCCATATTATAACTAGGTGTCCCTTTTCTACTATAAACATATGCTGCACCTTGGCTAGAACTATTTCCATATGCACCTACTATTACATTACTATCTTGAATAGCAACTGTACTACCAAAAAAATTACTTGCTGCAGCATCACTTGCTTTAATATAAACATCTTGTATCCATACATTATTTTCATATTTAAATACATATACTGCACCTGCATTAGATAATGTTGTAGTTGTTGTTGATGGTTGTGGAACATTTAATCCAGCAAAGGGCATATTTTGTGCAGGGCATCCAACTACAATATAATTTGTATCAACATCAACTAATTTTCGCAAAGATGCGTCAGATGGATTGCCTGTATCTACTATACCAAAATTTAATGCTGATAGCGGCGACATTGTTTTACTATCTGCTTTTAGAAATGCCTCTAATCCATATTCGTTTGTAGATGTATTATATCTATATACCAACACTGCACCTGAATCCTTAAAAGGGGGAGAATTTATTTCACTTGAAAATTTTGAAGAAACTGCATCTAATTGTGTTTTTGTTAATACGCCTGATATATCTGTATCATCTTTATATGATATTGCTAATGTATCGCCTTTTAGACCAATAGAATATCCAAACATATCATTTGCAAAAACATAAGAAGTTGTATTACCTGTAACAGTATTATTATTTCTATAAGGATGTGATATCCTTTGACTATATGTCCATAGATTTGTAGTATTATCTCTGCGATATATAAATACAGATCCTTCTGAAGCAGCACCTCCTGTAATAACTCTTGATCCTGGTGCGCCTATTGCTATAATACCAGTATCCATTGCAAGTGATTGACCAAAATAATGATGAGAAGTTGGTGATCCTGAAGCAGATGCTTCTTGAGGTTTAATATAAGATTCTAAATCCCATTTATTATTTTCATTTTCTTCTCTAAATATATATACTGCGCCTGATTGTAAACTTGTTTCTGATAACATTGTTGATGATAATCCTGATGCTGTTGTTGATGTTAAAGCATTACTATCTTCGCTATTTGCACCTACTGCAAGTATTAATTTATTATCTATTTTGTTAATTGCTAAAGAACAACCAAAATTATCACCAGATGTACCAGCTGGTGAATTTATTGTAGTTTTATATTCCCAATTACCAATTGTATTTTTTCTATATATAAATATTGTACCTATACCACCTTGACCTCTTATTGAACTTGCTACTAATGTATTATCATATAATGCTAACTGTGTAGCAAACTGTAAGGTTTGACTAGACTGAAAATATGGTGGCTTAATTAAATGTTTGAACGTAAAATTATTAGTATTGTCCCTTTGATAAATATAAACACCACCAAAATCACTTGCAGAGTTATCTATAGATTCTGTATTTTGAACTTGTAATGCAAAACTAGATTCTCCTGGTGCACTTATAGCATATGTATTGCCATATACTGCTACTGCATTACCATACTTATCATTATTATCTCTATTTATTGCTATTAATTTACTAATTTCAGACCATTCATATGCAGTTGTACCTAAATGTGCAGTATATTCATTAATATTTCCTGAAAAATATAGACCTTCTAGCTCAACTCTATTACTATCTAAAAACCATCTATTATAACCTATATATAGCGTTGAATAATTAACTGGTGTATTTAATTCTGATTTTAATTCTAATGCTAACTTAGAACCATTACATGTTATTAAATCTATCTCAGTAATACCTTTTTGTATACTTTGTACATAATGTATATTATTTAGTAAATTATCTATTGTAATAGTATTATCATTATGAAATAATAGACCAACACGTATAATAGGATATCTCTTAAACTCTGAGTTAAAATCTGAGTTAAAAGGTAATATTAATGTATCAGATAATGTGTTATTAAGAATAAAATCTTTATCCTTTACATTATCGTGAATTAATATTAGTTTAGTATACATTATCTAATTAGTACTTTTTAGAAAATTATATATAAAATATCTACATATTCGTATACATACATATTTTATTAATTATTTGATTTATAACTAAACTTAAATATCTTAAATATAAAATGCATAACAACTTAGAGAATTAAATGATATTGAAGAATCCATCGGAAGTCCTATCATTGCATAAATATATATTGTTCTTTCTAAATCTATCGTATTACATCTGACATTATATTCAACTTCTGCAGTTGAATTAGCTATATTGTTATTAATTACTAATGAATTTTTATCTGGTAATCCACCTAAATGTGATTTCCAAGCAGGATTATCTGGTCTAATACCATATAGGGTTCCAAAATGTTCTTGATTATTAGTTGAATTTGCATCAATCCATACTGTAGAAAAATTTCCATAAATCATCGGATTTGCCACATTTTGTGGCGATTTTTCTTGATATTCTCCATTTACTAATGTTGTATCCACTATTCTATAATATAATCTTATCTGTTTATTACTATTTGTTACTAAATTAGATGTAGATCCATAATTTAATGGTAAATCTTGCCCTTTAATATCTCTAATCCGAAATATTAGTCTATTCATTTTCCCTGATAATAAACTCCATCTAAATGTTGCATACCTATATCCTGTCCCTGTTATTGAAGTATAATTAGGACCTGAATTTAAATTAGTATATGATCCATAACCATATTGAGCATTCTCTATTTGATATGCCTTTGTTATAAATGCCCCATCAAAAATCTGTAAATCATTCTTATAATCTGTTGTTAATAACTTTGTATTATTAAATATATTTTTTGAAGTAGTATAATCTTTTAATATATTTTCTAATGTATTTATAGCAGGTGTAGGCGTTTCAACACGAACCCCTGCTGAATTATTATCTGGTACATTATTTGATACAATATCTGTTTTTAAAATGTTACTTAAACTAACTGAGTTTTTATCAATTAATATTCCAACAGCCCTTGTATAGGTTGCCTCTATATTATCTATTGTTTTTGCTTTAACAATTAAGTTTGGTAAATAATAAAATGTATCAATTGTATCAGTATTTGTTATAGTACTTGATGTAGAATTTAGAAATGTTATATTTGAATTACCTGTACCTGCATAACTATTAAGGACTACACCTTCTTTCCCTGTAAAATTATATGTAATAAAATTATTTGCGTGAAAATAGCTTACTATATTCTGTGTTACTATACTATTAATATCTATTGACCATTTACCATCTGACATAGGTACACCACATACAAATGAGATATCACTTGATGATAGTGTATAATTAAAATTAGAAATTGATGGTGTACCTGATAAGTTATCAACCGAATATTTTAATTCATTTAAATCTACATGTGTATCCTCTTCATATGTTTGTTTTATAAATAATGTATTTTCTGTAGTACCAGCTGTTAAAGCTGTCCCTTTAATACATAAATTAAAAATACCACCTGTGTAGAAATTATCAGTCTTTTCTATTAATTGTCCTAATCCTATTGTTGATCCTATTACATTTCCTATAATATTAGATTCTGATTCATTATTATTTTTATAAAACCTTTCTCCTATTTGTCCAACAGGAAAGCCTTTATATTCAAACCTTACTTGAACATCTACTGAATTATTAATACTGCATTCTATAGTTGTTGCTTTAACGTTATCAGCTAATTTTGTACCACCTGTATTCTTAGTCATTAATCTTATTGGATTAGGGGTTGCCGCCTTATCTAATGTATTTGGTGCATTTATTCCTTGTTTTAATATTAACCCCCTTAGTTGACCATTATAATAACCATCTAAAATATAATGTGCAGTACTACCAGCGGTTTTAAATACTGATTTTAAATCTATATCTGCTATAGTATCACCAATATTAGGTAAATCTAATTCAAGTCTATTTGTTATTGCAGCTGATACCTTACCAAGCGAATTAACTGCTTTAAGTTCAACTTCATAGGATGTACCTGGATATAGATCAGTTATTGTCCCAGTAACAGGATCTGTACCAGTATATTCTATAAAACGTGTAGTTTCTGGAAATAAATAATCAGTTGTTCTTATTTTTGGTTTTATATCAGTAGGCCCTCTTGTTACACCCTTATATTTTACTATATATCCTACTAATTCTGTAGTTGTATCACTTGTATTTAATACATTTGTATATAGTCCTTTAGTTATAGTATAATTAATTGATGTAGAATCAACTGTATATGTAGCAGTTGGTGTACTAGGACTTTCGCCTTGATCTGAATATTTTAATTGCCCTATAGTTAGTTTCTTAACATCAGATTTACTTGAACAATTCTTATACCATATGTTTACTGTTAATGGCTCAACCAGTACTCTGTTTATGTTATTACTATTTCTATACCATTCATATATTTTTTCAGAATTTCCTGATATATTGCGTGTTACTATCCCATTTGTCCCTGATCCATTCTTTATTGCAAGCCCTATTATTGAGGGAGGGACATAATCTATTGATGTTTCTCCGTTTATTATATTATATGTATTTGCAGGAGTTGATGAATCTGTAATAGTTATATAGAATTCATTAATAAATGGTAATTTTTCACATATAAACCCTACATTAAATTGTTCAGGATTTGTCCATCTTAATAGGATTTCTGATGTGCTAGGAGTTATTCTAGGAGTTTTTTCAATTGGAGCTGGCGGTTGTTCAAATAGAGTATCTCCTAAAAATGTATCATTTCCATAATTTAAAGATGCATTAATATCAAATGATTCCAATGTAGCTCCTTCATATCTCCAGAATGATATACGTGGTCGATTTCCTGATGTTATAACTTTTGTAGTACCTTCTTCAAAAACAGTTAATAATCCTGCATCTCTATCTAATACATATTGAGCAGATGGTAATGGGCTCCAAGAAGTATCATCATTAGCATCTATTTTATATTCTACTTTAATATCATATACTGATCCATCAATAGTAAAATTAAATGGTATAGCATTTGATAGATAATACTCAAATATAGGATTATTATCAGTAGATTCTGGAGTCGCTCTTCTTGAATAATATGAATTATCTATATTATGTGATAGTAATATTCTATAATAATATGATATGTAGTTATAAGCCTTCCATACATATTTTTTACCAACTATTGTATTAGAATCATTTAATATATTTATCGGTTCATTAAATAATGTGCTATATGAATTATTATTAATTAATATATCTATATTCGGTACATTGATACGTGGAATATTTTTAGTTGCTACTTTGTTTGCAAATACTAATGGTAATGCACTAATTCCAAATTCAGCATTTGGTCGTGTTGTACTTAATGAATTTGCATATCCTAGATATTTCTTATATAATATTGATACTATATCATTATTCTTTAATGGATTAAATGTTGTATTAATATTATCCATTCCTACTTATTATGATTATATATAATTATATTTATCCTGAATATACATATGTTTTAATACCCTTTATAGATATATCCATATCCATCGGAAGACCTATCATTACATATATATTAACTCTTTTATCAGGATATTCTGATGAAGATAAATCAATGGCTGGGCAATTTACATTATACATTACATATGTACTATCAGATGCTATTTGTATATCAGTATCATTCCCTGCTATTCCAGATAAACTTCCTGAATATTCTAATAATCCTAATCTTGATGCAAAACTATCATTTGAAGCAAAATCATTTGCATTTATCCATATACTAGATATATTTTTTTTAGCAGTTGCAGTACTTGCAACATTTTGTGGATCTTTTGCATCTATTGATGATGTTATTGAAGTATTATGTGCTATTTGTTCAAATCTATAGTAGAGTTCAATATTTTTATCTATACCAGCTTTACTTACTTTTAATTTTCTATCTGCACCTTCTTTTAATGTAGTACCAGATCCTAAACTAATACCATCAATTGCAATTTGTAATTTATTTATTGTTCTATTATTTATTTGCCATCTAAATGTTGCCCATCTATACCCTGTTGTATCAATCCCATTATAATTTACCCCAGATTTAATTGCAGAATAATCACGATATGATGAATTATTTATAGAACCTACTGTATATGCTTTTGTAATAAACATTCCATTCATTATTTGTAAACTATTTGTTGCAGTTGTTGCAATATTATCTGTATTATTATATTCAGTTCTACTTGTAGAATAATCTGTAAATATATTTTTTACTGCTATACCATTAATTGTAGTTGTTGCTGTATATGATTGCGTTGATGTCTTCATTAATTTACCATACTTAGAATTTATTATTATTGTACCTATTGGATTTGCCGTTCCTGGTAATGTCCCACATTCTCTTTCAACATCCGCCTGAATATATCTATCAGAATTTGTTGGATTATATAATAAATTATATGAAGGATAATCTAATATTATCTCAACATTACTAATCTTATTATCTGATAAATTATTTGTAATATTAATATTATTTGCCTTTAAAGTGATTTCTGGTCTATATATAAATTGTTGATATTGCGCAGTAGATGAAATTGTTATATCTGCTTCACTCTGTGATTTATCTGCAAAGGTTATTTGTCCAGTTGAAGATGATTTTGTTGTATCTGCAATTAATGTTTGATTATCATCACTATTTAAAAATATATATTGAATTATAGGTGAATAATAATACCAGTATATTACATTTGATGTATTTATATTATTTAATAATAGACTCCAATTACCATTATTTACTGGGACGCCTGTTACAAATATTGTATCTGCATTAGATTCATTCTTTGCATTCTGTACTACAAATGAATTTATTACTGGCTTTCCTGACACACTTCTTGGTAATTTATCTAAATATAAATTGAATTTTTTTATCTTATCTGTTTGTGCTACTCCTGATATACTATAAATATATCGTAATTTAATTTCATATTTTGTTAAACCATCTTGAATTGATAAGTTTGAATCACGAATATTTAGTAGGACTTTTATTAATGTATACATAAAATAATTCTTTTGATATGCACTCTCTCCTTCATATAAATCTCTAATTATCATTGAAGGTTGCTGATGTTGTAATGTAATAATAGTGGGGCTACTCTGTGTACTTGTTACTGTATTATCTGTTTGAATATCTGCATTTTGATCATATTTGAACTTAAAGAAATGTGTAGTTTCCCCAACTGTTATTTCTGCTTGAATTTCTGATTGTGTAGTTGCTTCACTTGGTGATATATATATATTTTCTGGCGGTGTTATTGTTAATTCTCTAGGCGCACCTACATCATATAATATTATATCATCTGCAGTAATTTGTGTTTTTACTCCATTTATAATTCCATATGTATTGTCCACCCTATATTCATTTGATATATTTTTTGTAATTTCATCTATATATTTACCACCTTGAAGAGATGGCATTGGTAATCCTATTGAGTTTATTAAACAACATTGTAACTCCTTAAAGGCTATATTTGCATTCATTGGTACTCCTATCATTGCATATATGTTTACGTCTCTTTTATTATCACCACCTACTCCTAAATTTACTATTGGCGTTGTAACCTTATATATTACATTACGTAGTGTACTATTTGTAATTGTTTCTATTGTAATTTTTGATATATTGTCTATTCCGCCAATTAATCCTGTTTTATCGGTTAATCCTAACCAACGACTAAAATTTTCATTATCCACTGTTGAATTTGCATTTATCCAAACTGATGATATATTATTATTATTTGTTTGCGTAAAAGGTATATTTGATGGATTACCTAAATTTTTACTTGGTTCTTCTATTCTATAATATAATTGTATAGCTGGATCATTTATTGTACTACCTATTACTACACCCTTACTATTTTGAATACTTATAGCAGGTGTAGAATCGATTTCTACTATTTTAAATGCTAAGCCTGATATGGCATTTGTTCTATATTTCCATCGCATTGTTACATATCTGTATTTAGTTTCTGATTTTAACCCTTCATAATCTGGACGATTTATATCACCATCTATTTCTGTTGCATAGTTTCTATATGCACCTTCTGATCCTTTAGTATCTAACTCTGTCCCTGTGTATCCCCCTGTCATAAATTTACCATTTATCATTATTAAATCATTCTTACCTGATATCTTTCTCCCTGTACCTGATCCTGTAACATCTGTCCCTGTATATGCTAAATCTATATAATCATTATCAATTGGAGTTCTTGCTGTTTCATAATCTTTAAAAAAATCATTATTTGCATTATCTTCATTGCGACTTGTTAACATACGTTGTCCATTAAATATATTATCATCTGTTTGAATACCATTTGTATTTAATTGATTTATTATTGTACTACTAAAGCATTCTGCTTCAGATATTAATGCTTCTTTAACATATGAATTATTATTACGTGTTAAAGCTGAATCTATTGAAGGTTTATCTATAATTGTCTTTACTATAAATGTAGTAGATGTCCTATTGTTTATTTGATCTTTATTAATATTATTTGCATGTAATGTTAATGATGGTCTATATCTAAATGTATTATCCATTCCATCTATATATTTTCCTATTAATAATGTTGTTGGAATAACACTATTTAAAAATGTATATTCACCATTTGTACCAATATCTGATATTGAATCTAATAATATTTCATTATTCTTTTCTGCAAAGTCGTATTGTAATATAGGATTATAATGAAAATAATATACTGTATTTTCCATTTTTATACGCCCTATTCGCAATCTCCAATTACCATTTATCATTGCTATACCACATACATTTTTTACATTAGTTGTCAGAGGACTATTCTCATATATTATTCTCTCATTTATTGGTAATGATGAACTGATATTTAAGAATAAAGGTTTTTCTGTTAATGGAAGATCATCCACATAAAAGTTTGTATTTGTTTTAAATTCATTTATTGTACCCACTGGATTCTCTAATTTTATTCTATATTCTAAATTATAATTATCATAACTGCCAAGAAATCCTGATATATTTACATTCATACCACTATATGCTTGTAGAAATAAACCTGCATCTATTTGATTATTATTTGGATCAAAAATTGCTTCATTAGTTGGCGCACTATTACCTATTATAGTCCCATTATATAGTGAAATTCTAGTTTGTTTTTCTTGTTTATTATTTATCAACCCTAAATCATTTTTTCTAATATTTGGCTGTGTACTATTTTTATTATATGTTATCGTAGGATTATTATCTGGTTCTAAAATATCATATACATTATTTGGAGCATTAATTTGTACATCTAATACTGAACTAACAGTTGATGGATTTGTTGATACATAATATGGACCTATATTAATCTTCCAAGCTTGCCCTGAATATACTACTGGATTTGTTAGTAGAATACCATTTCTATATGCTTCTCTATATATTGATGGAAATTTTGAATTTAAATTTGTTGATGATACTTGTTCTCCTATATTTGCAGTTGGACCCAATGTTTCTATTATTATATTACTTGATCTTGTTGCACTTTCATTTGCATTTCTATTATTCTTTGCACTAACGGATATCTCATATGTCGTTAATGGTAATAATCCTGTTATATTTATTGATTCTTGATAAGGTGTACTACTTGTAATTGGTATTACATACTCTAATCTATTTTCTGTTATATCCAATGTTATACCCACTTTTTGTGTACTTACAGCTTTATAGTATACAAAATATCTACTTAAATTAACTTCATTTAATTGATTTTCAGCGTCTGTATATGTACCTTTGGTTGCTATAATTGTAATTGTTTCTTTTGATTTAGTACTAAATTGAATATTTGGTGCACTTGGTGGACCTGGCGGGATAAAATTAACACCTGTTAGGGTTAACGGATTTATGTCTTCTTCAGAATTGTTTTCATACCATATCTTTACTGTAAATGGCCCTACTAATGCTGGTGTTATCCCTCCTAAATAATAATTTATCACCTTTAATGGGTTTACTCCTGTTATATTATATCTTTCAGGTTGACCGCCAGGTGGATTAGTATTATGTAAAATTAACTCATTTGCTTGCGTTGTTAATAATGCATTAGCTACTGTTGAGGATAATGAAGTATCTATTAAATATATTTGATTTTGATTTGACTGGTCTATTAATAGAATTTTAAACTTTCTAATAATTGGTATTGGTTCATCAATCATACCTACTCTAATTTGCTCAGGCGGCGTCCATTTTATACTTACTGTACTATATGTTTCTAAATAGTCTTTTGGCTCAAATCCTGATCTTTGTTGTTTTATAACTATTGGTGCAGGAGGTTGATCTACTATATACTTAGACATCCAATCATCATTTGCATATATTGTATTACCATTTGGACCTATTACTCGTGAATTATTAAACATTAATGATCCATCACAATTTACCCATAATGTACCTGGATGTCCTGGAGGGCACTCTGTATCACTTTCTGGGATTCCTTCTGGTCTAGGATTTGCTTGTGATGAAAATAATGTTATACTTGTACCCGTTGCACCAGGACCTAATCCTCCACTTGTTGCCGCATTTCCACCTGCACCTCCTCCACCTGTTATTATTGTATCATCTAAATATAATGCATTTTCACCATCTTTTATCCATATAGTACCTGTTGCACCTGAATTTGGATTTGTTATCTGCTTTTTTAACTGAACATAATTTGAAGTATTATGTACTAATGCATTATTATCCAAATATAATTTATTATCATTACGATTATACCATATAGTACCTGTTTGACCTACATTAGGATTACTTGCTTGTGGCTCTAATTGCGTATAAATTGGATCTAATCCACCTTTAACATATAATTTACCTAATCCACTATGAGCATCTGGATCATAATATAAGTTATCTGATGATGTATAAGCTGTTTTTTCTTTATTTAAAAATAATATTGTGCCTGTTACACCTGAAGGCCCTTCATAATCTAATGAACATGGGTCAAATGGTCTACAGCCGTCTATTTGATAATATTTTACATCTGTTGGACAAGCTGGCCCTTGTGACTGCTGCCCTTGCGTTGGACCATACTGTATAGTGTTATTTGAACAGGGTTGCTGCCCATTTGGCATATAACCATAATTATAATATGGATAATATGACATTATGTCTAACTACTATACTATGTTTTAATAATGTATTTTACAGTTGTTACACAACTACAATCTTTTAAATTAGGTATATTAAATGTAGTTGTCCCATCACCTGCACCGTATTGTGTACCTATTGCTGTAAATAAGGCTGAATATGTAATACGAGATATTGCTGAGCCATCACATTCCAGATATCCTAATGGAATTGCTCCACCTTGTGCATATGTTAGAAGTGTGCCTGCTGCAGGAGTTGTTGGTTGTGGATATTCATAAATAGGAGTTGATGGTGGCAGAGCGGAGTTTGTTGCACACGGAGTTGGATTACAGGGTTGAATGGAATACGATGTTGGAGTTATTTCACAAAATGGTCGAGGTAAACAACATGACTTTGCACATCGTGGGATAACTGGAACAGGCATTACTTGTTCACAACATACGGAATTGTATCTAGGGAGTTTTGAACGGAATGTTGACATTGACCCTCTTATTTAAAGCATATTAAAATAAAATATACATGTATTATAAATGGATACAAATACATCGGCACCTATTGCACCTATTAGACCACCAATAGAAAAACAGGTACTAGATAATGGGATTGTATTATATACAAATGTATTTAATGATATGAATCCTATGGATATTATTAATAAGTGTGCAGTTATTTGTGATAAATATGATATTAAATATTCTGAGGCGCCAATTAATAATAAGGAATATAATACTGATATACGTTCATGTACTGTATTTTCATTAGGTGCTATGTATGATAATAAGGAATTACAAAAAGAAATAAAACAATTGCAATTTACGATGGATAAATATATAAATAAATGTGTATTTGACTATATTAAGGCAAATAGTATTATTATAAAACAAAGAGAACAATATGATATAATTAAATATGAAATTGACCAAAAGCTTAGTTGGCATAAGGATGAAGGTGAACATCATCCTTGTATTATATCATTTGTATTCTATTTCAATGATGATTATACTGGTGGTGAATTACAATTTCAAACACATATTAATGGACAGCCTTTTAAACCGCCCGCTAATAGTTTAATTATATTCCCATCATCTGGAGAATATATGCATCAAGTACTCCCTGTTATTTCAGGAACTAAACATTCTGCTATTTCATTTGCTAAATAGTTTATTTTGCTATTAGATTATTATGAGATAATAATCCCTTTGTATAGTATACATCATATATCTCAACATCTAATTGTACAATATTAATTGTCTCATCAATTCTTTCTTTTGTTACTATAGATGTTTCTTGATCATTATTATCTATAATGGTATCACCTATATCTAATTCATTAATTTTATAAAATTTCCATATATTATCAGATTTTTTAGCTAATACTATATGGGTATCAGTTACTTCAATTATATCATTTATTTTATAATAAAATGAAGCGGTCTTATGTGCTGTATTTGATACTGTTGCACTAACTTTTTGCATACCTTCTAATGATGTTATAGACCACCAATCAAAATATGAAGGATATTCATCAATTGGTAATGTAGGTATTGAAGCAGACATTACTTCATCACCTATTACTATATCTTCAATATTCTTCCAAGTATTATCAGACATTAATACAGGGGTCCCATATTTACAACAACCATTGCTGTCAATTGATATTGTGTTAATTGTATTAATTGTGTTAATTGTGTTAATTGTGTTAATTGTATTAATTGTATTAATTGTATTAATTGTGTTAATTGCTGGTGTATAAGTATATGAAAATGATAAAGTAACACTACCTGCATAATTGGCAGATGTAATTGTTAATGAACCTGAACCAGCAGTCCCTTGTGATAATGAAGATGGTGCACTTAAATATGTAAGAGGTTCATAATAACGACTATTATTATTTGATACTTGTATTCTTGAAATTATATCATTAAATGAATATGCTATACTTGTTGTATCAAAAATTGTGTTACTAAATGAAAAATCATTTTGATATGTTGATAGATTATTTTGATTATAAAATACACGTGCACTTGCTGTAATACCATTCCATATATAAGTTGAATTACTAAATGTTACATTAGTAAATGATATAGGATTTGAAAAACTACCAGGATTAGATACAGATGTTCCTGTTACTGTAGCAGAATTTTTTGCTTCTACTGGGCTAAAATTAACATAATCTATTATATTAGGACTTTCTATTACAAAATAGTTAATATTACTATTCTTAAATGTTACTGATACTTGTGTTTGAGGAGTTCCTGACGAATATATATTTAATGTACCTGTTACAGTACCTGTATAAAAGCCTGAACCTGTAATTGTAGTTGTATATGTACCTACATTTGTTTGTGTTATCGTTGGTGAACCAGTATAAGTACCTACTATATTAGTTATTACTGTTGCAGTTTGTTGTAAACCTGTATATGGCAATGATATATTATTATCAGTACCCGTTAATGTAAATATATTTGTAAAATATGTGGTGTCTGATAAGTTAATTGTAGCAGTAGTTATATAACAATCATTATCTTTTATATAAAATTTTATACTATTGCCTATAGGTAATTTAATTATTTTATATGATGTTATTGTATTTGTTCCAACTGTTTCTTTATAAATATTATTAATATTTGTTCCTAAATAAATATTTAACATGTATGCCAATCTATTTAAACTATTAACACCTGCTGTAATTGTTATTTCTTTTCCTTCAACATAATTAGTTAATTCTATTATAGGATTATTATATAAAGTATCAGAAGATGTCCTTACATATCTAAATATGTTAGTAGTATCATATTCTGTTACATCTATTAGTGTATAATATATATTTTCTATGTTATAAATATTTGAAGTTGGTTGTGATAAAGACGTATTATTACATAATGAATATTTTAACCATTTGTTAATTTTTTGACTATAAAATAATTTAACTGTCTCTAAATAATTAGTTAATATAATTGATGATATTTGAGATCTACTACATAAATCATAAAATGAACCATTCACAGTACATTGTGATGATGATGATGTAGATGTATTATAATCATAATAGCCTAAATTTTTAATAGCATTTACTGAAGATAATGCTGTAGGGAGTGTTGTTTTAATATTATTTCCTCCAAAATATAAAATATTTGAAGAAGATATATTTTGATTATGTAATGCAAATACTGTTTCGTGTTGTTTACCAGTTGTATAAGAAGTTACTGTATTAGTACCTACACCGTTAATATTTGTATCTCTTGTATCTGATAAAATATTCCATGTAGCAGATAATATATTATAACTAATTATATTATTGCACAAAATAAGAGTTGGTGTACCAGGTATTGGGGTAATAGTATTAAACTTACCTCCAATAAATAATCTATTATCTGATTTAATTATTTTGTATACAGTTGCTTGAACTATTGGATCATCACCTTCGATTTCAGTATTAGTATTTATTGTACCTATAGATTCTGATAGCCCTACTACTTGTGTATCTGTAGATGATGTTAATTTCCATTTAACTATATTCCCATGTTTTGGTTGAGTATTTGATGTAGGATATGTTAATGACCCTGGATTATGTATCTTACCTCCATAATATATTGTATTGGTTGCATCATCTATTTCTATTGTATATATTTTAGCAGGATTTGATTGTTCTCTGAATCCTATATAAGCTGCATTATTATCAGTGCCATATTGTGTTCGTATTTTTTTCCATTTTTGTTTTACAGTATCATATACTGCAACAGAGTTATATTGCTCCCCACAAATGTTTTCAAAAAATCCACTTACATATAAATCTGTACCTTTTGCTTTCATTGCATATATACCTTTTATATTTGCAGATCCACCTGTATCTATTTCTACACCAGTATTACTAGCACTACTAGAAGATGTTAATATTGGTTCAAATTGACCTTTATGTATATAGTTTTGTGTACCAGGGTCTATTATTATATTAGGACTACCACCACCAATACTTACTCCAGTTGGAAATAAGGCAGTAGATTCTAATAATACTCTTATATTAGACTCTCCATAGCCTGTTCTCATTTTACCACCTATAAATCCTTTTGTACCAGTTGTTAGCAATGATATAGTTTTAACTTCTTCATCAAATCCATTTGTTTTTGATGATGTTTGATTATTAGTATATGTTCCCATAGGAATAAACTGACCTTTATTTTCAGTAACAATATATAGCATCATATTATTACAATATTTACCAGGTGTAGTACCATTACTTGATAGAAAATCAAACTTACCACCTATATATAATATATTATTTGTAGACCCATCATCAAATTTTTTTAATATTTTAACATATCCATCTGTCTGTATTAGCGTTAATGTAGTGCCTTGACCTAATTGTGTATTTATATAGCCAGTTTCTCTTGCTTTATATTTCTGTTCTGGCTGTCCTGGTACATTTGTTTCTATTGCGCAAATATTACTTACATTTGAAATAAGTATACTATTTGCAGTAGTGTTATCATATGTATATAATAAATTAAATTTACCACCAATATACATATAGTTTTGTGAAGTAGGGTCAGTATTTGAAACATTACCTGGTTCTAATGTATATACTACTGCATCACCAGTATTATTTGTTACACCAAATGTCCCAGATGCTTCTGGTTCAGCTGATATAGGATTCCATTCTAAACCAGTCCATACAGCTAAATTATATACTGATTTTTCTTCTGCCTCGCCTACATTTATTCTATCAAAAGATCCTCCAATCATTAATGTTCTGACACCATCTGTTATATTACTATTCGTTGTTTTAATAGCATATACAACACCATATCCTTCTCTTTTTGTTATACCACCATTTAATGTTGAAAATGTTATACCTGATATATTATATCTTATTATATTGTTACATTCTATAGTTTGCCCATCTTGTGTGTATGTGTTAAATCTTCCACCAATATATATATCACTTTCTCCAAGCTTTTCTATAGCATATACACCATATATACCTGTATTTACTATTGCATTTGTTACTAAATCAATGCTAGATGTTTGTGATATAGTATCAATATTATATCCACAATATTCCTTACTATTTATTTCAGATAATTGTTGTAAAGTAATTTGTAATTTACATATATAGTTTATATCTGCTTCATCACCTTCTTCTGTAAATTTACCACCAATATAAAATTCTAAATTACTATCTATTTGTCCATTATAATATATTGCATTTACTTCATTATTAAATCCGCCAGTAGGCATCCCTTCAATAATTAATGGATAAATTGCATCTTTACTTAAATCATATATTGCTATATTAGTTGATGTATAATTTCCATTATTTACTATAAAATTACCACCAATTAATATTATTTCATTTTCTACACTACCAGATAGATATCTAGCAGTAGTTGAAACATTTACTTCACCAATTAATCCAGGTTTACATTTAATGGGTCTAATTAATGGCCCATATTGAATATTGTTATATGAATAATATCCTTCACGAATATCATAATACCCTATTCCATTATATCCACTCCAAAATGTACCACCAAAATATATATAATTACCTATTTGTGCACTACAATATACATGATTATTAGTAGTACCATTGGCACCTAGGCCATTATCTGAGGCACTTTGACCATATAGTGGCACCCATGTATGATCTGATGGAGTAGTTAATACAGGATTACCATTTGTATCATAATATCCTACACTTAATAAACTATTAGTAGTACCAGATAAACTTTGTGTAAAATTACCACCAACAAATATTTTATTATAATTATCATAAGGTAATAATGTTCTAACATTAGTATAATTGTCTGATGTTAGTTTAAATTTATCATTTGTTATATATTTTGTAGGGTTATTATATGATCTTAAAGATAATATTCCACCAGTATCCTTAATAATACCCCCAACAAGTATAGTATTATCTCTATAGGGTACAATAGTATATACCATATCACTACCTGCTCCTAATCCATATTCATAACTATCTAAATATTGTAATACATTTTCTGTAAAATTATTATATTGACCTATAATGTTATTACCTTCATAGCCATTTATAATAGTTAACTGTTGATTATTTTTACCAGGGCCTATTGTATGTGTTGACAATGTAGTACAGAATACTTCTGGTATATATGCTAATTGTTTATAATCTGGATCATAATGTACATAATTTGATGCATCTGCATTAGGTAAAGTGAGGTTAATTGTTGTAGGCCAACAAGGTATTACATCATTTAATATTGTAGTTTGTATATAACAACTATTATTAAAATACACATTAATTATTGTTGAATTTGCTACTGATGTATAATAATAAAATGATACTTCTATATATGCATTTTCATATGTTACAGGTGCATCATCATTTACAAAGCATCCAGATAGTAAGAATTGTTGTTTTGTTATTGTTTTACTATATGTGTTATCTGGCGTATTTTCTGTAACTGTTACTTTATTACTATTAGCGATTGGTGTTATTGTGTAGTTATTTATATTAGTTCGTGTATAAGATATATTTTCTTTTTTTTGTATTAATAATTTAACACTATTTGGGTGAATTTGTTGTAACTGTGTAGTACCCTGTTTAATATAAATTTCATAACCTAATTTAGGATAACTTGTTTTATCTGTTAATGTACTATTCTCAAAATCTGCAAATACATTTATATTCCAAGTTCCCTTTTTAATTATTAGTGAACTTAGTACAGGGCTTCTAAAAGATTTTATTAATACTCTATCTTCAGCAATAGCAGTTGAAGAAACCCTTGTTATAGTTTGATTAACAATAGAAGTATCTTTATATACTAATTTATCTACTGTCGTAGATAATGTATCTGTAGCATTAAAATATAAATTAATGAAATCTGTCATTATATCTATATTATATATAAATTATAAATTTTATAGATATATTTTTACATTGTATGATTTGATGTATTAAATAATGGTATACCATAAATGTTAGTATTATTATTAATCTCAAAGAATCCTCCTTGAGCGTCATATTGTTGTTTTATCCAATTAGATGATGCTGACCAACATAATTTATATGTATATGGTACTTCTTTAACTATTATTTCTGGATCTGTATTTACATTTGTTACATACGTAACAGTTGTTTGAAAAAATAACTCAATATATGCTGGAGGGAATTCATCTGTTAACCCTGCCTTACCTGTTATTGTAACAAACATTTCTGGAGGGCTAGGTGCAGAGCTAATAGGATTACATCCTTCTAATCCAAATCCTTGAAATTGACATTTAGATGATCCTAAATGCCCTGGGGCAAATGCTGTAGCACCTGCTGGTGCTGAAACAAGTACATCAAATGCAGGATCTGATGCAGGTAGAGATCCATTACATAGCCAAAACCTATATTCATATTCTTGTCTATCACATCCTATATATGGACCTTGTACTCCTGATGGGAATATTTGACCATCTTGATTATTCTGTACATTACTTATAAATGTCGTAGCAATACTTTGATAACAAATCCATTGTTTAATATTCCATACAGAAGAAGTTAAACTATATGTTTGCCCATTATATGCATTTATAGTAATTAAATTTGGATTTTCTGGATATGGTAAGGATTGTAAATGTAAATATGCTAATGATGCTGCACCTGCTATACCTGTTGCACCTTGGAATCCTGTTACTCCATTTACTCCTGTTGCTCCTTGAACGCCTGTTGCGCCTTGGAATCCTGTTACACCATTAATACCAGTTGCACCTTGAACACCAGTTGCCCCTTGGAATCCTGTTACACCATCAACACCTGTAGCTCCTTGAACACCAGTTGCTCCTTGAACTCCAGTTGCTCCTTGAACACCAGTTGCCCCTTGGAATCCTGTTACACCATTTACTCCTGTTGCCCCTTGAACTCCAGTTGCACCTTGAACACCAGTTGCTCCTTGAACACCAGTTGCTCCTTGGAATCCTGTTACACCATCAACACCTGTAGCTCCTTGAACACCAGTTGCTCCTTGAACACCAGTTGCTCCTTGAACACCAGTTGCTCCTTGAACACCAGTTGCTCCTTGAACACCAGTTGCACCT
>JACCDW010044012.1_pt1 | contig 34559 bp, 29 predicted proteins | sample 7449781 | NCBI WGS metagenome assembly JACCDW01 (sample SAMN15323449, study PRJNA562643) | freshwater metagenome | isolation source: river surface water | place: USA:Blue River Watershed | collected 2017-08-18
CAGGCCAAGCCGGAGAAGGCCCACCGCGTCGAACTGAGGCAGATCCCGGCCGCGTCGGAAAAGGCCCTTCCCATCGTCGTGATCCCGCGGCTTCCGGACGGAGGCCGCGAATGGAACCGGACCGCCGTCGACCTCGTCAAGACGGCGAGCCTGGCCCGGGAGCGAGGTCCGGTCTACGCCGCCCGTTGGCCCACCGCGCATCACCGCTCGAGGGAATCCATGAGCGTGGGACATTTCGCGGCGGACATCCTCGCCGCGCTCGAGAGCCAGCTCGGGGCCGGCCGCTTCCATCTGGTCGGCGAGGGCATGGGCGGGATGGTCGCGCTGGAGCTCGCCTCCCGGCATCCCGGCCGCGTCGCCTCCCTGACGCTCATCTCCGCCCCCGGCGCGCAGGAATACACCCTGCTTGGCAACGCGGTGGCCAACAAGTTCGTCTACTTCTTCCACCATCTGCCGTTCGTGCTGCTGGACGTGGCGACCCCCCATTTCGGACTGGCCGACCAGATCCCCTACAACCGCGGCTACTCGGGCGTGTTCTTCGACAGCGACCTCTCGGAGGCCAAGGCCGCGCTGCGCGGCTGGAACGGACCCGCGCTGATCGTCCATGGCCGGTCCGACTGGATCACGCCGGTCGACGCCGCCCGTTATTCCGCCCGGCTGATGCCGCAGGCGAAGTTGGTCGAGCTGGAAGGCGGACATGGTCCGGACTTGGCCGTCGCCGCCGCGTCCGAGGTCATGCGTTTCATCGCCGACGCCGACGCCGGCAAGGCCCCCGTCCGCCCCGCTGCGGTGCCGACCGCCGAGCGCTACCCCGAACTGGTGGCCTCCGGAGGCGCGCGCTTCTGGATCCTCGTCCTGATCATCATCCTCTGCACCTTCGTGGCCGAGGATCCGACGTGCCTGGCCTCCGGCCTGCTCGCGGCGGAGGGCATCATCGGTTTCTGGTGGGCGGCGCTGGCCTGCACGGTGGGCATCTTCATCGGCGACATGGTGCTGTACGCGCTCGGCCGCTGGCTCGGCCGCGGAGCGCTGCGTCGCGCGCCGCTCAAGTGGATCGTGAAGGAGCACGAGATCGACCGGATGGCCGGCTGGTTCGGCTCGCCCCGCGGTCTGCTGGTCATCGTGAGCTCGCGCTTCATCCCCGCCAGCCGCGTGCCCACCTTCGTCACCGCGGGCATCCTCCGTCTCGGCCTGCCGCGGCTCGCGCTCCTGCTCTTCGTGGCCGCCCTCGTGTGGACGCCCGTGCTGATGCTGCTCGGCAGCGCCCTGGGGCCGCCCTTCATGGAGCAGTTCCCGCGGTACAAGCAGTATGCCGCCTGGATCGTGATCGGGCTCTTCGCGCTGATCTGGTTCCTCACCCACTGGGTCATCCCGGCCCTCACCTGGCGCGGCCGCCGGGAGATCGTGATGAAGATCAGGCGCCTCCTCCAGCCCTCCGGCTGGCCGTCCGCCGTCCTCTTCCTGCCGGTGCGCCTCGGCGTCGCGCTCATCAGCCTGCGCCACCGCAGCCTCACCGCCTTCGCCTCCGCCAACCCCTCCTTCGGACGCATCGGCGGCTTCACCGGCGATTCCCGTTCCCTGCTGATGCGGCCCTTCCAGCGTGATTCGCGCTGCTGCCCGACGCTCGCCCTCTCCTCCGACGATTCCGCGGACGAGCGCGTGCGCGAGGCGCTCGCGTTCTCCGCCGAGCACGGCTTCCCCTTGGTCTGCAAGCCCGAGGTCTCGGAGAACGGCGCCGGACTGCGCATCGTGCGCGACGGCGTCGCGCTCGAGCGGCTCATGCGCGCCGCCGAAGAGGACGTGGTGCTCCAGCCCTTCGTCCGGGGCCGCGAGTTCGAGGTGGTCTGGCGGCGCAATCCGGGACGCGACGACGGACGGATCATGGCCATCGTCGAGAAGCGGGCCGTGACGGTGCGCGGCGACGGCGAGCAGACGCTGGAGGAGCTCATCTGGCTCGACGACCGCGCGGTCGCGCGCGCGGCCCTCTATCTGCGCTGTCACTCGCGCGAACTGACCCGCGTGGTGCCGGCCGGGGAGACGGTGATCCTCAACCCCACGGGAAGCTACGGCCACGGCGCCCGCTGCGTGCACCGTCCCGACCTGCTCACGCCCGAGCTCGACGCCGCGGTGACCTCGTTCGCCAAGCGGTTCCCGGGGCTCCATTTCGCGAGGTTCGACCTCTTTTCGTCCTCCACGGAGGAGTTCCGTGCCGGACGTTTCACCTGCACCGAGGTCGGCGGCTGCTGCCAGGTCTCGAGTCTCATCCGCGACGGCTCGCTGCGCTTCACGCGCTCCTACGGCGCCGTCTGGGACCAGCTGCGCGCCTGCATCGACGCCGGCGCGGCCAATCTCGCCCAGAACGTCCGCCCGGTGCCGCTCGACGAGCTGATGGCGCGCTGGAGCGAGGCCAACGGCCGGGCCGACCGCTTCGCGGTCTCCGAGGACTGAGGGTCAGCGCGCGTTGAAGACGTGGCAGAGCGCCGCGGCCGCGGCGTCCGCCTCGTCCGGCGGCAGCTCCCGGGACAGGCCGAGGGCGGCGCTCACCATGCGCCCCACCTGGGGCTTCGAGGCCCGGCCATGGCCCGTCACGGCCTGCTTGATGCGGGCCGGCGCGTATTCCGTGACTTTCAGTCCGAGCCGGGCGACGGCTCCCAGGGCGGCCCCGCGAGAGGCGCCCATCGCCTGGGCGGTGCGGAAGTTCTGCACGTAGATGGTGCCTTCGACGGCGACTTCGCTCGCGCCGTGCTCCCGGGCCAGGCGTTCGGATTCCGTCGCAATTCGGCCGAGGCATTCGGCCTGGCTGAGCTTCGCGGGCAGGCGGAGGGTGAGGGAGGCGAGCAGAAGCGGCGACGGACCGCGCGCGTCGATCACCGCCAGGCCGGTGCCCCGCAGGGAAGGGTCGATGCCCAGGACCACCGCCCGGCAGCCCCGTGAAGAGGTGACGGCCGGCTGGGTCGCCGGTTTCCTTTTCTTAAGGCTCACGCTCGGTCCGGCGGTTCCCCCCTTGAGGCGGGCGGTCCAGAGGTCTCGGGCGGATCGGGCCATGGCCGGATGTTCCAAGCGGGCCTCGCCGACCGCCACCAAAAATCTCCGTGAGTTGCCATGCGGCCGCCGACGGCCTATCTCTGGTCGCATGCGGGCGACGCTGGCGGCCATCCTGATGGGCTCTTCCCTCACCGCCGCCGAGCCGGCGGTGGTCGCGCGGGCTGCGCCGAAGGCGCCGCCGGTCGAGCTCAAGCCGTCCGCCAGTCTGCCGAAGTCCGTGTTGCCCGAATGTTCGGGCCTGTGGGCCAGCCCCTCCATGCCGGGCGTCGTCTGGGCCGTGTCCGACCATGGGCCCAAGCCGCGTCTCCTGCCCGTCCGTGCCGACGGATCCTTCCCTGAGCACCAAGGCGCGGCCTGGACGGGGGTCGAGGTGTCCGGCGCCATGCGCTCCGACTGGGAGGCCGTGGCCGGAGAGCCGGGTGGGCGCATGGTGGTGGCCGACGTCGGCAACAATCTTTCGCTCCGCAAGGAGCTGCAGCTCTACGTGCTGCAGGAACCGGCGCGGGGCGCTTCCGCCGTGGAGGCCCGTCGCATCGCCTTCAGCTGGCCGGACCAGAGCGTGTTTCCCGACCCGGAGCTGGCGCACGACTGCGAGGCGGCGTTCTTCCGCGGGGGCAGGCTCTACCTGCTCACCAAGCACCGTCGGGACACGCTCACCGACCTCTGGAAGCTGGAGATTCCCGCCGCAGGCGCGAAGGCCCAGCCGGTCAAGGTCGGCCGTTTCGACGCCCTGGGCATGGTGACGGACGCCTCCGTCTCGCCCGACGGCACGAAGCTCGCGGTCCTGACCTACCGGTTCATCTGGGTCTTCGACCTGCCCGCGGAAGGCGATGACCTCTTTTCCGGCCGGGCGGCCGGCGCCGCCTTGTCCCCTCCCTTGCTCTCGTGGCAATTGGAGGGATGCGCCTGGGCGGACGCCGCGACGTTGCTCATCGCCAGCGAGCAGGGCGACCTCTTCCGGCTGCCCTTGGCGAAGCTGGGCGCGGTGAAGTGACCTCATGAAAAAGGGGCGGACCGCGGTCCGCCCCCGATTCAAGGCCCGAGGCGAGGTCAGAGCGACTTCGCGGCGGTCACGACCGCTTCCTTCGTGATGCCGAGTTCCTTCATCACGACGTCGCCCGGGGCCGACAGGCCGAAGGTGTCGGTGCCGATCGCCTTGCCGGCGAGCCCGACGTGGCGACCCCAGGTCGAGGTCACCCCGGCTTCGATGCTCACCCGTCGGGCGCAGGAGGGAGGAAGCACTTCGTCGCGGTAGGACTTGGGCTGACGGGCGAAGACCTCCATCGAGGGCATGGACACCACGCGCACGCCGGCGCCGAGCTCCTCCGCCGCGGCCAGCGCGTGCTGGAGCTCGCTGCCCGTGCCGATGAGCACGTGCGTGAGCGTCGCGGACTCCCGTCGGGCCACGTAGGCGCCCTTGAGCGTCCCTTGGCGACGTTCCGCGGCGGGGATGGCGTCGAGCGAAGGCACGTTCTGCCGGGAAAGGATGAGCGCCACCGGACCGTCCTTGCGGGCGACCGCGTGGGCGAAGGCGGCGGCCGTCTCTTCGGCGTCGGCCGGACGGACCACGTCGAGATTGGGGATGCAGCGCAGCGCGCTGACCGTCTCGACCGGCTGGTGCGTGGGCCCGTCCTCGCCGACTCCGACCGAGTCGTGCGTGAAGATGTAGAACGTCTGCAGCTTGGAGAGCGCCGCCACGCGGATGGAGGGGCGCAGGTAGTCGGAGAAGGTCAGGAACGTCGCGCCGGAGCCCTTGAAGACGCCGTGATAGGCGATGCCGTTGAGGATCGCGCCCATGGCGTGCTCACGGATGCCGAAGTAGAGGTTGCGTCCGCCGGGCGTGGCCACGTCGAAGTCCCCCACGTCCTTGATGTAGTTCTTGGTCGAGCCGTGGAGGTCGGCGGAGCCCGAAAGCACCAGCGGGGCGGCCTTGGCCACGGCGTTGATGCAGGTCTCGCCGGACACGCGGGTGGCGAGGGCGTTCTTGCCGAACTCGGGGATGGCGGCGAGCAGGGAGCCCACGTCGCCGTGGTCGCCCTTGACGGCCTTGGCCAGGAGCGCCGCCTTGGCGGGCTCGGCCTTGGTCCAGGCGTCGAAGCCGCGCTTCCAGGCGGCGTGCTCGGCCGTCTGCCGGGCCTTGCGTTCGGCGAAGAAGGCGCGCGTCTCGGCGGAGACGAAGAACTTCTCATCCGGCAGGCCGAGCGCCTTGCGCGCGGCGTCGACGAACTTCACGCCGCCTTCGCCGTGGCCCTTGGAGGAGCCCTGCACTTCGGGGATCCCCTTCGCGATGACGGTCTTGCAGATGATCAGCTTGGGCTTGCCGTTGCGGCTGGCGCGGGCCTGGTCGAGGGCGGCCACGACCGGCGCGACCTGGTTGGCGTCCTTGACGAGGATGACCTCCCAGTTCGCCGCCTCGAAACGCTTGGCGGTGTCCTCGTTCTGCGTCTTCGAGGCCATCGCGTCGAGGGTGACGTCGTTGGAGTCGTAAAGCATGATGAGGTTGTCCAGGCCGAAGCGGCCGGCGAAGGAGGCGGCCTCCTGGGAGATGCCCTCCTGGAGGCAGCCGTCGCCGGCGAGGCCGACGACGACGTGGTCGAAGACCTTGTGTTCGGCGGTGTTGAAATGGGCGGCGGCCATCTTGGCGGCCACGGCCATGCCGACGATGTTGCCGGTGCCCTGGCCGAGGGGGCCGGTGGTCGCCTCCACGCCCGGGGTCTCGCCGAACTCAGGATGCCCCGGGGTCTTGGAGTGGAGCTTGCGGAAGGCCTTCACCTGCTCGAGCGGGAGGTCGAAGCCGGCGAGATGCAGCCAGGAGTAGAGGAACATCGAGCCGTGGCCGGCGGACAGGACGAAGCGGTCGCGGTTGATCCACTGGGGGTCGGCCGGGTCGTGACGGAGGAAATGTCCGTAGAGGGCGGCGCCGATTTCGGCGGCTCCGAGGGGCAGGCCGAGGTGGCCGGAATGGCAGGCGGCCACGGCGTCCATGGACAGTCCGCGGGCCTCGTCGGCGGCGCGGGAAAGAGCGGCGGTATTGAGGGACATGACGCCATCGGGGTATGGCCAAAACGCGGGGGATTCCAGCCTTGAATGCGTGCCTCACTGCCTGCCAGATTGTCCGCATGGCAGACAAGGCGCTCGAGGAAGGAGCCCGGCTCCGGCTGGACTTCAAGAAGCTGAGGAAAATCGCCTCGGGCGAGGCCGACGTCATCCCTGCGGTGGCCCAGGACGCGGCCACGGGCGAGGTGCTCATCCTCGGTTACGTCAATGAGCTCGCGCTCGCGACGGCCCTCAGGGAGCGCAAGGCCACTTTCTGGAGCACTTCGCGGAACGAACTCTGGATCAAGGGTCTCACTTCCGGCGACTTCCTCGAGCTGCTCGAGGTGCGCGTCAACTGCGAGCAGAACTCCATCCTGTACCGCGTCCGTCCGGCAGGGCAGGGCGCCTGCCACACCAAGGGCGCCGACGGGCGTTCACGCTCGGGCTGCTATTACCGACGGCTGCGCCCGGACGGCACGCTCGAGCACTCCTGACCTCACCTGCCGAGCGCGGCCTTCACGAACCGCGCGTCGGCCTCGAGCCTGATCACCACCAGTCCGCTCACGCGGCTCGTGGCGGCGGCGCCCGGGGCGGCGGTGAATCCGAGCGGCGTTTCGCCGGGCTGCTCCGAGGTCAGCCGGCGCAGGAAATGTTCGGCCTTGGCCCCGTCTCCGTAGTCGAGCGCGACGGTCGCCACCGTCCGCGCCGGCGTGGAAGTCTCGCCGAGGGCCACCGTGGCCGTCCTGGCCTCGCGCACGGCCTCCGCCAGGAGCGATCCCATCCAGCGTCTCCGCGCCGGCGCCTCGAGCAGGCCCGACGCCGGTTCGAACCGCATCAGCAGGAAGCAGTCCTCGATGTTCCGCCCTTGCAGCACGGCCTCGGAGGGCAGCGTGAGCGAGGCCTGCTCCGTGAGCTCGCGCGGGCCGCCCGATGCAGCCGACTTCCTCCCCGGGGCGAAGGCGAAGTCGACGCGTTCCGCGGCGCGTTCCGCGGCAGCCAGTCTGGTCTGCAACTCCTTGCGTCCGTTTTCGGGAGTGAACCGGACCAGCGCCTCCATCAGCGTCCCTCCCGCGCCCGTGCGGGCCGCGACCGCGGGCTCGACGAAGCCGAACGCCTCGGCGGGTCCGGTCACGGCGAGCTTCATCGGAGGCGGCCTGAGCCAGGCCCAGGCGACTCCGGTCAGGGCCGCGCAGCCGGCCAGCCAGATCAGCGCCCGTCGCGTCATAAGGAGCCGGTCTCCATGACCTTAGGCTGTGCCGCCGCCCGGCCGTCTCAAGCCCTCATCATGAGGCCAAAAAAAAGGGGCGCCTGACGGCGCCCCGGTGAGTCACTGGTGACGGGTCTCAGTAGCCGCCACGGTCGCCGCCGAAGCCGCCACGGCGATCTCCGCCGAAGCCGCCACGACCGCCACCGAAGCCACCGCGACGCTCGCCGCCGCCGAAGCCGCCGCGACGTTCGCCGCCGCCGAAGCCGCCGCGATCTCCGCCGCCGAAGCCGCCACGACGCTCACCGCCTCCGAAGGAGGGGCGCTCTTCACGGGGACGGGCCACGTTGACCTTCAGGGGACGACCCATGAACTCGACGCCTTCGGTCTTGGCGATGGCGTCCTGAGCCTGCTGGGCGTTGCCCATGGTCACGAACGCGAAGCCACGGGGACGACCCGTGAACTTGTCCATCATCACCTCGACGGACGTGACTTCGCCCGCCTGGGAGAAGTGAGCCCGGATGTCGGCTTCGGTTGCGGCCCAAGCCAGATTGCCTACGAACAGTTTGTTATCCATGTTTTTGCTTTGTTTTCTTACCTTCGCCGCATTGCCCGTTTCCGACCTTCGGATTTCGATTTGCCGTCTTAACGACCGTCAACTCACCGGATTCTTGCGGGGTCAGCCCCTTGGTTTGGTTATTTTCAGGGACTGAACCTGAGTCCTCATTAGGTCCGGAGACCCGGGAATGGCAAGTTTATTCACAATGGGTCCGGCATGGGGATTTGCCCCCGGACGGACGGCTCCGTCCGGATTGCGGATTGACCAGCCAACGCTGTCGGCAGTCGATGGTGGCGTGATCGACCCGGCCGAGGCATTCGACGCCCTGCTTGAGGAGCTGCGACGTCGGAAGGCGGAGGGCGAGCGCTTCGTCACGGTTTCGGATGAGTCGGTGCGTCTGCTCCGTTCGCTGGCGGGAGACCATTCCGCCGTCGCCGCGCCGGCGCAGCGGTCCCCCGCCCGAGACGCCGCGCCCGAGCGCCCCGGCTCCTTCGCCCGGCCCGAACGTCCGAAGCCCGCGGCCGCCGCCCAGTCGGCCGCGCCGGCCCGCCCGGTGGCCGCCGCCGCTTCCGCTCCCGGCGGGGAGATTCCCGATCCGCCGAAGTTCGAATTGCCGGAGGGCTCGCGCGAGCAGCGGCTGGAGTGGATCCGTCGCCGCATCCTGGAATGTCCCGAGACCGCGCGGCACCTGCGTCCGGGCATGAAGCCCGTCCTCGGCGTCGGTCCGGCCGACGCACCCGTGGTCCTGGTCGGCGAGGCCCCCACGTTGGAGGAGGCCGAGTCGGGCGTGCCGTTCGCCGGGGACTCCGGGGCCCTGCTGCGCAAGATCCTTTCCGCGGCCGGCCTCACCGAGAAGGACGTCTTCCTGCTGCCCGTGATGGGCTGGCGGCCTGAGTCCGCCAGCGAGTTCATCAAACGCCCCCCGAACGCGCGCGAACTGGCCTTCAACCGTCCTTACCTCCTGGCCCAGATCCAGGCCGTCGCGCCGCGCGCCGTGATGGCCTTCGGCGCGCACGCCCACGAGTCGCTCCTCGGCATCCGTCAGCCGGTGCAGAAGGTGCGCGGCACCTGGCATGAGGTCGCGGGCCTGCCCGTGCTGCTCAGCTTCCATCCCAACTATCTCCTGCACACTCCGTCCGAGTCGGCCAAGCGGACCGTATGGACCGACTTCCTCGCGCTACTGGAGAAGCTCGGCCGTCCCGTGACCGAGAAGCAGCGCGCCTACTTCCTGCCGCGCGGCGCCTGAGTCAGCGCACCGAGTCGGAAAGGCGGGACAGAGGGAATGCGAGCACCTGGGAGTTCCGCCCGCTGGCCTTGAGCTCAGCGCGCCGTTCCGCCGGCAGGTCCTTGGCCGCCGCATTGACGAAGCCGCAGGCCGACTGGAAGAAGCCCTGGGTCTGCGTCGTGAGCGCGACCAGCTTGCGGGCGCCCAGCTCCTTGGCCCGCCGCTTCGCGAATTCGACCAGCTTCCGTCCCACGCCGCGGCCGTGGTAGAAGGGCTGCACGTAGACGGCGCCCAGCTCCATGACCTTGCCGTCGCCGTAGGGACGCAGCGCCGCGCACCCGATGATGCTGTCATCGATCTCGTAGACGTAGAACTGCCCGATGGTCTGCTCAATCTGCTGCCGCGTGCGGGAGACCAGCGCGTCCGTCCGGGCCCCGTGCTTGGCGAGGTTGTAAAGGGCCTGCGCGTCCTTCTTCTTCGCCTGCCGGATGCGGTCGTAGTCGTTGGCGTGGATCATCGTGCCGAGCCCGACCTTGTCGAAGATCTCGGTGAGCAGGCATCCGAAGACCCGTCCGTCCAGGATGTGCGCGCGCGGGACGTCCTGGTCCAGCGCCTTGGCCGCCTGCAGGGCCTTGCTGCGGATGCGCGGATCGAGCTTGGCGTTCTTGTCGGCCAGCAGCCGCTTGAGGTCGTCCTCGGGCAGGTTGATCTTCACCTGTCCGTCGACCTGCAGGCCCGGGAAGGGGGTGAGGTAGATCAGCTTCGAGGCGCCGAGGGCCGCCGCCAGCTCCATCGCCAGATGGTCGCTGTTGACCCGCAGGGAAAGGCCCTCGCGGTCGCACAGGATCGGCGTGACGAGCGGCAGGACGTCCTGCGAGAGCATCGACTTCAGCAGGGCGGTGTCGACCTTCTCGACCTTGCCGGTGTAGAGATGGTCCTTGCCGCGGATCACGCCCACCTTGGTGGAGCGGACGGCGTTGGTGATGGCGCACCGCAGTCCGGCCTGGGAGAGGTTCTCGAGCACCGCCTGGGAGACGAGCGCGGAGGCCTCGCGGGCGAGCGACATCGTGGAGGCGTCGGTCACGCCTTCGCCCTGGACGTCGGAGAGCGCGATGTTGTGCTCGCCGGCCAGGCCCACGAGCTGGTGGCCGATGCCGTGGACGAGCACCACCTTGATCGACAGGCTGCGCAGCACCGCGATGTCCGTCACGATGTTGAGGAAGTTCTCATGGGCCACGACCGAGCCGTCCACGGCCACCACGAAGACGTGGTCGCGGAACATGGGGACGTAACGGAGGATTCCCCGCAGGTCCGTCGGCTTCATGGCGCGTTCGCGCGGGCTCGGCATGCCCGAACCTTATGGACTCCGCGGAGGGCGGGGCAATACTGATGAGGGCATGGCCAGACGAACCAGCTCCCGTCCGCCGGCGACGCCCGCGGGGCTCTCCGAGCCGCTGGAGGCGTTCCTCGCCCACCTCTCGCTGGAGCGCGGACTCTCCCGGCTGACCGTCTCCGCCTACGAGTCCGACCTGACGGACTTCGCGCGGCACTGCGGCCGGGCGGGCCGCGCCGCCTGGACCGACGTCACCCTCGCCGACCTGGAGTCGTGGGTGAAGTCGATGCACCGTCGCGGCCAGGCTCCCGCCTCGCTCGCCCGTCGCCTGTCCGCGGTCCGGTCGCTCGCCTCCCATCTCGTGCGCGCCGGGCTGAGGCGCGACGATTTCACGGAGCTCGCCAAGGGCCCGCGCTTCCGCCGCCGCCTGCCCGGCCGCCTGACCCCCGAGGAGGCCGCCCGCATCATGACCGCGCCCGACGACCGCACGCCGCAGGGCGTGCGCGACCGGGCGATGCTGGAACTCATGTACGGCTCGGGCCTGCGCATCTCCGAACTCTGCGGACTCGAGCTCCAGTCGGTGGACGAGCGCGAGGCGGTGGTGCGCGTGCGGGGCAAGGGCTCGAAGGACCGCGTGGTCCCGGTGAGCGAGGCCGCGCTCAAGGCTCTCGCCCGCTACCTCGCGGAGGCGCGGCCGGCGCTCGCCCGCCCGCGCACGGGCAGCGCCCTGTTCCTGAGCGCGCGCGGGACCGCCATCTCGCGCAAGACCTTCTGGCTGGGCGTGCGTGCGGCCGCCCGCCGCGCCGGGGTCGAGGCTCCGGTGAAGCCGCACCTGCTCCGGCACGCGTTCGCGACCCATCTGCTGGCGGGGGGCGCCGACCTGCGTTCGATCCAGGAGATGCTCGGGCACGCCGACATCTCGACCACGCAGATCTACGCCTCGGTGGAACGGTCGGCCCTCGCCGATTCCCACCGCCGTCACCATCCGCGCGGCCGGGGCCGGGCGTCCTGAGCGCTCAGCGCGCCAGCATCACCGCGCCGGCGACCAAGGTTCCCAGCGACAGCGCGCCGATGATGAACCTTGAGACCGTTCCGGTCTCGAGCGGGGCCGTCTCCTCGCGGTCCTCGCCCGGACGGACCACGGCCTCCCGCAGGATGCCGAAGTAGTAATGGATGCTGACCGCCACCCCGATGAGGGCGGCGGCGAGGACCCACCACAGTCCCGCCTGCACCAGCAGGACGAGCACGAGCAGCTTGGTGACGAAGCCGACGGAAGGCGGGACGCCCGCCAGGGAGCCGATGCCGAAGCACAGGCCGGCGGTCAGGGAAGGGGAGCGGCGGATCAGCCCGCGCAGGGAGATGAGCGGACGCCGGTGGTCTTCCGCGGCGGGCACGCCCGCGAGGGAGTGGAGGGTGAGGAACGTGCCGATGACGTAGGCCAGCAGGTAGAGGACCACGACGTTCTCGGCCGAGTAGTTGAAGGCCGTGGCCTCCGGGCGGGCGACCGCCACGGTCACCGCCGCCAGCAGGAAGCCGGCGTGCGAGACGCCGGAGAGGGCCAGCGCGCGCTTGATGTCCGAGGTCGCGAGCGCCGCGAGGTTGCCCGCCAGCAGCGTGAGCAGCGCGAGTCCGGCCAGCGCCGGCGCGACCTTGGCGGCCAGGGGGGCGAAGGGTCCGGTGACCAGGAGCAGGAGCGAGAGCGCGCCCGCGGCCTTCGACGCCGTGGCGAGATAGGCCGTCGTGGGCGTGGGGGCCCCTTGGTACACGTCGGGAATCCAGGAATGGAAGGGGAAGGCGCCGAGCTTGAAGGCGGCGCCGCCCATGATCATCGCCACGCCGGCGAGCGTGAGCGCCGTGCCTTTGCCGGCGGCCAGCGCCTTGGCGATCACCGGGAAGGCGAGGGAGTCGCCGCCGCCCGGGCCGCCGAGGGTGCCGTAGACGAGGACCATGCCCATGAGCAGGAAGGCGGAACTGAGTCCGCCGGCCACGAGGAACTTCACGCCGGCCTCGAGCGAGGCCTCGCTGCGCCGCAGGTAGCCGACCAGCACGTAGAGGCCGACCGCCGCCGCCTCGAGCGAGACGAAGAACGGCACGAAGTGGTCCGACTGCACCAGCAGCATGAAGGAGGCGGTGACCGCGAGCAGCACGTGATGGTAGTCGGCGAGTCCGGCGCCGCGCGCCGTGAGGAACCGGCCGGCCATCAGGCTGGTGAGGAGGGCGGAGGCGAGGAAGACCATGCGCACCCCGTCCATCGGCAGGTTGTGCCGGATGAGGCCGCCGAAGAGCTGGGTCTCCGGCAGCTGACGCCAGGCCGCCTCGGGCGCCAGCGCCATCACGGCGATCAGGACGAGTCCCGCGCGGGCGGTCGCCGGAATCAGCCAGCGCAGCCTCTCCGGCACCACCATCGCCTGGAGCAGCGCGAAGAGCGAGAGGCCCGCCACGCCGAGTTCCGGCAGGATCGCGATCCAGTCGGACCCGCGCGGGGAGAGCGCCTTGAAGGCGAGGTCGAGGTCGGCAATGAGGCTCGTCATCGGGCGGAAGGAGTCTGGGGGGCCGGACGGACGTACTTCACCACGTCGGCGGAGACGCGGTTGATGGAGTCGGTCACGAGGGAGGGCTGGAAGCCGACGGCCATCGAGGCCGCCAGCAGGAGGCCGGCCGCCAGACGGGAGGGCCAGGAGATGTCACCGAACGGAGCGGCCGCGGCACGGGCCTCGAGGGCGGCGGAGGCCGGTCCGAAGAACACCGCGGCGGCGGCGCGAAGGGTGTAGACGGCGGTGATCACGACCGTGGAGGCGGCGAGGGCCTGGAGCCAGAGCGGTTCGGCGCGGAGGGAGAGGAACACGCCGATCTCGCCCCAGAAGTTGCCGAAGCCGGGCAGGCCCAGCGAGGCCATCGAGGCCGCGATGAAGAACGCGCCCAGCACCGGCGCGCGGGAGGCGAGTCCGCCCATGTCCTCGAAGCGGTAGGAGCCCGTGCGGACGCGCACGTCGTTCGACAGGAGGAAGAGGGCGGCGCAGGAGAGGCCGTGCGCGGTCATGAGCAGCACGGCGGCGTCCAGTCCGGCGGCGGAGCCGCGCGTGCCGGCGACCCAGAGCCCGAGGAAGACCGGTCCCATGTGCGCGACGGAGCTCCAGGAGACGAGGCGCTTGAGGTCGACCTGCGTCAGGCAGACGAGGCCGATCAGCACCACGTTGCCCAGGGCGAACCAGAGCAGCCAGCCGCCGAGCGCCCCTTCGGTGACGCGGAGGGAGGTCAGGCCGAGCAGCGCGAGGCCGTAGAGGCCGAACTTCTTGAGGGCGCCGGCGTGCAGCATGGCGGCGGGCGTCGGCGCGGCGGAGTAGCCGGGGGCGGCCCAGGAGTGGAAGGGGAACAGGGAGGCCAGGGTGCCGAAGCCGAAGAGCGCGAGCGCGCCCGCGCCCTGCGGCGCCCCCTTTGAGAGGAGGCCGTCGGCCACGCCCTCGAAGGTCGCCTTGGTCCATTCGAGCCCGGCGGCGTCGACGGCCATCAGGATGCCCGCGAGGGAGGCCATCGCCCCGACGGTCAGGTAGATCGCCATCTGCATGGCGGCGGGCCGCCGTCCTTCTCCGCCCCAGAAGAGCGTCAGCACGAAGGTCGGGATGAGCGCGAACTCATGGAAGAAGTAGAAGCCGACGACGTGGTCGGTGGCGAAGACGCCCAGGGTGCCGCCGAGCATGAAGAGGAGCAGGCCGAGGTAGGCGTGGCGCGATTCGACGTCCTGGTTCAGCGCCTTGATGCCGGCCGCGAGGCCCACGAGCGAGGTCATCGCCAGCAGCGGCGCGCCGAAGCCGTTGAGCGCCAGGCCGAACCCCCAGAGTCCTTCGCCGCGGAAGGCCGCGGGCGGCACGGAAAGGTCGGACCACACGAGCAGGAGCCAGGGCGCGAGGACCGCGGGCACGGCGAAGCCGGCGAAGGCGATCCAGGAGCCGAGGGAGCGCGGCAGGCGCCGGCCGGCGATGAGCAGCAGGCCCGTGACGACGGGCGCGGCGACGACGGCCTTCAGCAGTTGGGCGGGAAGTCCTTCCATGGTCAGCGGGCGATGAGGATCCAGGCGATGAAGAGGACGCCCGCCGCCGTCCAGGCCGCGTAGGCGCGGGCCTGTCCGCCATGGAAGACGCGGCCGGAGAGGAAGCCCAGCAGGGCGGGGATGCCGGCCGCGATCCAGCGGACGCCGAGTCCGTTGATCAGCAGCAGGTCGAGGAAGGCCACCAGTTCCGCGACGCGGCGCTGCACGGCGTCGACGTACCAGCGGTAGAGTCCGTCCATCCAGCGGCGTTCGAGGACGTCGTAGACGCGCGGGAAGCGTTCACGGAGCGCGTCACGTCCGGGTTCGGCGGCGTAGAACTTCAGGGCGAGGGCGCCGAGGGCGAGCGCGACCAGTCCGACGACCGTGGCGGGCGCGGCGGGGTGGAAGCCCATCTCCGCGATCGGCTTGGCGATGACCGTCAGGCAGGAGGCGGGCAGCATCTGCGCGGCCAGGAGTCCGCCGAAGAGCGAGTAGCCGAGGCCGAGGACGACGAGCGGGGCGGTCATGGTCCACGGCGACTCGTGCGCGTGTCCGGCCGCATCCGACGCGGGCCGGCCGAGGAACACCAGGCGGATCATGCGCGCGCTGTAGAGGCAGGTGGCGACGGCGGCGACGGCGAGCAGGGCGGCCTCGGCGGCGCGGCCGGAGTGGAACGCGGCCTCGATGATCGCGTCCTTGGAATACCAGCCGGCGAGGAAGGGCACGGCGCAGTTGGAGAGCGTGGCCGCGATGAAGGCGGCGGCGGTGACGGGCATCTTCCGGAGCAGCCCGCCCATCTTCAGCATGTCCTGCTCGTGGTGGCAGCCGTGGATCACCGAGCCGGCGCCGAGGAAGAGCGTGGCCTTGAAGAAGGCGTGCATCGCCATGTGCAGCAGCGCGAGCTCCGGCCGGCCGAGGCCCAGGGCGCAGGCCATGATGCCCAGGTGGGCGAGCGTCGAGTAGGCGAGCGACTTCTTGATGTCGGTCTGGGCGAGCGCGCAGAGGCCGCCCAGCGCCGCCATGCCGGCGCCCGAGACGGCGACGGCCTGCAGCAGGGCGGGGTCGAGCAGGAAGAAGATCCGCGCCATGAAGTAGACGCCGGCGGCGACCATCGTGGCGGCGTGGATGAGCGCGGAGACGGGCGTCGGGCCGGCCATCGCGTCGGTGAGCCAGACGTGGAGCGGGAACTGGGCCGACTTGCCGATGAAGCCGCACGCGAGGAGCGCGCCGAGCGCGAAGGGCCAGCCGCCGGCGGGCGAGAGGGCGCGCAGTTCCTCGAACTGCAGCGTGCCGAAGCGGGAGAGGCAGAAGGCCAGTCCGAGGATGAAGCCGAGGTCGCCCACGCGGTTCACCACGAAGGCCTTGCGGGACGCGGCGGCGGCGTAGTCCCGGTCGAAGTAGTGCGCGATCAGCATGTACGAGCTGAAGCCCACGAGCTCCCAGAAGACGAAGGTCATCAGGAGGTTGTCCGCCACGACGATCCCGAGGATCGAGAACATGAACACGGAGAGGCCCGCGAAGAAGCGCCCGCGCGCGGAGTCGTCCGCCATGTAGCCGACGGAGAAGAGGTGGATGAGCGCGCCGACGAAGGTCACCACGAAGAGCATGAGGCGCGCGTGGGAGTCGACGAGGTAGCCGACGCCCAGGGAGATCTCGCCCAGCCGGGCGATCTCGGCGTGCCAGCGGACGTCCCCCTCGGAGGCCGTCAGGAGGCGCAGGGCGAGGCCGGCGCCGACGAAGGCCGCGCCGGTGGAGATCCAGGAAGCCAGGGCTCCCAGGCGGCGGCACAGCAGCGCCTGCAGCGCGGCGGCCGCCAGCGGCAGCATCAGGATGCCATGGACGAGGTCGGTGAAGTCGCGGGACATCTTCGGAAGTTCAGGGGCGGAGGACGTCGAGGCGCTCCGAGCTCACGGTGCCGCGCCGGCGGTACAGGGCCACGATGAGGGCCAGGCCGACGGCGACTTCGGCGGCCGCCACGGTGATGACGAAGAAGACGAGCACGGCCCCGTCCATGGTGCGGTTGAACCGCGAGAAGGCCACGAGGGCGAGCGTCGCGGCCGCCAGCATGAGCTCGAGGCACATGTAGACGACGAGGAGGTTGCGTCGCACGAGGACGCCGGCCAGGCCCAGCGCGAACAGCAGGCCGGCCAGGAGGAGATGATGGGCGAGGGTGGTGTGTTCCATGGCTTCAGGCCTGTCCGGCGGGAGCGTCCTTGCTGAGCGAGACCACGCCCACGAGGGCCGTCAGGAGCAGCAGGCCGGCGATCTCGAGGGGCAGGAGATACTTGGTGTAAAGGAGGCGGCCGAAGGCCTTCGCGGCGGTCGCGAACTCGGAGGGCGCGGCGGTCAGTTCGGGCGGGGTGGCTCCGGCGGGGGTGTTCGGCACGGCGCCCGACCAGTGGAAGAGCCAGAGCACGCCCGCGGCCAGGAGGAAGAAGACGGCCAGACCGCCGGCGGCCTTGCGCCAGGGGTAGGAATCGGTCGGGTCCTCGGTGTCGAGGAGCATGATGATGAAGAGGAACAGGACCATCACGGCCCCGGCGTAGACGAGCACCTGCAGGACTCCGAGGAAGTAGGCGTCGAGGAGGAAGAAGTCCGCCGCCACTCCCACGAGGGCGAGGATCATGCCCATCGCGGAGGTCACCGCGTTGCGGCTCAGGACGAGGAGGGAGGCCGCCCCAAGCGTCAGGGCGGCGAAGAAGATGAACAGGCCGTCCGGCATGCTCGGCAAGGTAGGGCGGGGGGAGGGGTTGGAAAGGAGAAAACCAGCCAAAACCCCATTTTTCCCAAGTTATGAGCCGTCCGTCCGCCCGGCTTCAACGCCCGTGCAGGGGGAGGTGACGGCGCATGGTGCACGAGGGGTGGGTCTCCAGCGTCCGGCCTTCGTCAAAGTGTCCGCGCCAGTCAGGAAAGAAGGCGTCGGCCTCGGGCTCGAGATTCACGTGGGTCAGGATGAGTTCGGAGCACCAGGGCAGGGCTTCGGCGTAAAGGGCCGCCCCGCCGGCCAGGAAAAGCGTGCGGTCGGGAGCGACCGCCGCCGCCTCCTTCCAGTCACGGACGACGGTCACGCCGGGGGCCGTGAAGCCCGAACGGCTCAGCACGACGGTGGTCCGCCCGGGCAGGGGCCGCCCGATCGACTCGTAGGTCTTGCGTCCCATGAGCAGCACCTGGCCCATGGTCGTCGCCTTGAAGAAGGCGAAGTCCTCCGGGATGCGCCACGGCAGGCGGTTGCCGAGGCCGATGCCGCGATTGCGCGCGACCGCGGCGATGGCGATGAGCGGACGGCCGAGGTCCACGTCAGACGGCCACCGGGGCCTTGATCGCGGGGTGCGGGTCGTAGCCTTCCACGGCGATGTCCTCGAACTTGAAGGCGAAGAGGTCCTTCACCTCGGGGTTGAGGACGAGGCGCGGGAGGGCCCGGGTCTCGCGGGAGAGCTGGAGGTCCACCTGCTCGAGATGGTTGAGGTACACGTGCGCGTCGCCGAAGGTGTGCACGAAGTGGCCGGGCCGCAGGCCCGTGACCTGCGCGATCATGTGCGTCAGCAGGGCGTAGCTCGCGATGTTGAAGGGGACGCCCAGGAAGAGGTCGGCGCTGCGCTGGTAGAGCTGGCAGCTCAGGCGTCCGTCGCCCGACACGTGGAACTGGAAGAGCGTGTGGCAGGGCGGGAGCGCCACCTGGTCGGCCTCCTTCGGATTCCATCCCGTGACGATGAGACGGCGGCTCGAAGGATTGCGGCGGATCTCCTCGACCAGCCGGCGCACCTGGTCGACTCCGTCGTCGGCGCAGGAGCCGTCCGGCAGCCGCGTCGCGCCGAAGCGGCGCCACTGGTGTCCGTACACCGGACCGAGGTCGCCCGCCTTGCGTCCGAAGCGCGCGCACTGCTCGGCCGTGGCCCATTCGTTCCAGATCGTGACCCCGCGCTCGTTGAGCCAGGCGTTGTCGGTGCTGCCGGAGAGGAACCACAGCAGCTCGTGCACGACGGACTTGAGGTGGACCTTCTTGGTCGTGACCAGGGGGAAGCCCTCGGCGAGGTCGAAGCGCATCTGGGCCCCGAAGATGCCGAGCGTCCCCACTCCGGTCCGGTCGACGCGCCGCTCGCCGTGGCGCCGCACGTGGCCGAGCAGGTCGAGATACGCCTTCATGGCGTCTGGTTATCCCCCGCGGTCGCCGCTCCGCAACACGGAAACGCCCGCCCCGGCGGACCCTTTCGCCCTTGCCTCCCCGCCCTCCGGAAGGCACCCATTTCAGACCAGAGACATGAGCGAAAAGCCCGACCTCAACGCCATCTCCCATGACCTGCGGGCCGTGCGTCAGGAGAAGCTCGCCCAGCTCCGGGCGGCGGGGGAGGACCCCTTCCGGGCGGAGTGGGACCAGACCCACGTGGCGACGGACTGCCCGGGGCTCCTGCCCGAGGGCGTGGAGGAGGGCCCGGAGGTCTCGGTCGCCGGCCGCATCGTGGCCCTGCGCGTCATGGGCAAGGCCAGCTTCGTCAAGGTCCTCGACCGTTCCGGCGTCCAGCAGTGCTACTTCACGCGCGACGCGCTCGGCGACCGGTATGACGCGCACTTCAAGAAGCTGCTCGACCTCGGCGACTTCGTCGGCGTCCGCGGCCGTCTCTTCCGCACCAAGACCGGCGAGGTCACCGTGCGGACCACGGAATACCGTCTGCTGGCCAAGGCGCTCCGTCCGCTGCCCGAGAAGTGGGCGGGCCTCGCCGACCAGGACCAGGTCTACCGGCAGCGCTACCTCGACCTAGTGGTCAACGAGGAGTCCCGCCGCCGTCTGACGGCGCGCAGCCGCATCGTGGAATCCATCCGTCGCTTCCTCTGGGGCCGCGGCTTCCTCGAGGTCGAGACTCCCGCGCTCCACTCGGTCGCCGGCGGCGCGGCGGCCCGCCCTTTCCAGACGCACTTCAACGCGCTCGACTGCGACTTCAACCTGCGCATCGCCCTGGAGCTTCACCTCAAGCGCTGCCTGGTCGGCGGGCTCGACCGCGTCTTCGAGATCGGCCGCGTCTTCCGCAACGAGGGCTACTCGCCCCGTCACAGCCCCGAGTTCACGATGCTCGAGGCCTACCAGGCCTACAGCGACTACCGCGGCATGATGGAGCTGGTCCGCTCCATGATCCAGACCGCCGCCCGCGAAGCGCTCGGCACCACTTCCATCACGCGGCATGACGGCGTCGTCATCGAGCTCGGCGGCGAATGGCGGGAGGCCCGCTACAAGGACCTGATCCTGGAACGCACGGGCGACCCGCAGTGGTTCTCCCGCACCAAGGAGGAGAAGATCGCCGCCTGCCGTGCGCTCGGGCTCGAGGAGCCCCGCGCCGACTGGGAGGACTACGAGGTCACCAACGAGGTCTTCGGCAAGCTCATCGAGCCCACGCTCATCCAGCCGACGTTCGTGACGCACGTGCCCAAGGAGCTCTGCCCGCTCGCCAAGATCACCCGCGGCGACGAGTCGACCATCGACGTCTTCGAGCTCTGCATCAACGGCCAGGAGATCGCGCCCGCCTATTCGGAGCAGAACGACCCCGACGTGCAGCGGAAGATGTTCCAGATCCAGGCCGGAGCCGAGCAGCACAAGGTCGACGAGGACTTCCTCCTCGCGCTCGAGCACGGCATGCCCCCGGCGGGGGGACTGGGCGTCGGCATCGACCGTCTGGCGGTCCTGCTCACGGGCGCGGCCAACATCCGCGACGTGATCCTGTTCCCGACGCTCCGGCCCGCCGTCCATCCCTGACGCACGAAAGTGCCCTGGTTCCTCCATCTCGCGCTGAGGCAGCTGTTCCCGCCGGGACGGCGCTTTCCGGCCTTCGCCACGGTGTCGATCCTCGGCGTGGCGCTCGGCGTGGCCTCGCTGCTGGTGGTGCAGACGGTCATGAACGGCTTCGGCGAGGAGCATCGTCTCCGCATCCGCGAGTCCTTCGGCGACTGCGTGGTCACGGCCGCCGCCCCGGTCGAGCGCCCCGCCGAGCTGGCCCGCGCGCTCCGCGCCGATCCCGCCGTGCGCTCGGCCGCGCCCTACGCCGAAGGCCCGGCGCTGCTGCGCAACGGAGACTTCTCCGCCGTGGGCGGCGTGCGCGGCGTCGACCCGCTTGATCCCGATCAGCCCGCGCGGCGCTACGTGGCCTTCGGCTCCTTCGACGACCTGGACGACGGCCGTGTCGTGCTGGGCGCCGGGCTCGCCCGCGCGCTCCGCGTGCGGATCGGCGACCGTGTCGAGCTCTGGTCTCCCGCCATGGCCGAGCGTGCGGAGAAGGGGAGGGCGCCGCTGCCCGTCCAGCTCGAGGTCTGCGCGGTCATACTCACGGGCTTCACCGAGGTCGACGACCGCGCGGCGCTCATTCCGCTCCGGCGCTTCAACGACCTGTGGGCCCTCGGCGGCCGTGCCCACGGTCTCACGCTCCGGCTCAAGGACCCGGCGGACGCCGAGGCGGTCGCGGCGCGCCTCTCCGCCGGCCGCCCGGGCCTTTCGTTCATCCCCTGGCAGCACGTGAAGCGCAACTTCCTCGAGGCGATCCGCTTCGAGAAGACCATGCTCTTCTTCCTGATGTTCATCATCACGCTGGTGGCCTCGTTCTCCATCGGCAGCACGCTTTTCTCCGCGGTCATCCGGCGGACGCGCGAGGTGGGCGTGCTCGCGGCCCTCGGCGCGGGCCGCGCGGAGCTGGTCCTGCTCTTCGGCCTCCAGGGGCTCGTGATCGGGCTCATCGGCACGCTGGCCGGCTTCGGGCTCACCTGGACGATCCTGACGTTCCGCGACGGCATCCTCGGAGAGGTGAACCGTCTGTTCGGCGACGGCGACATGATGGCCAAAGTCTACCAGTTCTCCCGGGTGCCGCTCCACTACGACGCCTCCGACTTCGTCGTCGCCGCGTTCTTCACCTTGCTCACGACCGCCGCCGCCGGCCTCGTGCCCGCGCTCTGGGCCGCCGGCCGCAAACCTTCGGAGGCCATGCGCGATGCCTGAACCCGTCCTCAGCGCCCGCGGCCTCACCAAGGCCTTCGCGTCCCCCGCCGGTCCGCTCGCCGTGCTCCAGGGCGTCTCGCTCGCCGTGCTTCCCGGGGAGTCGGTCTCCATCCGCGGTTCCTCGGGCTCGGGCAAGACGACGCTGCTGCAGATCCTCGGCGGGCTTGACCTGCCCGACTCCGGCGAGGTCACGGTGCTCGCCCCCGGTCTCGGTGCCGTCCGTCCCCGCGCCGCCCTGGGCCGCGGGGTCGGCTTCGTCTTCCAGAACTACCAGCTGATGCCCGAGCTGACCGCGCTGGAGAACGTCGCGCTGGCCGCCCGCATCGCCGGGGTTTCCGTGGCCGAGGCGCAGGCCCGCGCCCACGAGCTGCTCGGACAGGTCGGTCTCGCCGCCCGGACGGACCATCTGCCCGCGAAGCTTTCCGGCGGCGAATGCCAGCGGGTCGCGCTCGCCCGCGCCCTGGTCAACCGTCCGCCGGTGCTGCTGGCTGACGAGCCGACGGGCAATCTCGACGAGCGCACGGCCGAAGAGGTGATGGCGCTCATGCTCGGCGTCGTCGGTTCGCTGGGCACGGCCCTGGTGCTGGTGACGCACAGCCGGGAGTTCGCCGAGCGCGCGTCCCGCCGCTTCGTGCTGTCCGGAGGCGTGCTTTCACCCGCGTGATTTGACACGGCGGGCGCGTCCGGGTTGGGTTGACGCCCATGACTCCCGCCACGACCCCCGCCCAGCTCGACGCCGCCCTGCGCTGGCGCTACGCCACCAAGGCCTTCGACACCCGTCCGATTCCGGCCGGCGTCTGGAAGTCGCTCGAGCAGTCGCTGCAGCTGGCCCCTTCCTCCTACGGGCTCCAGCCCTGGAAGTTCCTCGTGGTGACCGATCCCGCCAAGCGCGCGCTGCTCCGTCCGAACTCCTGGGGACAGTCGCAGGTCACCGACGCCTCCCACCTCGTGGTCTTCACCCGTCAGACTTCGGTCACCGAAGCCGACGTGCAGGCCTTCTTCGATCAGATGGTCTCCGAGCGCAAGGCCGACCCCTCCAAGCTGGAGCCTTACCGTCAGATGATGGTGCAGAACGTCGCCCAGGGGATGCCCGCCGAGCGTCAGCGCGAATGGGCCGCGCGCCAGGTGTACATCGCCCTCGGCCAGTTCATGACGGCCGCGGCCGTGCTCGGCGTCGACACCTGTCCGCTCGAGGGCATCGACCCCGCCAAGTATGACGAGATCCTGGGGCTCAAGGGCACGCGGCATGAGACCGTCGTGGCCTGCGCCGCCGGCTACCGTTCGGCGGACGACAAGTATGCCGGCATGGCCAAGGTGCGCCGGCCCCTCGACCAGGTGGTCGTGCGCGTCTGAGTCAGCTCCGCTCCGCCCAGCGTGAGAAGTCGCCGTCGTCCGTCAGGACGGGCGGGTCGCCGTATTCTCCCGAGAGCAGGCAGCGGTAGGTCTCGTCGGCGAACCTGCGGCAGTGCAGCAGGACGCGCGCGGAATGTCCGGGCGCCCGGACCAGCCGCCCGAGCGCCTGGTTCACCTTGCGCATGCCGGGCCGCACGTAGGCCAGCGAGAACGCGTCCTCCGCTCCGTCCGCCGCGAACATCTTCCGCCGGGCCTCCTGCAGCGCGTTGACCTCCGGCAGCGCGGGGCCGACCACCACCGCGGACCGGATCCTTCCGCCGAGCATGTCGACGCCTTCGCCGAGCGAACCCCCGAGGATCAGGCAGAGCACCGTGAAGCGGTTGAGCGAATCCTCCACGAACCGGGCCGTGCCGTCCGGCCCCAGGCCGCGCGGCTGCAGCGCCACGTCCGCCTCCGGGTGGGCCTTGCGCAGTTCGGCGACCACCGCCTCCGCGTACCGGTAGGAGGGGAAGAAGGCCGCGACCGCGCCGTCCTCCGACAGGCGGCGCAGGCTCGCGGCGGTGAGCGCGAGCGTCGCCTCGCGGGACTTGAGCCGCGTGTCGGCGCGGGCGTCGATCGCCACCGAGTAGGCGCCCTGCCGCCACGGCGCGGCGGCGTCGACCCGCGTGAGCGCGTCGGGGTCCAGTCCGCACTCCGCGGCGAGGGCGCCCTTCGGTCCGGGCGTCGCGGTCATCAGCAGCGCGTGTCCGAAGGCCCGCAGGCGCTCGCCCGTCATGCGCGCGGCCGTGAGGCAGTCGAGGCTGAGCGTGCCGGGCCGGGGCGACCACAGCAGCCAGCCGAGGTCCGAGGACTCGAGCCGTTCCGACCAGGCGGCCATGTCCCAGACGCCCTGTCTCGCCTCGTCGGGCAGGCCGTCGGTGCTGAAGGGCTGTTCGGCGGCGAGCAGCGCGAACCGGTCCGCCAGCGCCATCGCCTCCAGGCGGTCCTCGGGCGAGACCGCGTCGGCCGCGGGCAGTCGTACGATGAAGTCGGCCCAGGACTGGGCGGCCGAGATCCAGCCGGCCGGGGCGCGGTGCGAGAGCAGCGCGTGGGCGAAGTCGGCCGCCGATCGGGCGTCGTCGCGGAGCGACAGGCATTCGGCGGCGCGCTCGGGGAGGTTGTGCGCCTCGTCGACGATGAGGGCCGTGTCGGCCTCGTCCCATCCCGGCACCGTCTCGAGCGCCGCGCGGTTGCGCGGTGAGAACACGTAGTTGTAGTCGCAGATGACGACGTCGGCGTGGACGAGCATCGCCTTGGTGATGTCCCACGGCGGCACGCCGGCGAGGCGTCCCAGTTCGCGGACCTTCCGGAGGTCCGCGCCCGCGTCGAGCAGTCCCGGCGGGTCGATCTTGGCCAGCGTCCAGTTGCGGCGGATCACTTCCGGGTCGTCGCTCAGCCCGTCGATCTCGTGCTCCGCGCGGGGCCGCAGCAGCAGCGCGCGCAGTTCGCCGGGCTTCGCCATCCGGCGCAGCTCCCGCAGCACCTGCAGCTGCCCCGTGCCCTTGCCCGTGAGGTAGAGGAGCCGCCCCGCGCGCCCGCCGCGCAGCAGCGAGAGTCCGTGGCGCAGCGCCGCCGAGGTCTTGCCGAAGCCGGTCGGGGCGACCAGCAGGCGCACGGAGGATTCCAGGGCCGCCCGGTCGAGGTCCGCGCCGCAGGCCTCCCATTCCGGCCGCGGGTCGGAGAACGGCATGCGGTCGGGCAGGGCGAGCAGTCGCGCGTGGCTGGCGCGCCGGTTCTCCGCATGGGCGGCCACCTGCTCCGCCTGCCGGAGGAGGTCGGCCTCGGCCGCCTCGGGGAGCGTCACCTTCTGGCGCGTGCCGTCCGTCGGGTCGACGAAGACGAGCTCGCCCGCCACGCGCGCCGCGCCCGGCCGGAGGCGGGCCGCATGGCAGTAGGCCGCCAGCTGGAGGAAGTGGTGGGGATAGCGCTGCAGCAGCCATTCCGTGCGGCGGGGCAGGGAGCTCGTGACCGTCTTGATCTCCCGGATCTCCGTCACTCCGTCGCGCTCGCGCCACTGGTCCGTGCGGCCCGTGACCGCGACCGTCCAGCCCAGCGCCCGGATCTCGCAGGCCACGCCCCTTTCGAATTCCCAGCCCGCGCCTTCGGCCTCGGCCTCGCGACGCAGCGACTCATGCCACTGCCTTCCCGCCTCGGCGCGCCAGGGCGAGCCGCCCGCGCCCGCGCCGGGGCCCGGCCGGAACGTGGCGAACTCCTGCGCGCTCATCTCGACGCGCCGCCCCTGGACGTCGATGCGCATCAGGGCAGCACGTAGTGGACCTCGCCCGCCGCCCAGCGTTCCAGGTCCGTCGAGAGCGCGGCCACCGCGTCCTCGTCGGCCGTCTGGGCGTCGAGCGGCGCGGCGAGCACCGCGGCCGCGTCGGCCTGACGCGCGCCGAGCCGCGAGAACCAGTGCTCGTGCACCGGCCAGCCGCCGTCCTTCAGGATGAGCCAGAGCGCCTTGAAGTACGCCGCGTCGGGGCGGGGCCGCGTCGCGATGGCGTCGAACGTCTCCTGGGCGATCTTCCAGCAGACCGGCGCCGATTCCGGCGGCGGCGGGTTGCGGCGCAGGATGCCGGCGAGCCGGCTGGCGCGTTCCAGCGCGCGCCGGTCCCGGCCGATGCCCGTCCGACGCCGCAGCAGACGGTAGTCGCGGGCGAAGCGCGTCCCGCCGTCCTTGGACTTCTCCAGCGTGACCTCGGCCTCGTCGAAGAGGTCGGGCGCGTCGCCCGCGCCGGCCCGGCGGCGCCGCAGCAGGCAGCGCAGCAGGCCTTCCTCGGGCTCCAGCAGCGTCAGGAGGTCATGCGACTCGCCCGACGCGTCGCGTCCGAGCACCAGGCAGCGCAGCGCGGGGCCCGACATCCCTCAGGACTTCTCTTCCTGCTTGGGCACCACCGCTCCGAAGCTCATGAGGAGTCCGAGCGCCTCGGCCACCGTGAGCTTCGTCTCGCGGACGTCCTCGGGGGGCACGGCGAGGATGACGCCGGTCGTGGGCGCCGGGGCGGCGGGGATGAAGACGTTCACCACCGGCCGGCCCAGCGCTTCGGAGAAGACCGTCGGCTGCTCGTGCGTCACGAAGCCGAACGTCCAGCTTCCCGGGCGGGGGAACTCGACCATCACCACCCGGCGGAAGGTGTCCTTGTTGCGCCCGCTGAGCGCGTCGACCATCTGCCGGATCGAGGTGTAGAGCGAACCCAGGCCCGGGATGCGTTCCAGCAGGCGCGTGAACCAGCGTTCGAGCAGCCGGCCGAACAGGCGCTTGGAGAGCCAGCCCACGAGCGTGAGCAGGAGGATCATCACCAGGGCGCTGACGACCATGAGCAGCACGCTCAGGCTGCCCGCCGAAAGGTCCGGCATCGCCCGGCCGGAGCTCTCGTAGACGACCCGGATGACCTCCTTGGCGACGGCCTGGACCGGCTTGCCGATCAGGTCGAGCAGCACCGAGACGATGTAGAGCGTCAGGCTGACGGGCAGGAAGAGGAACAGGCCCGTGAGGAAGTTGTGGCCGGCGCGCGAGGCCAGGGTGGTCTTTTCGGGCTTTTCGCTCATCCCCGACATCAAACCCGGCCCGACCCGGCTGGCAAGGATGCGAGACGACGTTTGCATGGCGGGGCCGCGCGACGCATGATTGGCTCATGAAAAGGCTGCTTCTCCTCCTCATGGCCCCCTTCCTTCCATCTTCAGTCTCCGGCGTCGAGGAGGCCTATCCCCGCACTTCGCCCGGTGACATCGAGCTCAAGACTCTGCCCGCGGCGCGCTGGATGCGTACGGAGTCGACCAAGGACTATTTTGCGGCGGACAACGGACTTTTCATGCGGCTGTTCCGGTACATCGACTCCAACAAGATCCCGATGACGGCGCCGGTGGAGGCCGGCATCTCGCCCGGCACGATGGTCTTCTACATGGACGCGGCCTCGGCCGGACGTTCTGACCTGGCCGAGACGCCCCAGGTGAAGCTGTCCAAGGTGCCCGAGCGCCGCGTCGCCGCGATCGGCATCCGCGGCTCCTACAGCCGGGAGAATTACGAGGAGGCGCTGACCGAGCTGAAGGGCTGGCTGGCCAAGCAGCCCGGACTCAGGGCGACGGGTGAGCCGTATGCGGTCTATTGGAACAGCCCGTTCGTGCCCTTCTTCCTCAAGCACTCCGAGGTGCACGTGCCGGTCGGTCCGGCGAAGTGATCACACCCAGCGGCGCTCGCGCCACGAGAGTCCCTCGGCGATCTCGCGCGCGAGCGCGGGGCCGCGGAAGACCAGGCCGGAGTAGACCTGCACGAGGCACGCCCCTTCGTCCATGAACCTGCCCGCGTCCGCGGCGCAGGTCACGCCGCCGCAGCCCACCACGGGGATGCGGCCGCCGGACTCCTTCACCAGGAAACGGACCACGCCGAGCGAACGCTCCAGGAGCGGGGCGCCGCTGAGTCCGCCGCGAGTCTCGCAGCCCTCAGTGCCGGGCGGCCGCGTGATGGTCGTGTTGGTGGCGATGATGCCGGCGAAGCCCGTCTCGCCGACCACCGAGACGATGTCGGCGAGCTGCGCCGGATTCAGGTCGGGCGCCACTTTGAGCAGCAGCGGCACCGGCCCGCCCGCCGTTTCACGGTTGGCTTCGGCGACCGCGGCGAGCAGGCGGACGAGCGGCCCGCGGTCCTGCAGCGCGCGCAGTCCGACGGTGTTGGGGCTGCTGATGTTGACCGCCACGTAGTCGGCGAGGGGCGCCAGGCGACGGAAGCACGCGAGGTAGTCCTCGTGCGCGCGCTCGTTCGGCGTGTCCTTGTTGCGGCCGATGTTGACGCCGAGCGGCGACCGGCGACGGCCGCGGCCGGGTCCGGTCGAAAGACGGGCGTGCAGCGCGTCCATGCCCGCGTTCGGGAAGCCGTAGGCGTTCACCACGGCCCTGATCGCCGGATAGCGGAACACCCGCGGACGCTCGTTGCCCGGCTGGGCCCGCGGGGTCACCGTGCCCACTTCGACGTGGCCGAAGCCCAGCGCCGCCGCCCCGCGCCACCCGAGTCCGTCCTTGTCGAAGCCGGCCGCGAGGCCGACATGGTTCGGGAACTTCAGTCCGAAGGCCTCGACCGGCTTCACGCCGGCAGGGGAGAGCGACCTTTCGAGCAGCCAGCGCAATGGCGCCGCCGCGCCCAGGGCGCCCATCGCCCGGAGTCCCACCTGGTGGGCCGCCTCCGGGTCCATCCGGTAGAGCAGGGGCGCGACCATTTTCTCGTAAAGCAGGGACATGCCGACTGCATAGCGTTCCCCGCGGATGAAGGGAAGCGGGAAGCCCCGGCGGTGAGCCGACCCCTCTTGACTCCCGGCGGGACTTGGGCAAACCCCCTGCCATGGCCGTGACGACCTCGAAGCTGCTGGATTGCACCATTCGTTTCAACGACAAGGAGGGCTGCTGGTGGGTCATCGAGACCTCCGACCCCAAGCACTACGACCCGGACGGCCTGGGCATCCTGGACCCCTACCAGTTCCCCTGGATCCTCGACATGATGGACCCGCTCCGGGAATACGGCCTTTCCAATGAGATCCTCGAGGCCGCGTTCGTGCCCTTCCAGCCCGATGAGCTGAAGAAGGACGGCAGCGCTCACCTGCATCGCGTGGCCGAGCACATCCTCGACTCCGAGGAGCCCCTCTTCGCCCTGCCCAACATCAAGGACGGCGACAAGGGCGCCTACGCCGACTTCCTCGAGCACATCATGCGCCTCCGCGTGAAGCTCATCAACGACACCATCAAGCTGGAGCAGAAGCTCACCGCCGAGGACGTCGACGAGCAGCTCAGCGAGCTCCGCAACCAGGCCCTCATCGAGGGCCGCCAGATCCACCCCTTCGACGAGATCACGGACATCCTCGAGTTCGTGCCCCACGGACATGAGATTCCCGGCGAGGACGAGGATGACGACAAGCCGGCCCGTCCCGCCGCGGCGGACGAGGAGATCGACGACCTGCCCGAGGTGGAGGACGACAAGTCGGTCGACCGCGTCAGCAAAGGTCTGCGCTGGGACGACGAGGAGGAGGCTCCGGCCGAGGGCGGCGAGGAAGAGGAAGGCGGCTCGTCGCGTTCCCGTCGCAAGCGCTGAGTCCGGCTCAGCGGGCGGGCTCCGCGGGCTTCGGCTCGACCGGCGGGGCCTTGCCCTGCGGCTCGAACAGCCACATGCGTCGGGACGGCATGTCCACGGCCACGGGATGGCTGCGGAAGAAGTCGTTGCCCAGCAGGTTGTGCTCCTTGTCGCGGAGGAATTCGACGCCGGAAAGGGGCGCGTTGCCGATGCGCAGGTCCTTGATCTCGCACACTTCGACGCGTGAGAGCGAGGTGCCGCGCACGGTCGCCACGGGCAGGTGGCCGAGGAACTTGGTCTTCCCCTTGAAGCGCAGCGAGCAGAGGTAGGACTTCGAGGCGCCGGAATCGATGATCATGGGGATCTTGGCGCCGTCGACGACGATGTTCACGCCGCAGTGCCCGCCGCGGCTGTAGCAGGGCACCTCGTGGGCGGCCGAGGTGTCGGGGATCTTGCCCAAGGTCATGACCTTGTTGGTCAGGTCCATGTAGAAGGGCCGCTCGAAGAGCAGGTCCGCCCCCATCAGTCCGTGGATGTTCATGCCGTCGAGCGGCATGATGGTCATGTGGAAGTCCCTCCAGGTCACGCCGCCGCCCTCGAGCGTCTCGACCAGTCCGTAGACGGATTCGTTGCGGCCCGAGTTCCCCATCGTCGGCAGGCTGAAGGCGGGGGACACCTTGGCGAGCGCGGCTCCGGCCGGCGTGAGCACGCCGACGCCCTGGCAGCCGGTGTCCACGCCGAAGAGCAGTTCGGCGCCGTTGACCTTGAGCCGCACGGTCGGGATGGCGCGCACCCGCAGCTGGAAGGTGGCCAGTCCGCCGGCCGGCCATTCCGACTTGGGCTTCTTGACCTCCTGGGCGAGCAGCAGCGGCGCGACGAGCGTCAGCAGTATGGCCGTCAGGGCGCGCATGGGCTTGCGTGCACCACTTTGACCGCAAGCGGACGGAGGTCGACTCCGACCTTCGTTTTTCCTTCAGGCCCGCCGGTCCCGCCGGCGTCGCCAGACGTAGGCGCCCGCCAGGAAAAGCCCGCCCAGGCCCGGGGCCCAGTCGCCATGCCTGACCCAGAAGGTGGTCTCCGGCCGGGTCGGCAGCCTCACCGGCAGGGTGCCGACTCCGCCCCGGAAGTAGATGCTGCCGTCTGCTTTGCTCCTGAAGGGTTCGGCGCGCCCCTGTCGGTCGATCGTGCCGCTCCAGCCCGCGTTGCCGCAGCGGATGACGGGCAGCCCCGTCGCCGCGGCGATGAGCGTCGAGTGGGCCGCATGCTGGTAGGCGCCGGCCTCGCGGCCGTACCAGGCGTCGTTGGTCACCACCGCCAGCATGTCCGCGCCCGCCAGCGCGTGGTCGCGGGCCAGGGAAGGGAAGACGTCCTCGTAGCAGACCAGGGGGCCGATCGCGAAGGTCCTTCCCTTGGCCGAGGTCACCGGCAGCAGCGTGGGACCGTCGCCCGCCACGCAGTCCTCGGCGATCGGCACCACCTTGCGCAGCGGCAGAAAGTCGGCCAGCGGCACGTATTCTCCGAACGGCACCAGGTGCCGTTTCGCATAGGCCGGCGCGATGCCGTCGGCCGAGACCGCCGTCACGGAGTTCGCATAACCGGCGCCGCGCCGCTCGATCACCCCGACCACCAGGGTCGTCCGTGCCGCGGCGGCCGTCTCACGCAGCAGGCTGGCGTAGCCCGGGGCGTCGAGCGAAAGCGGCAGCGCCGCTTCCGGCCAGAGGACCAAGTCCGCCCGTCCGGGGCCCGCGGCGTCGAGCGTGAGCTTGCGCACCAGTTCGACGTTTTCGCCCAGCCGGGCGGAGTCCCACTTCAGGTAGGGATTGAAGTCGGTCTGCACGGCCCCGATCCGCACTTCGTCGTGCGCGTTGAGCGTCATCCGCGCCCCGGTCGAGAGGAACGCGAGGAAGGAGAGCCCCACCGGGACCAGGCCGAGGTAGAGTTCGGGCGTGAGCCGCGAGAGCCATCCGGCCGGGCCGGCGGGCGCGGGGCCTTCCGTGCGGAGTGCGGCGAGGCGCAGGGCCCAGCGCGCCAGTCCCAGGTTGAGCAGCACGAGCGCGGCGGACAGTCCCGTCGGTCCGGCCCAGGCGCAGAGCGAAAGCATCACCGGGTTGCCCGTCTGCGAGGCCGCCAGCGGCAGCCAGCCGAAGCCCGTCAGCGCCGTCGAACGCGTCCATTCCAGGAGCGCCCAGGCTCCGGCCAGGCCGAGCATCGCGAGGAGGCGCGCCGGGAGTCCGGCGTCACCGCAGGCCGGCAGGATCCAGCGGAGGAGCAGGAGCCAGGCCCAGGGGAACAGCGCGCACCAGGCCGTCAGCAGCAGCAGTCCGAGCGGGCCGAGCGGCGGGTGCACGTGCCGGAGCCAGACCAGCAGCGCGACCCAGAGGATCCAGGAGCAGGTGAAGGCGGAGCGCCGCCAGTCCTTCCACTCGGGGCGTGACGCCGCCGCGAGCGCGGCCGGCACCAGCGCGATGAAGCCGAGGAACGGGTGCCCGAGCGGCGGGAAGGAGAGGAAGAGCAGGACGGCCGTCGCGGCGTTGCCGAGCCAGGCGCGGCGCGCGCTGGTCAGGAACTCCGTCATTCCGAGACCGTCTCGACCAGCTCCCAGCCTTCGTCGCGCACCATCGCCTCGGCCTTCTTCCACTTCATCTCCAGCGTCTCGGGGCCCTTGCGGATGCGCACGACCGCGTTGCGGCCGATCTTCGGGAAGACCCGTCGGAAAGGCTCCGGCTTGGGCTCGGGCGCCTTGGCGGCCGGGGCCGGTTCGGCGGCGGGGCCGGAGGCCGTCGCCTGGCCCTGGGCGCGGCGCATGAGGACCTCGAGGGCGTCCATCGAGGTGGCGATGCGGAAGAGTCCCGTGCAGACGTCGTTGCGGAGCTGGCGCATCAGGCGCTCGAACGCGCGGAAGGCCTCCGCCTTGTATTCGTTGAGCGGGTCCTTCTGGGCGTAGGTGCGCAGGCCCACGCCGCGGCGCAGGTCCTCCATCTCGGTCAGGTGGTTCTGCCAGTTGCGGTCCACCGCGCGGAGCACCACGTGGCGCTCGAGGTAGCGCAGCATCTCGGCGGGTTCGTGCGACTCGCGTCCGGCCTGGAACTGGCGGACGCGTCCGACCGCGAGCTCACGGGTCTGCTCGAGCGTGCGGCAGAGCAGTTCCTCGGGGTCGAGGCGCAGGTGGAAGGACGTCAGGAACCAGTCGCAGAACGCGGTGGCCTCGCGGGCGTCGGCCGCGCCGCCTTCCGGGAAGACCGGGCCCAGCCGGTCCTCGACCTCCTCCGAGACCAGTTCCAGGAGCGCCTCGCGCGGGGCGTCGGAGTGCAGCGCGCGGTTGCGGACCGCGTACACGATCTGGCGCTGCTGGTTGAGCACGTCGTCATACTGCAGGAGCCGCTTGCGGATGGAGTAGTTCTGCCCCTCCACGCGCTTCTGGGCGGTGCCGATGGAGCGGTTGAGCAGCGGGTGCTCGAGCGGTTCGCCTTCCTTGAAGGACTTCTCCAGCATCGAGGAGATGATGCCGGCGTTGGAGAACAGCCGCATCAGGTCGTCCTCGAGCGAGACCAGGAAGCGGGAGCGGCCGGGGTCGCCCTGGCGCGAGCAGCGTCCGCGGAGCTGGCGGTCGACGCGGCGGGATTCGTGCCGCTCCGTGCCGAGCACGTAGAGGCCGCCGAGCTCGCGCACGCCTTCGCCGAGGCGGATGTCGGTGCCGCGGCCGGCCATGTTGGTGGCGATGGTCACGGCGCCGCGTTGGCCGGCGAGGGCGATGATCTCTGCCTCGCGCTGGTGCTGCTTGGCGTTGAGGACGTTGTGGGCGACGCGGTTCTTCGTGAGGAGGCGGCTGAGGGCCTCGGAGGCCTCGACCGAGGCCGTGCCGACGAGCACGGGCTGTCCGCGGCGGTTGGCCTCGACGATCTCCTTGACCGCGTAGTCGAACTTCTCGCGCCGGGTCTTGAAGACGATGTCGTTCTCGTCGACGCGGATGCAGGGCCGGTGCGTCGGGATGGTGACCACCGGCAGGCGGTAGATGTCGTGGAACTCGGAGGCCTCGGTCTCGGCCGTGCCGGTCATGCCCGCGAGCTTCCGGTACATGCGGAAGTAGTTCTGGATGGTGACCGTGGCGTAGGTCTTGTTCTCCGGCTCGAGCGGCACGCCCTCCTTGGACTCGACCGCCTGGTGCAGTCCGTCGGACCAGCGGCGTCCCTCCATGATGCGGCCGGTGTTCTCGTCGACGATCTTCACCTTGCCGTCCTGCACGACGTACTGCTTGTCGACCTCGTAGAGGGTGTAGGCCTTGAGGAGCTGGCCGATGGCGTGGATGTCCTCGGAGACGCGGACGTAGGTCGACTCGGCCTCGGTGCGCAGTTCGGCGCGCCGTTCCGGGGTGAGCGAGGGGTCGCGGTCCAGCTCGACGAAGCGCGTGGGCAGGTCGGGCAGGACGAAGGCGTCGGGGTCGCCGGGGCGGAGCGCGTCGCGGCCCATCTGGGTGAGGTCGGCCTCGTGGTTGCGCTCGTTGATCGAGAAGTAGAGGCGCTCCTTCAGGTGGAAGCGGCGGTCCTTCTCGATCTCGGAGGCCAGCACGCCCTCGTGCCGTTCCAGGAGCTTCACGAGGCGGCCGTTCTCCTTCAGGCGCAGGAGCCCGGGGTGGCGGGGGATGCCGTGGGAGGCCAGCCAGAGCTTGTCGAGGGAGTCCTGCGAGGGCTCGGCGCCTTCGGCCAGCTTGCCCAGTTCGGTGCGCAGTTCGGAGAGCAGACGGTCCACCAGCTTCTCCTGGAGGTCGACCAGCTTGGCGACCTCGTCACGCAGGCGGGGGTAGGGCGGCTCACGCTCCTCGGCGACGGGGCCGGAGATGATGAGCGGGGTCCGCGCCTCGTCGATGAGCACGGAGTCGATCTCGTCGACGATGCAGAAGTGGTGGTCGCGCTGCACCTGCTCCTCCGCGGACAGGGCCATGCCGTTGTCGCGGAGGTAGTCGAAGCCGAACTCCGAGGCGGTGCCGTAGGTGATGTCGCAGGCGTAGGCGGCCTTGCGGTCCTCGCTGCTCATCTGGTTCTGGATGCACCCGACCGACAGCCCGAGCCATTCGAGGAGGTGGCCCATCCACTGGGAGTCGCGCCGCGCGAGGTAGTCGTTGACCGTGACGAGCTGGCAGTTCCGTCCCGAAAGGGCGTTGAGGTAGAGGGGCAGGGTGGCGACGAGGGTCTTGCCCTCGCCGGTGGCCATCTCGGCGATCTTGCCCTGGTGCAGGGCCATGCCGCCGATCAGCTGGACGTCGAAATGCACCATCTCCCAGACCTGCTCGTGCTCGCAGACGACCTTGCGGGAGCCGCAGAGGCGCCGGGCGGCGTTCTTGACCGCGGCGAAGGCCTCGGGGAGGAGCGCGTCGAGGGACTCCCCCTTGGCGTGCCGGGCCCGGAACTCGGCCGTCTTGGCCCTCAGGGCGTCGTCCGAGAGCCGCTGATACTCCTGCTCGATCGCATTGATCCGGCGCACGACCGGGGCGCAATCGCGGAGGAATTTCCGGTTATGGCTGCCGGCGAATAGCTTGAGGATGCTGAGGAACATGGTTCCGGACGCGAGCGGTCAGCAAACCCCGAACGACCCCCCCGGGGCAAGCCTTGTCTGATGTTGTTCACGGCGGGTTTTCCGCCTTGCCGTGGGCATACGGAGGGCAAGATGGGCGCATCCCCATGGCAGAGCACGTCCTCATCCTCGGCACCGGCTGCGC
>JACCDW011037434.1_pt1 | contig 34548 bp, 28 predicted proteins | sample 7449781 | NCBI WGS metagenome assembly JACCDW01 (sample SAMN15323449, study PRJNA562643) | freshwater metagenome | isolation source: river surface water | place: USA:Blue River Watershed | collected 2017-08-18
ACTTCATCAAGGAAGCGATCCCATGGCACTTGATGAGGTTCGCTGGGAAACCAGACACCCCATGAATCGGGTGCGGTACCTACGCGGATTTGCTGTGTCATGAGTGGGCTCCTATTTCTTATCTTTTCTGCCATTACCAAGCAACGGGCGTTGCTTCTTAATATCTACTGAGTACTTCGCATATGCATCTTGGGTGCTCTTCAAAGTTGAAATTGGCGCAATTGGAACATCCCACCAACCTTCTCCGGAAGGTGAATAAAGTAGTGGGTCGCTATTGATGTGAATTAAGGTGGCCGTCTTTGAAGACTTCGCCTTCTTAACCGCAGCATGCAGATCGGCAATTGCAGAAGGAGATTCATTGATGCTGATGACATCAATACCGAGGCTTGCAGCGTTCGCTGCTAAATCAATCGGCAACTTTTTGCCACTCTCAAAGTTATTACCGGATGCATCATGGAATCGGTATTGGGTGCCAAAGCGTTGGGAGCCGATACTTTCGGAGAGATGGCCGATTGAGGCAAAGCCATGGTTTTGAATCAAAACAATCACAAATTTAAGTCCTTCTGCAACTGCTGAAACAATTTCAGTGTGCATCATCAGATATGAACCATCGCCGACCATCACGATCGGCATTGCGCCTGCGCGGGCTGCGCCTAAGCCAGCGGCAATTTCATATCCCATACAAGAGAAGGCATATTCAACGTGATAGCCAAGTGGTGAACGCACACGCCATAACTTGTGAAGATCACCCGGCAGCGAACCCGCTGCACAAATCACTGTGTCATGTGCATCAGATGCAGATTGCACCGCGTGAATGATTTCAGTTTGGCTGGGTAGTGCACGTTTTTGATCAACAAAGGCTGCATCAACTACTGCATCCCATTCACGCTTTTCTTTAGCAGCGCGGGCTGCATAGTCAGTAGAGACTTGGAATGAAGAGAGCAGAGATGTGAGTTCTGTTAGCGTTTCGCGTGCATCTGCAACAACCGGCAGTGCACTACCGTGCTTAAAGGCATCAAATGAAGCGATATTGATATTGATAAAGAGTACATCTGGATTTTGGAAGGCAGTGCGGCTCGATGTTGTGAAATCGCTGTAGCGAGTACCGATTCCGATGACGACATCAGCCTCTTTGGCCAGGCGATTTGAAGCAGTTGTTCCTGTGGCGCCAATAGAGCCTAAATACTGTGGGTGATCCCAGTTCAGTGAACCAACTCCAGCTTGTGATGCGCTGACAGGAATCTTTGTCTGCTCAACAAACTTCTGTAGCGCTTGGTGAGCATCAGAGTAGATAACTCCGCCACCTGCGATGATGAGTGGAGCTTTAGCGGATGCAATAACGCGAGCAGCTTCGGCTAGAACCGAGATTTCTGCCCGTGGACGACGAATATGCCATTCACGATCTGCCAAGAACTCTTCTGGGACTTCAATGATTTCAGCCTGCACATCTTCAGGAAGACAGATGGTCACAGCTCCTGTTTCGACAGGATCTGTCAGTACGCGCATTGCACCTAAGAGCGCAGAGAAGACTTGTTCTGGTCGCTGCACACGATCAAAGAAACGCGAAAGCGGTTTGAAAGCATCGTTGACAGAGATAGTTGCATCATGAGGAACTTCTAGCTGTTGCAATACTGGATCCGATGAGCGATTAGCGAATGTGTCTGATGGCAGCAACAGCACTGGTAAGCGATTAGTGGTTGCAACAGCAGCACCGGTAAGCATGTTGGTTGCACCTGGCCCAACTGAGGCCGCGCATGCAAAAGTGGCGCGACGACGCTTGATACGTGCAAAGGCAGATGATTCATGGACCATCGCTTGTTCATTACGCGCTTGGTAATACGGCATAAGAGTTGGGCTATCGACAGAGAATTGCTTGAGCGCTTGTCCGATGCCGGCAACATTTCCGTGGCCAAAGATTCCAAAGATTCCAGGAATTGTGCGTTCGCGATGATCGCCATCGACTGTGTATTGGTGGGCCAGGAATTGAACAATCGCCTGGCTGACAGTCATCTTTCGCATCGCCATATCAATTCCTTCCTATGCTCCGTAGGGCAATCTTGGGTCTCTTTGCTGTGATTGCCAAGTCTGTCGAATCCATACTTGATCAGGGTGATCAGTCGCATTCCATGCGCGCTCTGGGTCAGGCCCGGCCATCACATTAAAGAAATAGAGGTCATATCCGGGACCTGCTGCAGCTGGACCATGCCAGCCGTAAGGGACGAGAGCTACATCGCCTGAGTGAATCTCTTCTGCAACATCATAGGGACGGTTATCGGCAGAAAATCCGCGAAAGTAACCAAACGGTGAAGATGCCGAAGTCGTTGCGCCACGAGTGACTGCGCTTTCAAAGTAGTAAATCTCTTCAAGAGTTGATTCTTTGCCGGGTATGTAGCAATCATGTTTATGCGAGGGAGAACCCGACCAATTTCCTGCAGGAACAATTACTTCGCAGACGACCATGCGATCAGCATCGAGGGTGTCAGGCATTCCTAGGTTGTGCACTTGTCTGGACTCACGACCGGCGCCACGGATCGCAACTTGCACTTTATCTTTGGGGGTAAATTGAACTGGCTTTGAAACTGTTGCAGGAGTTTCACCCACGGCAATGCGACCATCACCAGTAATAGTGGCTGAGGTATTAATTGGTAAATAGAGAAAATCACTTGGTCCATGAAAGACGGACTTACGACCGGCAAGCACTTGGCTGGAAGGTGCACCGCCAGCAACTACATATTCAACAAGAGCGCTGGTTCCTTCAAGGAGAAAGATAATTCGTTCATTGGTATCAGCTGGAAGCGTCAGTGGCTTATCAATGGTGCCAATGCGCAAGCCGGTGTACTTCCAGCCTTCTGCTGGTGGGTTGGCGGCATCGATATGCACATCCCAATCACCGTGGGCGAGTTCCGTTGAACGGAAGAACCACTTCTGCGATTGAGATGGCATCTATCGAATTAGTTCTGTGGGAAGCCGAGGTTGATTCCGCCGTGGCTTGGATCTAGCCAGCGTGAAGTAATCGCCTTGCCACGGGTGAAGAAGTGAACGCCTTCAACGCCGTGCGCCTTGGTATCACCAAAGAGTGATTGCTTCCAACCACCGAATGAGTAGTAAGCAACAGGAACAGGGATAGGAACGTTGATTCCGACCATTCCTACTTCAATCTCATTCTGGAAGCGACGCGCTGCGCCACCATCGTTGGTAAAGATTGCTGTGCCGTTACCGAATGCGCCGCTATTAATGAGCTTTACGCCATCGTCGTAACTCTTCACGCGCACGATAGAAAGTACTGGTCCGAAAATTTCTTCGGTGTAAACCTTGGAAGTCGTTGGAACTTTATCGACCAGAGTTGGCCCAAGCCAGAAACCATTTGGCTCGCCATCAACTGTTGGATTACGACCATCAACGACAACGGTTGCGCCATCTCTTTCAGCGATATCGATATATGAAGCGACCTTGTCGCGGTGTTCCTTGGTAACAAGTGGACCCATATCGCAACCACGGCGACCATCGCCTGTGCGCAGTTTGCCCATACGTTCAACAATCTTTGGAATCAACTTATCTGCAACGGGTTCCACTGCAACAACTACTGAGATTGCCATACAGCGCTCGCCAGCACTGCCGAAGCCTGCGTTAATGGCTGAGTCTGCAACAAGTTCGAGATCTGCATCTGGAAGAACGAGCATATGGTTCTTAGCTCCACCGAGCGCTTGCACGCGCTTGCCGTTTCGGGAAGCGTTCTCGTAAATGTATTGCGCGATAGGCGTTGAGCCTACGAATGAAATTGATTCAACGTCTGGGCTATTAAGAAGTCCGTCTACTGATTCTTTATCGCCATTGAGTACGTTAAAGACACCATCAGGTAATCCAGCCTCTTTCCAGAGCTTGGCAATCCACATGGAAGCAGTTGGATCTTTTTCAGAAGGCTTAATGACTACTGTATTTCCCGCAGCGATTGCGATTGGGTAGAACCACATTGGCACCATCGCTGGAAAGTTAAATGGGCTGATGATTCCAACAACGCCGAGTGGCTGACGAGTTGAATAGACATCTACGCCAGTTGAGACATTCTCGGAATAAAAACCTTTGAGCAGGTGAGGGATACCTGTTGCAAACTCAACGACTTCTTGACCGCGGGTGATTTCACCGAGCGCATCTGAGAGCACCTTGCCATGTTCGCTGGTAATGATTTCAGCAAGTTCTGGCTTTCTCTCATTAAGTAGTTCGCGAAACTTAAAAATAATTTGCTGGCGCTTAGCAAGTGATTCATCGCGCCAGCTTGGGAATGCATCTTTTGCGGCTTTGATAGCTGCGTTGATTTCGGCCTGATCGGCAAGAGCAACTCGCTTTGTCTCTGTTCCGAGCGCTGGGTCATAGACCGGAAAAGTTCTTCCTGATTTACTGACAAATTCAGCCCCATTGATCCAGTGATTGACGATTGTGCTCATTGTTCCCCCTTGGCTTCAGGCTCTGATAATAGAGGTCAATTTGCGATACCAGTAAGTCGCATTTAGACTTCGCAACGTTTAAGGGGAGTACCTAGATACAGCTACCTCGTCAATACGGTGTAAAAACCCGGGGCGCTGGCCGAAATACGATTTCGGTTAGGAAGACCTTGACCACGTTTCTCACTACGCGAGTCAAGGAGCATGTTTATGGAAGTTTCACTACTGGTCTGGTCACTTACTGTCGGAGCGATTGTTCTGCTCGTCGTAGTCGATCTCTTAACCGTTAGCGCAAAGCCCCACGAGGTTAAATTCAAAGAGGCAGCGAGCTGGTCAATTTTTTATATCGGTCTGGCTATCGCCTTTGGAATCTGGGTATGGGCGCAATACGGCAATCAAAAGGGAACAGAGTTCTTCGCAGCGTACTTAGTTGAGAAATCTTTATCTGTCGATAACCTCTTTGTTTTCGTCATAATCTTGGCGCAATTTGCGGTACCAGGTATTTATCACCAGCGCATCCTGCTCTTCGGCGTTATCTTGGCACTTGTTTTGCGTGCCATCTTTATTGCAGTGGGCGCAGCCGCGCTGGCAGCCTTTGCCTTCACATTCGTTATCTTCGGTGCAATTCTTATTTGGACAGGTGTCGGCCTCTTTAAGCACTGGGATGAAGATCCAGAACCGGGCGATAACAAGCTGGTCAAACTTATGCGCAAGCGTGTAGCTATGGTTGATGAATATCATGGAACAAAGCTCTTTATCCGCCAGAACGGTAAGCGTTATGCGACCCCGATGTTTATGGTTATGGTTGCAATTGCTTCAACAGACTTGCTCTTCGCACTTGACTCAATTCCGGCAACTTTCGGTGTTACCTCAGAGACCTTCTTGGTCTTTTCCGCTAACGCCTTCGCACTTCTTGGACTTCGTGCCCTTTATTTCCTCGTGAAGGGGCTCTTGGACCGCCTGGTTTACCTGTCTCTTGGGCTCTCAATAATCTTGATGTTTATCGGAGTAAAGTTGATCATGACCTACCTTCACGAAGAATTCGCTTCAATTCCTAAGATTCCTACCTCAATCAGCCTGGGTGTAATCGGTACTATTCTTGTAGTAGCGACAGTGGCTAGTTTGGTAAAGACAAAGTCTGACCCATCAGCCAAGGCACACGCTGGTCGCATTACAGGAAGCCAGGATGATGAAGAGAGAGATAGCTAAAGGCTGGAAGTTAATTCCATCTGCTATCCGTAAAACAATAGTGTCGGTCATCGGATCGACTCTTATTGTGATCGGTTTGTTGCTCTCTGTACTGCCAGGACCTTTCACTATTCCGTTGGTGATTCTTGGATTGCTCGTATTGGGGCTCGAATTCGCATGGGCACAACGCACTCTTGAAAGAGTGAAGGAGCAAGGCGCGAAGCTCAACCCCAAGAAGTTTTTTAAGAAGTAACGTCTTTTTTGGCAAACTTCATGATTGCAAGGGCATAGAAAAGTATTCCTGCCATGGCGCAGTAAGAAGCGCCACGAATCATCTGTGACCAATCGATGGTTATTGATAGTGCATCAAACCAACTAAAGGCGTAGTGCACTGGTAACCATTCGCGCACCACACCAAGTGCTGTAATCGCATCCAAGATGTTAAGCAAGATTGAGATACCCACAGCAACGCCTACTGCGCCAAGTGGAGCATCAGTGCGAACACTTAAGTAAAAGGCGAGCCCTGCCACGAAGAGTAGAGATATCGCTAAATAACCAGTCATGATCGCAATACGCGATATCGCAGTTGCGTTATCAAAGGTCGCACCCAATGGGGTTTGAAGAGGCTTAAGCCCAAAAGCTATTGTGCCGACAATCCATGCTGAGAGCGGTACCAACAAGACTGCAATCAATGAGAGCGTGAGGCTCACCTTGATCTTCTGGAGTAAAAGACGAGTACGCGGAACAGGGGATGCGAGTAAATATCTCAACGTTGACCATGAAGCTTCACTGGCAACTGTGTCGCCATTAAAGAGCGCGATGACTGTCACAAGTAAGAATGGCGTTGAGAAATAGAGCATCGTTGTTGTGAAGTTTGCAGCGCCCAACGTTGCCAAACCAATGAGATCCGTTGTGCCAGAGCCAAGACGGGTTGGTCCTCCGCTATTTCCAGATGGTCCAAATTTCACAGCGATTGCAACAAGAATGGGAAGTGAGAGCACAAAGCCATAGGCGAAAGCGGTGCGCTTGCGCTTAAGCTGGCGATACAGCTCTACGCGATACGGAAGAGTTTGATTCGCTTGATATGTCATGACAACTCCTTACCGATAACTAGGTCATCGCCAATTAATTCAAGGAAGATCTCTTCCAGGCTGCGTGCTTGTCGGTTCTTGGTCAGAATCTTCTTCATTGGACCAAAGGCAATTAACTTACCGCGGTGCATCAATACAACGTGCGAACAGGTCTGCTGAACCTCAGCAAGTAGGTGAGAAGAGACAATGACTGTGCGACCAGTCTTTGCGTAATCCTTAAGGACCTGGCGCATCTCAGCAATCTGTTGTGGATCAAGACCGTTGGTAGGTTCATCCAGAACGAGTAGATCTGGCATACCAAGCATGGCTTGTGCGATTGCTAAACGTTGACGCATTCCTTGGCTATAAGAACGCACCTTCTTATCGAGGGCGGTTCCTAACTTAGTAATTGAGATAACTTCATCTAAATACTTTTCTCCGGTGCGTCCGATGGACCTCCAGTAGAGATCAAGATTTTCACGGCCTGATAGGTGCGGCAAGAATCCTGGACCTTCAACAAAGCTTCCGAGGTTTGCTAGCGCTGGTGATCCTGGGTAGACAGCCTTGCCATCCATATAGATGGATCCTTCGGTTGGGAAGATAAGTCCCATCAACATACGAAGAGTTGTTGTCTTTCCTGCACCGTTGGGACCCAAGAGTCCAACTACTTGTCCACGACTTACCGTGAAGGAAAGGTCATCGACTGCGCGATAACCATCTTTATATGTCTTTGAAAGGTTTTCGACCTGAACTAGGAAATCTTTATCGCGCTCTTGTGCAGATGGGCGTGGTCTACGAATATAGACAAAGAGAACTGCTCCAACGAGAGTAAGTAAAGCCAAGATGGGCCAGAGCCAATTAGCGCTCGAACCTGCTGCCGGTACTGCGTTGATGACAGGGTATTCCAGAGGCGATAGCGCTGTGACAGAGTAAAAAGCTGGTGATTTAGGAAGTTCATAACCTTGATCAGTACTAGAAATTCCAATCGCTACCGTGTCTCCAATAGCTGCATCGAGAATGACTGCAGGAAGTGTCACGGTGATGTCGCGACCTTCTGCCGGAATATTAGTTACTCGAATTGGCGCGACAATTCCATTTGGTTGTGAGATCGCACCACTGGGTGACTTGGTAACCAGCGAGAAGAAGAGCGTTGCGCTCCCAGTAGTACTCGTCACTCGCACTTTGATTCGTGATGAGCCAGTAACAGAAATCGGCTCTTTCAGAACTGCGCTTTCCAAGAATCCACTCTGACCTGGGACAAAAGCTGGGCTAAACCCTGCAATATTTGAAGCAACTGTTGCAGCCAAACTTCCAGCAGAACCAATTCCAGGTAGTGATGAGATTGCACTTGGAATTCCGCCAACTGGATAAGACATTGCAGCAGGCTGGGCAAGAAGCGGAAGCTGTTTCAACTCTGCTTCAAAGGGTAAACGTGTTGCGGTAAAGGACTTTGGAATAGCAGTTGAATCTTGGAGTGAGATTGAACCGTTGGTCTTGGTAAATTGAAAGAGTGGGAAATCTATATCTTGCTTCAATAAATGTTTATCGAACCAGCGCGAGTACTGCTCTTGCAGGTACTTCTTCTCATCCGCTCCACCGTCGTGGCCTGCTGCATGCCAAATCATTGAGAGTGGAACGCCGTTCTTTTTTAGGACGGCTGCAGTCTGCGAACTTTCATTGAGCGGAAAGAGTGAATCTGCCTGTCCCTGTGAAAGCAAAGTAGGTGCTTTTATGGAAGAGAGAACTGATACAGGAGAGACCGAACGAAGTAGTTTGCGCTCAGCTGCACTTGGTTTCCCATTCATCACTGCGCTCTTATAGGCAGCGCACCATTCATTGGTTAACGCCCCACACTCACCCAAGTAAGCGCTTTGCAGAGTGGCTAGCGCAAAGAAGGTGCCGGTCCAGATCTTCTTAAATGGCCCTGCTTCGGCAAGGTCGGTTGATGATTGCGGAAAGAGTGCTTGGCTCAAGTCGTTCCAGGTAATGTCGGCAACAACTGCATCAATGCGCTTATCTTGTGACGCAGTAAGAAGCGCTGCAGCTCCTCCATAAGAACCACCTGCTATCCCAACAACTGGGTCGCCAGAGCGATCCTGCAGAACATCTTTACGTTTGCTTAAAGTTGTAATCAGCTCTTGGACATCTGCAATTTCTGCTGAAAGTGAGTTCATAGAAATCTGCCCCGTAGATTTTCCGAAACCACGGGCAGTCCATGTCATAACTACGTATCCACGTTTTTGAAATGCTTGAGCTTCGGTTACAACAGAATCTTTTGAACCACCAAAACCATGTGCCAGAAGAATTGCTGGAGCTGGAGTTTTCTTGGGTAGGTAGGTTGAGGTATCGATAAAGACACCTGGCGCTGTCTGCTGAGATTTGCTTGTGACCTCTGCCGCAATAGAGTAGTTCGGCAAGAGCACAGATACCGACAGAGCTAATGCGAGAGCGCGCAATTTCATTGTGCAACGATATTGCCTATCTCGTTCTGCTGCCTAACGAAAGCTTCGGTATTCTCAGCTTATGAGGGCTAAATCAAATTTGGGTCCAGTAATTGTGGGTCTAGTCACTATATTGATTTCATCTCTTGTGATTGCTCCACCGGCGCAGGCTGCAAAATCGAAGTTCTATGTCGCCAAAATGGTGAAGGCTCATTTGCCGTCAGCTCCAAATAATGGAACAGATGACTACCGTTGTTTTCTTCTCGATCCAAAGGTCACGGAAGATTCAATTATTAAGTCCGTTGAGTTTGTGCCTCAGAAGAAGGCATATGTGCATCACGCAATTATGTTCCGCGTGACTCAAGCAGATGTCGCAGAAGCTGTTGCTGCCGATAAAAATGGCAAAGGTTGGCCATGCTTCGGTGGTTCTGGTTTGGGATCGATGTTCTCATCATTTCTTACGTCCCCTTGGCTTAGCTCGTGGGCACCTGGTCGTGGAAAAGATGTATCCCCCAAAGGTTATGGAATCCCCTTTAAAAAGGGTGAGAAGTTAGTTCTGCAGGTTCACTACAACTTACTTGCCGCACATCACGGCAAGCTTGAAACCGATCAATCAAAAATTATTATCGAAGCGATTCCTGCAAAGGGTGCCAAAGTTAAACAGCTACAAGTTGAGCTCTTCCCAGCTCCTGTAGAACTTGCCTGCCCGCCAGGAGTTACTGGACCGCTATGTGACCGTAAGAATTCTCTTCTTGATTTAGCAGCGCGCACCAGCACAACAAGTGCGTTTGAAGCCGCCGGTATCAACGTTCTCTGTAAGAACGACCCATTTAATCCCAAGCCAAGTTTGATTTCTCGTTGTGACAAGGTGATGGATAAGCACCTCACAGTTATTGCGGCAGCGCCTCACATGCACTTACTTGGTCGCTCACTGAAGTTGATTCTCAATCCAGGAACTGCGTCAGAGAAGATTCTTCTTAATCGCCAGAATTATGACTTTGATGACCAATCTGCGACAGTCCTTAAGACACCAGTTAAAGTCGCACCTGGCGACACAATCCGCGTTGAATGTACCTTTGATCCGACTCTTCGACAGAAGCTTCCGGCGCTACGAAATCTAGAGCCGCGTTACATCACATGGGGTGAAGGTTCTTCAGATGAGATGTGTCTTGGCGTTATCGCTGCAACAGGCTAGCAATAAGTCCATCAGTAGCACTTTCAATCATCTCTAAAACTTCTTGATAAGCCTCAATCGTCTCGCCCCAAGGATCAGGAACCTGCAACTGTTCTGCCTCGGGCGAAGTTGGATTGATGTGGCTTAGAGATGGATCAAAAGATCTGAGCATAAAAACCTTAGCTTTATCGGCATCGTTGCGGGCTCCGTTAAGAATATTGGCACGGTTAGTCAGATCCATAGGCAGAATTAAATCTGCTTCATCAAAGAAATTAAGTTGGAACTTCCGAGAGACGTGTTCAAATGTGTAGCCAGCATTTTTCCAAGTCTTCTCAGATAAGTGATGAGCACCTTCACCATCATGCCAACCTGAAGTTCCGCTACTTGTGACAATAAAGCGAGGATTAGAAAGATCTAAAGTCTTGTTATGAAGCACTGCCGCTGCCATAGGTGAACGACAGATATTTCCAAGGCAGACCATTTCAACGCGAATTACATCGCGCGAAGCAAGGCACTTTAGATACTCGTTCTGCACCAGGTGACCATATCCAAGCCGCGCCAACTTCTGCCATTATTTGCGACATGACATCTGCCGTTTTGGTCGAAGAGTTAACAGAGGACCAATGGCCGCGCTATCGCGATATTCGAATTGCAGCACTGGAAAGCGATGGCCATGCCTTCGGCAGCAGCTTGGAAGCCGAACTTCGTTATAGCGAAGATGTGTGGCGATCGAAGGCGCGTCAGTATGTAGGAATCATCGCATCAGTTTCCAATGAAGATATTGGATTCATGACGATAGAGAATCTCAAAGGGGATTTTGGGGCAACCTCTTGGATAGGGAGTTGCTGGGTTCATCCCGAGTATCGCCAACATGGAGCGCTCCGCGCCCTCTTTCACTTTATAGATTTACAAGCCACCGAACGTAACTGGCAGAGGCAAGGTTTAGGTGTATGGATAGATAACGAAATTGCTATTAAAGCTTACGAGAAAATCGGTTTTGTCACGATGGGCGAGCCGGAAGAAAGCACTCGTAAGCCTGGGCTCTTTTATCAGCGAATGATTAGGGATGCAGTGCTGTAACTACTCTGCAATATCCTGCAGTTGGATGCGATATTGACGCTTTCCAGACTCGAGAACGTAGGTGTCATACAGCTTACGCGCAGTCTCGTTATCTTCATCTGTGTTCCAGTAAAGACGTGAACATTTCATCTCAAGCGCATACGCCTTGACGTAATCAATCAAGGCTCGACCGGCACCGTGTCCGCGAAATGCGGGGTCCACAAAGAGATCTTCAAGATAGCAATGTCCATTAGGCGACCAGGTTGAATTCTGTAAGTTATATGTTGTAAAGCCAATGACGTGGCCATCAGATTCAGCGACCGCGCACTTCATGTTGAATTCCGGATCCAAAATGCGATTCCAGGTGCGCTCAGTCTGCTCTGGAGCTACAGCAGTCTTATAGAAATCCAAATATCCCTGCCAGAGCACCAACCAGCGCTCTTTATCGCTAGCTGCTATTGGGCGAACTACGACTGTCATGACAAAGAAAATCCTGGGTATTCATCGGTAACGAGCAAAATTGCGTACCCATAGATGCGATTCCAGAACTTAATTGTTCCTAAGACAATATCAAGTGCCCATCGTGGATATGTTCCCGTCGACCAAGTCACAATCCAAGCTATGAATGTAACAATGAGTGTTAGCAGCGCATAGACCAGACCCACAATGACAAGAGGAATTGCGAGAATCCACTTTACAAGTGGCATGAAACGATTGAGTTTCTTTCCGCCATCTACATCAGGTAGCAAAACTGCAATATTGGGATTGCGTTCGATGGAAGGGTAATCATCGGTAAGCAGAAGCACGTATGCAACTAAACGCGTTTCCAGCTCGATGAGGCCGTGATTAAAAGATAAGACGTAACTCGGATAGATACCTCGAACAACAAGGCCAAGCACAACAGGCAGGATGATTAGACCCGTTGTCCAGGCTTCATCTGCCATCGGAGTAAAGGAAACAACAAAGACCACGACCGGCACAGCCAGGATGATTCTCCAGAACACAGTCTTCTTATTGCGGTTCTCGAGTTGGACGTTGATGATTGTTTCTACCTGATTAGCCATGTACCAATCTTAGTCTGCGCATATACCCTTACCTAATGAGTACACGTGAATATGCAGTGATAACTGGCGCAAGCAGCGGCATCGGAGCAGCAACTGCGCAGCTACTTGCTGACAATGGTTATCACGTGATTGCTGCCGCCAGACGCCTTGATCGCTTAAATCAACTTGCTAAGAGCAATTCAGAGATTGAAGCCTTCGCTCTCGATGTCACAGACCAAGCAAGCGTTGATGCTCTCACTCAACATCTATCAGGAAAGCCAGTTGCCGTATTAATCAACTGTGCTGGTGGAGCATTTGATTTTGATCCCGTGACCGAATCTGATCCAGAGATTTGGAAGAAGACTTTTGATATCAATGTAGTGGGCTCAGTACGTATGGTGAAAGCTTTGACGCCCGTGATGATTTCTCATGGACGCGGCCATATCGTTTTGATCTCATCTACCGCAGGCCATCGCGCATATGAAAATGGTGGAAGTTATGTTGCATCCAAGTTTGCTGAAACATCTCTTGCTGAAACTTTACGTTTAGAACTCAACGGTAAGCCGATTCGCGTTACAGAGATTGCTCCTGGCATGGTTAAGACTGATGAATTCGCCAAGGTGCGCTTTAGCGGAGATGCAGATCGCGCTGCCAAGGTCTATGAAGGAGTTACCCGACCGCTGACTGCCGCAGATGTTGCTGAATCAATTCGTTGGTCTGTGATGTTGCCGGATCATTTCAATATTGATTCCATGACTATTCGCCCGCTGGCACAAGCTGCACAACATAAGGTCTATCGCCAGCCTTTGTAACTGCTAAACGACGACTCTAAATTGAGAAAGTGTTGAGTCGGTGGCGTATGCGATGCGTACTCCAGCAGCGCGTGATGCTTGTAGCCCAGAGACAATCTGTTCAGTAAGAACTTCACCAGGTGCAACAACTGCAACACCTGGGGGATAAGGCGCAATCAAATCTGCTGAAATTCGACCAACTGCGCTTTTTGCATTAACCATCTCTGTCTTTGCAAAGTAGGCATCTCGCATTGAAGAAGCTTTTTGTGGAATCACAGACCAGCTCAAGGCAGTCGCGCTCTCGCGTCGCTGCTCTTGGCGCTTCTTAAGAATCGGAATTAAGACATCCGCTAAACGTTCAAAATCCGCTGCGGTATCGGCAATTGTGGCTAGGAAGACGATGGTGTCGCGATCTGCCATTTCAACGCGGATTCCTGCTTTCTGTAAATCTTCTTCAATATCTACACCCGATGCGCCTAATTGCTGCACACGTAAAACTAGCTTGGAAGGATCAAATCGCCCTGCAGGAAAATCGCTGGGATAGAGAAAGATAGGAAGTGGGAATTCAGCTTGCACCGTTTCCTTAAAGCGGTGAATGTTTTCTAGAAGCTGCCCAAGTAACTCTTCACCGCGAGTTTCTAGAAGTGCTCGCACACCATCAATGGAAGCAAGGGGCGCACCGGCAGGAGAAGTTGTGTGAGTTGTTTCAAAGCTCTGTTCAAGTCTTTCAGCACTTAACAATTCAGTGCGCGCAAGTAATATCGCAGAGGCGCTATATCCCGGTAGAGCTTTATGTGTACTTGTAATGAGGGCATCTGCACCCATCTGGAATGCATGCTGTGGCAACTGCGGATGGAAACCAAAATGTCCACCCCATGCTGCATCCAAGATGACTGGAACTTTTTCTTGGTGTGCAACTTTAATGAGAGCGGGTAGATCTGAAATCGTTCCAAGATAACCGGGTTCAGTTAGTAATATGGCAATTGGTTTTTCTACCAGCGCTCTCTGTAATTCAGTCACAGCAATTCCTATTGGAACACCAGTGGCGCTATCGATTTCTGGGCTCATCCAAATTGGTTCAAGGCCGGCAAGTACAAGCGCGCTTAAGACAGATCTATGTGCGGTTCGTGAAACAGCGACCTTGTCACCAGGTTGACCCAGCGCGAAGATGATTGCTTGATTTGCATGGGTAGACCCACCAGTTGAAAATCGTGCGTAATCTGCGCCCCACAACTTTGCAGCGAGAGCTTCTGCTTTCTTCAGGGTCTGATTGGTAAGTTTGATTTCATCGAGCCCGCCGTAAAGTGGAGTATCTGAGTCGACGATTGCGCCTAAGCCCACATCAAGTGCGCTTGTCTTCTGCTTATGGCCAGGAATTGTGAAAGGAGTACGAGCCTTTTCGAAGTACGAAAGATAGGCATCAAGCAGTGGTGCGCTCTCTCGCAGGTTACTCATGTGGCAAGCCTAACTTGTACCAAGCGGTATGACGGCTCGCGCAAACTTTGCAGGGGCTTAGAATTATCTCCATGACAGCAAAGGATCCGCTCCCGCAATCACGCCATCTGGCCACTGAGATTCCAGGGCCACTTTCGACTGCAGCGATGCAGCGTCGTAAAGAAGCGGTATCCGGGGGACTAGGAACTGCGCTTCCAGTAATTGTCAGCCGCGCACAAGATGCCATCATTGAAGATATCGATGGCAATCGCATTATTGATTTTGGCGCAGGTATTGGCGTTGTCAATGTTGGAAACTCAGCACCTCGTGTTGTGAAAGCAGTTCAAGAAGCAGTCGCGACATTTACCCACACCAACTTCACCACTGTTCCATATATGGGTTACATCGAAGTTTGTGAAGCACTCAATCGTCTTACCCCCGGAGATTTCAAGAAGAAGTCAATCTTGCAGAACTCAGGTGCGGAAGCAGTTGAAAATGCAATCAAGATTGCTCGCCATTACACAAAGCGCGCTGCCGTAGTTGTCTTTGAACATGCTTATCACGGCCGCACCAACCTGACGATGGCCCTTACTGCAAAGAACATTCCTTACAAGGATGGATTTGGCCCATTTGCGAACGAGATTTATCGGATGCCTCTGCCATATGCCTATCGCTGGTTAGGGAACCCTGAAACGATTACTGCAGATGCGCTTGATATGGTCACACATAAGATTGAGAAAGAGATTGGCGCACAGAACGTTGCTGCAATCTTGATCGAACCTGTCGTGGGCGAAGGTGGATTTATGGTCCAACCAGAAGGCTTTATGCCAGGTTTGCAAGAGTTTGCAACCAAAAATGGAATCGTCTTTATTGCAGATGAAGTTCAATCAGGTTTTGCTCGTACCGGAAAACTCTTTGCAGTAGAACATGAAGGCATGACTCCTGACATGATTATCACCGCCAAGGGAATAGCAGGCGGACTTCCACTTGCAGCTGTTACTGGTCGTGCTGAAATTATGGATTCATCTCATGTTGGTGGCCTTGGTGGCACTTACGGTGGTAACCCGATTGCTTGTGCTGCAGCTCTTGCTGCAATCGAGACAATTCAGGAAGATAAGTTGGTTGAGCGCGCAGCGCATCTTGGCTCAATCCTCTTTGAAACTCTCAATGGTCTTAAGGCCAAGTACCCAGTCATTGGTGATGTTCGTGGGCGTGGTGCCATGGTTGCTATTGAGCTGGTTAAGCCTGGAACAAAGGATCCAAATCCTGAAGCGATGGCCAAGGTTGTGAAGTATTGCCACAGCCACGGTTTACTTATCTTGACCGCTGGAACTTATGGAAACGTCATCCGATTCTTGCCTCCACTTGTCATTACCGATGAACTCTTGCGCGATGGACTATCAGTCCTTGCTGAAGGTTTTGCGACTCTCTAGCCTGCAAGAATCACCGCGCTTTCTCACCCCACCCAGGGTGATTCTCTCTTCCGTTACGCGTAAATCTGTATCACCCTAACCCCATGCAACAGAAAAAGGGTGAGGCCGTCTTCGAAGTCGCCCGCGGGGTCACGATCTCGCGCACCTTGATTCCTGTGCTGCCGCCAAATTACATCTCTCGTAAAAACCTCTTTCCACTTCTGGAGAATGGGCCAGGAAGCACAACAGTTGTTATTGGTCCGGCAGGTTTTGGAAAAACATCGCTAGTTGCAGAATGGGCTCTTTCACGAGAAGAAAAAACTATCTGGCTAACCCTTACCGAGGGGGATTCGCTAGCAGATATGTCTGCACTTTTTGTTCAAGCCACTCGAAATGTCATTCCAGGATTCGCAGCCTGGTTTGATGTTGAACCCAATATGCGGCCAGTAGAAATTGTGCAGAAATGGGGAAATGATCTCCTAGCAACTAGAGAAAACTACGTATTTGTAATTGACAACCTAAGAGAGAAAACTTCTCGAGATGTAGATATTGCAGCGCGCTTGGTAGAACAATTTCCTCAGAATGTGCAGTTTATAATTATCCGTCGCGATTCCATTGAAAATGTCTATGCAACTTTCTCTTCACGCGGTTTACTTAAAGTTATTGGAAAAGATGACCTCGCTCTTACAAGCGAAGAAGTTAAATCCCTCGCCTCAGTGCATGGGATTAGCCTGGAAGACTCTTCTATTTGGGAGTCGATTTCAGCGGCAAAAGGTTGGCCATCTGCTGTTTCTATGTTGATGTATCAAATTGCCAAGAACAAGAAGCCGATTGATTTTGAGAAGATTGCGGTTTCTCAATCTGAACCTCTGCGAAGCTTGGCAATTTCTGTCATCGAGGGGCTTGATCCCAAAGTTCGCTCTCGCATCACAGCGCTCTCAGTTCTACAAGAATTCAACTATGAACAAGCAGAAGTTATTCTTCAGAATGAATACTCATACGATGAAATCAACCAGCTGGCTTTAGATGCAAATTACTTTTCGCAAACGGGTAGCCCTGACCAAACATTCGAATTTTCAAAATTGATGAGGGAGGTACTAGTCGCTGACTTGCGACTTGATCCAGCAAAGAAGAAGCGTATCCACGAATCCTTATTGAAGTACCACGAAGACCGGAATGAACCCTTCTTCGCTCTCGAGCATGCTTTCTTATCTGAAAATTACGAGAAAGTAGGAACCCTCTTTCCAGATGCTGCACGCGTTTTACAGGTCAGTGGGCGCGGCAATGAGTTGATTCGATGGTCGGTCTTTGCTGGAGATAACAGCCCAATTGGCTTGCTGAAGAGAGCGACTGTAGATCTGGCGGGGCGCCTTGCGAATCAAGATTTTCATTCCGTGATTAGCCTGGCGGATCGGATGGTCTTTGAAGCACAAGGTACGGAGCTGCAAGGATTCATTGATCAGATAACCAATGCAAGCCGGGCGTATGTGAATTTCTCTCTAGGAAAGTTTTCGGCCTTGGATGAGAACATTTCGCTGGCACTATCGCCAGTCACCGACCCTCTAGCGCTTGGGGTTGAGGAACAGATAGCGTTACTGCGATTAGCTGCAATGCGCCACTTTATTGTTGATGAAACCGAAAAAGTAGAGGAAGTCCTCGAGAAGGCCAGACAACTAGCAGTTTCTTCCAAGATTTCACAGAACCACTTGATGCTCTCATCCATCAATGCAATGCATCTATTCCAGATAGGTGATTACCGACGAGCATATGAAGCTGCATCTATTTCCTATTCGCAGTTTAGTAGGCGCAATTATGTTGGCGTATTTGGACCGCTGGACTCACTCTTTGTCATTGCGTACTGCTTACTTGAATTCGCTAGACCAATCGAAGCCCATGCAAAATTCGCCGAAGTTCGAGATCTTGCCGAACAGTGGAAGCAATGGAGTTGGCACTTTAGAGCTGACGGATTTTTAGCTCGCGATATAGCGCTGAAAGGATTTATCCCCGAAGCTCTCGAGAACATCAAGCAAGCTCACCAAAGAGCCGAGAAGGTTAATTTTTCTCATGAGTTAGATGGAATCATAGATATGAATGAGATTTTTATCCGTTACCAAGTTAAGGATTTTGACAGACTTGGAACCTTGCTTGAGAGAGCCCCCACTACTCGCTTAACCAGGCAAATAAAACTTCACTACGATGAAAGAATTGGCGATAAGAAATTTCACGATGATCTGAAGAGACTTCCTTCGCGAACCCCTCGCGAGAAGATCTGGAAGCACCTCGTAGAAGCCGGCTTGGTAATTGATCAAGAGAATCTCGCCATGAAAGAGATCAAGAAAGCTCTCGAAATTGGCGCCTTGGTTGGAGCTAAAGAGACATTTCTACGTCAGGCCAATCAGATGGGAACCTTGTTGATTAAGGCTGCCAGTGATAAACCCACCGTCTATCTCGAGGATTTAGCTTCAGCTGTGGCAGAACGTATTCGCAGCGATGCACATAAGAACTCTGAATTTAGATCCTCATTGACTAAGCGAGAGATCGAGGTGTTGCGCCACCTATCAACTGATAGGCCAATTAGCGCAATCGCCGGCACGTTACATATCTCAATCAATACTATGAAAACTCACTTAAAGAATCTCTATCGAAAGATGGGCGTTGAAAATCGCACACAAGCCGTCGAGAAGGCAAAGGCTAACTTCATTCTCTAAAGCACATGCGATACTTGCCACATGTACGAGCCAGCGTTAGTTTCAGAACGGCTTGAACTTCATCATATTTCAGCAGAGGGAATAATCGAACTCTTTGAAGAGAAAAGTGATGTTAGAGCAATCGCTGGTCGGAACTTCACCAATCCTCACAAGAATCTGATTGAGAATTCGGGGCCACTTGCTTGGCGTGTTCCGCAAGTAAAAGCTGATCCATCGCGAAACAAGTGGTTTGTCAGATTTATTGTGCTTAAGGAGCACCGTGAAGTAATTGGAAGCATTAGTTTTCATGGAGCACCTGATAGCAAAGGAATGATCGAGATTGGTCTAGGAATAGAACCTGCCTTTCAAGGTATGGGATATGCCAAAGAGTCACTGCAAGCGATGTGGCTTTGGGCTGTGGGCTTTCCGGAAGTCAAAACCTTGAGATACACAGTCAGCCCCGATAATCTGCCTTCTATTGCTGTGATCAATTACTTTGGTTTTGACCACAAAGGTCAACAGATGGATGACATTGATGGACCAGAAGATATTTACGAAATGAGTGCACAGGAGTTTTTGAAGAGATGGGGATCAAATGAGCGATGACTTTGATGCCATCTTTGGCGATATTGATGATGAACTAGATCTGACTTTGTATGCAGACGCAGCCGAATTAGCTGAAGAAGTAACGGTTCAAATTCTGTCTGCCATCGAGAAAGGCTTGAAGCTTAAGAGCCAGTTTCATCTAGTTCTCACTGGAGGAACGCTCGGCGTTCAAATCTCTGAGGCGTTGGTACAGGAATTTAATGCGGATTTAGATGCTTTCAAGGGGCTACACATTTGGTGGAGCGATGAAAGATTTGTTGCCGCAGAAAGCGTGGAGCGAAATGCCTTTGCTTTCCATGGCAATATAAAGAACGCAAACATTCACGTTCACGAAGGACTAGCGAGCGACCAAGCAAAGAGCGTTCAAGATTCCGCTAGCGATTATGAGCTGGCGCTTGAGAATGTGGATATCGATTTAAATGTAATAGGACTCGGACCTGATGGCCATGTAGCTTCTCTTTTTCCAGGCATGACAGATATTGATGATCAACGCCGGATTATTGCCGTCACAGATTCACCAAAACCGCCAGCAGAGCGAATTTCTTTTACTATGTCGATGATTAATAGTGCAGAAGAAGTGTGGATTGTGGCAGCGGGTGAAAGTAAAGCTGATGCTGTTACCAAGATAGTTGAAGGTGATCTCTCAATACCTGCTAGTTATGTTCGTGGAAATTCTCACACGCGTCTGATTGTCGATACAGAAGCCTTTTTTGCAGAGTAAAACTCCATAATTTCTGCAGAATTTCAGGTAAGCGCAGACACTCATATAGACTATGAGCCTCAACGTTGAGCGTCTTTTAAGCGAATAGGCACCTTCATGACAACAACCAATTTTGGAATGGTCGGTCTTGGGCGCATGGGCGCCAATATCGTCAGGCGCCTTGCTCGCCACAACATCACATCAGTTGTCTATGACGTTAGCCCCGATGCAGTAAAGGCACTTGCCTCAGAAGGATCTATTGGCGCAGCCGGTATGGCAGAAATGGCTGCAAATCTTTCTACACCGCGCACCGTCTGGATCATGGTTCCAGCTGCTGTTACTGATTCAACAATTGCGGCGATGGCCGAGCACTTATCTGCGGGCGATACCATCATTGATGGTGGCAACAGTTATTACAAGAATGATTTAAAGAATGCAGAACTATTAAAGGCAAAAGGAATTAACTTCGTCGATGTCGGAACTTCTGGTGGCGTTTATGGTTTAGAGCGCGGGTATTCGCTGATGATTGGTGGAGATGACGCTGTCGTAAAGGCTTTGGATCCAATTTTTAAGGCGCTCTGTCCGGGCGTTGAATCTGCAGAGCGCACACCCGGGCGCACAGGTGAACCAACACAAGCGGAATATGGATATCTCCACTGCGGCCCTGTAGGAGCTGGCCACTTTGTAAAGATGATTCATAATGGAATTGAATACGGAATGATGGCGGCTTTCGCTGAAGGCCTCGCAATCTTTGAAGCCGCAGATGAGATGAACCCTGCCTACGATTTAGATATTCCCGCCATTACAGAAGTCTGGCGACGCGGCAGCGTTGTTGCTTCATGGTTGCTCGATCTGACTGCGCAAGCTTTGGTGGAATCAGAAGAACTCACTGAATACTCAACACAGGTCAGCGATAGTGGCGAAGGTCGCTGGACTGTGCAGGCAGCAATCGAAGCAGGAATTCCTGCGCATGTATTAAGCGCATCTTTGTATGCACGTTTTGCATCACGAAATAACGATGAATTTGCTAACCGCGTCTTGAGCGCAATGCGCTACAAGTTTGGCGGCCACAACGAGAAGCCTCAGGCAGGAAATAAATGAAAGCTGATGCACTCGTTCTCTTTGGTGCAACAGGTGATTTAGCGAAGAAGAAGCTCTTTCCTGCGCTCTATGACCTAGAAGATTTAGGCGAACTCGATGTTCACATCGTGGGAGTTGCATCGTCAAAGTGGACCCAAGAAGTGTTTAAGGAAAACGTCGAGCAGGCGGTACGTGCACGCAAACCGGAAGTAGATGAGGCTGCGCTATCGAAGTTACTTGGAGAAATCGAGCTCATTGTTGGCGATTATGAAGATCCACAGACCTTCGTTGCGCTCGCTGAAGCCATTAAGGATTTCAAACTCCCTGTTATCTATCTGGCGATTGCCCCTGAATACTTCGCGCGCATTACCGAAGCGCTTGCACTGGTTGGAATTACCCGACGTGCTCGCGTTGTGGTCGAGAAGCCTTTTGGTCGCGATCTAGAGAGCGCTAAGGCCCTTGATGCAGAGCTCAAGAAAATTTTGCCAGAAGAACAGATCTACCGAATTGATCACTACTTAGGTAAAGAAGCTGTTGAAGACCTATTGGTCTTCCGCTTTGCCAACACCCTCTTTGAACCGGTCTGGAACCGTAACTATGTCTCAAATATTCAGATCACAATGGCGGAAAGTTTTGGCATTGATGGCCGCGGTAAGTTCTATGACGGCGTAGGTGCAACCCGAGATGTTCTGCAGAACCATATTTTGCAGGTGCTCACCATGCTTACTATGGAGCCGCCGATTGATATGGGCTCTGAGGCGATGCAGAATGAGAAGATCAAGGTGCTCTCTGCAATTCGCGATATCAACAAGAATGATGTGGTCCGCGGTCAATTTGACGGCTATCTCGATGAAGCCGGCGTTGCTGAGAATTCAGATACTGAAACCTTCGTTGCGATGAAGTTGTTTATCGATAACTGGCGCTGGGCTGGTGTGCCGATATACCTGCGCACTGGAAAGAAGTTAGCTGAAACAGTTCTTGAGGTAATTGTGGAGTTTAAGCAGCCACCACGTGCGCTCTTTGGAAGCGGAGCTTCTAATCAGGTGCGGTTTAGATTGGGCGCAAAAGATGGCGTTGATATCTCACTTCAAGCCAAGAAGCCCGGTACCAAACTAGTAACAGAAACTGTTGATCTTTCCGTGGAATTCGTTGCTGAATTCGGCGATCGCCAAGGACCTTACGAACGCCTGCTGCGCGCTGCCATGTTGGGCGATCACTTTAGATTTACTCGTATTGATGCAGTGCTTCACTCGTGGCAGATTCTTGAGGATCTCTTAAAGAATCCAAATGCTGTAGAAAGTTACGAAGCTGGCACATGGGGGCCAGAATCTGCGCAAGAACTTGTTCCGGGTGGATGGGCGCCTGTTGGTAGTGAGGCAGAGAAGCTAAAGGACTTACATCAGTAATTCTTGCTTAATCGCGTGATTGTCCTGATTTATGGGAGTAACGTCCCAGAAAGTCTGCCTTCATATCGTAGAAATTGCCATCGATGATGGACTGTCTGATTTGATCAACCAATCTGACGATAAATCGTTCGTTGTGAATTGTGGCAAGCGTTCCGGCGAGCATCTCTTTGCTGCGGAACAAATGGCACAAATATGCACGCGTGTAATGAGTGCAGGTGTAGCAGTCACATTCTTCGTCAATCGGGGTAAAGTCACGAATATAAGGTTGATTTGACACATTAAATCGACCCGACATTGTGTAGACCGCGCTAGTGCGGGCAATACGTGAGGCAAGCACGCAATCGAAGGTATCTACACCGTTTTCAACTGCAATAAAGAAATCTTCAGGGGCGCCAATACCTAGCAAGTGTTTCGGTTTTTCTTGAGGAAGCGTTGAGTTCACCCACCCGACAATGGTGCCGAGAGAGTCTTTATCGAGTGCGCCGCCGATACCAAAACCATCAAATGAAATTCCAGAAGATGTCATCGCACCTAGATCTGATGCAGCTTTCTTTCGAAGATCCTCGTATTGAGCGCCTTGAATTACGCCAAAGAGGGCTTGATAAGGCTTGCCGACTCGCGCTTCCGTAAGACGTGCATGCTCATCGAGGCAGCGGATGGCCCAGTCATATGTGCGTTGCATGGCCAGCTCTTGGTAGGGGCGAGTGTTGTGCAAAGTCGTGCACTCATCGAAGGCGAACATGATGTCTGCGCCCAACTTATGTTGAATTTGCATCGAAACTTCTGCGGTAAAGCGATGCATAGAACCATCAAGGTGGCTCTTAAATGTCACACCTTCATCATCAACATGGGCAAGTCGCTCTTTATTCTTTGCGATGACTTGGTCAGAGCGAAAGGTCTGCGCATCCATAGCAAGAACCTTTTTAAATCCAACTCCAAGAGATAAGACCTGAAAGCCACCGCTATCTGTAAAGGTCGGCTTATTCCAATTCATAAATGCGCCTAGACCGCCTGCTTCATCAAGAACATCAGGACCTGGTTGCAAGTAGAGGTGATACGCATTTGCGAGCAGAGCCTGTGCTCCGAGATCTTCCATCGCCTCAGGCAGAACTGTCTTTACATTTGCCTTCGTTCCAACGGGGATAAAGGCAGGAGTCTGAATTTCGCCATGTGGGGTTGAGATTGTTCCTACGCGAGCAAGCCCTTTATCTGGTGCATGGTTGATGGCGAATGAGAAGCCTGCCTCAGAAACCATGTTGCATATTGTGGCAGAGTAATAGACTGTCCAAATGCCTCAATTTAAACTCAAAGATGGTCGTGAACTAGAGATTCTCGATAATGGAATCAACTCAGAACGCGCCATCATTTTCCATCATGGAACACCAGGCCATGCCAGTGCGTGGTCGCCATGGTTAGAAGAGGCAACGATTTCTGGCGTTCGTGCAATTTCATATAGCCGCGCTGGATATGGAACTAGTGATCGCAACCCTGGCCGCAGCGTTATCAGTATCAATAACGATATTGCCCAGATTCTTGATGCAAAGAACATCGTAAAATTTGTCTCAATCGGTTGGTCAGGTGGTGGCCCACATGCGCTCGCCAATACCTTTGAGCCTCGTAACGTCGGAGCTATTTCACTTGCTGGAGTAGGTGCATTTGGAGCATCAGATTTAGATTTTCTCGAAGGCATGGGACCTGAAAATCATGATGAATTTGGCGCTGCCCTAAAGGGGGAAGCGGTGATTACACAGTGGATGAATGAGAATGCCGTACCGATGAAGCAGGTAACGGGCAGCGATATTCGTGAAGCCTTCGGTGGACTTATCGGGGATGCTGACAAGGCAGTACTCGAAGGCGCAGTTGCAGATGAGATGGCGGCAACAATGCGCAATGGTTTAGCTGTGAGCTTTGATGGTTGGATTGATGACGATTTAGTCTTTATCAAGCCGTGGGGTTTTGATCTTGCAGCGATTACCAAGCCTGTCATTCTCTGGCAGGGTGATGATGACTTTATGGTTCCTCATGCACATTCATACTGGCTAGAAAAACACATTCCAACTGCGCAACTCTCTTTTATTCCAGGCCATGGCCATATTTCCTTAGGTGAAAAGTACAAACCCGAGATACTCAAGCAGGCGCTGGAGTTATTGGGATAAATGCTCTTTAAGGAATTTACAACTTTACTTAATCCGCAATCTCGCAAGATAGTTTTTGGCATCTGCCTCAACGCCATTGGCGGCGGTATGACCTTGTCACTGCTCTTGGTCTACCTACATGACATGCGTGGCTTTACCAATACCTTTGGCGGTTTACTGCTGGCGTATGGCTCAATCGTCTCTATTGTGACAAGTACACCGATGGGTGCACTTGTGGATCGCATCGGACCAAAGAGGGTAATGATTGGTGGGCTCTTAGTTAACTCAGCCGCGGCCTTTTCTCTTTCTCAGGTAGAGACACATTTTCAAGCAATCCTTGCCATCACCTTTATCAATGCGGCAGGACAAGCAATCTGGCCGAGCCAAACAGTCATTCTGACTCGCGTGACACCCGAAACAGATCGTCCCAAGATATTTGGCTTTAATTTTATGTTGCTCAATCTGGGACTTGGTCTGGGAGGGTTGATTTCATCTCTGATTATTCAAGAAGGCAATCTGCTCTCATTTCAGATTATGTATTACGTGGATGCTTCTACTTTTTTGCTCTATTTATTGGTGGTTTTGACGCTCAAAGGTGAGAACGTTAATCGTTATATTCCTAAAGCACACGAACCACTAAGCGGGACATATCGAGATCTCTTTGAGGTAAAGCCCCTCATGCTCTTGGGAATGGGCGGAATAATTCTCTTCACTTTTGGTTACGGAACCATTCAGGCGGGCGTACCAATTTTTGCAACACAGTTCTTAGATCTCAATCCCAAGTGGCTCGGCGTTATCTTTGGAGTCAACACAATCTCAATAGTTCTCTTTCAACCTCTAGTGATGCGCATCCTTGAAAAGTATTCACGCTACACAGCACTTATCTCCATTGGAGTGATTTGGGCGGTGTCATGGATCTTTGTTGGTATTGCACCACTTTTGCCTATCTTCGTTGCAGGTATTGCAATCTGTATGAGCCAGTTAGTTTTTGCATTTGGTGAGATGGTGCAGGCACCAACGATTCCAACGCTTGCTAACGAGTTAGCGCCAGAACATATTCGCGGTCGCGCCAACGCACTGATGAGTTTGCAGTGGAGCGTCTCGGGTGTTTTAGGTCCTGCGATTACCGGCCTTATGTTGGGCGCAGATTTACCAGAGTTGTGGGTTGCCACAATGTTCTTTGGTTGCTTTGCCTCAATACCAATCTTCTTGGCGATGAAGCGACAGGCCCAACTTCGGTAGCTGGGCTAAGTAATTAGGCGATCTTGCCCGTTACTTCAATGAGTGAATCAACGCCGTTTGTGAGTAGTACTGAGAGATCGTCGCCGCTTTTGCCGTTGCAAGAAAGCCCCCAAGAGAACTTCGCTGTAGCGCCACTTGCTAAAGGAGTTGTTGGAGCGCCCTCCATCTGGTTATCGCCATCGAAGATATCGACACATTCACCTGATGAGGTTGAGCCTTTGACAATCAAAGTTGCTAGGTCAAGAACTTTTCCTGAATTGTTTACAACGGTGAGGTCGAAGCGCTCGTTCTTATATCCAGGCAACATCCCTGATGCGAATTTGCCAGGAGTAAAACTCGCTGGAGAGGTAAGTGTGTAAGTGACTTTATCCGGAGTTGTTACAGGGGTATCAAAACCACCGCTGGCCTGCGGCTTCTCATCAACAGTTTCTACCAAGCTCTGGTCATCAGTGCTTGCAGTCGAGTCATCGCCACCGCACGCGGTGAGCGTTGTAGCAAGAGCGAGCGAGCTAAGAAATGCGATGAGCGCCTTTTGAGCCTTCATGTTGTCCTCCACAAATTTTGGGTCAATTACCACCGTGACTTCTGGTATTTATCAAGTATAGAGTAGCCGCCATGACAACGCCGGTTGCACTTCAATCCACTGCAGAAGTTCGCGAAATTAAGGGCCGTAGCCCGCGTGAAATTGCCTGGAGCCGCTTTAAGCGAAACAAGGTAGGCGTTGGCGCAGCGATACTTAGCCTGATTTTGGTATCTCTTTCAATCTTTGCCCCCGTTGTCACTGCAATTTTGGGCATCAATCCAGATACTTTAAATCTAGATGTCTTGAACTCCAGCGGAATTCCTGAAGGAGACGCGGCAAAATTTAGTCGCGAACATCCACTTGGACTTATTCCCGGAACTGGTCGTGATCTCTTAGCGCAGTTGTTGTATGGATCTCGCATCTCGTTCCTGATCGCATTTCTTGCTACCTTCACAGCGCTGACCATTGGTTTCTTTGTAGGAATCGTTGGTGGATATTTCCGTGGACGCGTTGATGGTTACTTGGGACGCTTTACCGACTTCCTTCTCGCTTTTCCAGCATTCTTTATGATTGTGGCGCTGAGTGAACCGATGGTTGATCGCATTGAAAAGCTGGGAGTTGCTGAAGGAAATGGCGCTCGCATTCTCTTCTTGATTCTCTTCCTCTCATTCTTCGGATGGCCAGGATTTTCACGCCTTATTCGTTCGCAGGTACTGAGTATTCGCGAAAGAGAGTTCGTGACGGCAGCTCAGGCGATGGGCGCAAGCCGTTGGCGCATCATCTCCAAGGAACTCATCCCTAACCTCTGGGCCCCGGTCATCGTTGTTGTTTCGCTTTCGCTGCCCGGGTACTTGGCGACCGAAGCGGTCTATTCATTCCTGGGTCTGGGCGTTCAACCACCTGCCTCGACCTGGGGAATCCTGCTCTCTAACTCCACCCGATTTGTTACCGTGATGCCGAGCTTCTTCCTCATTACTGCGGCTTCTCTTGTAATCGTGGTTCTTGCCTTTAACTTGGTGGGCGATGCACTGCGCGATGCCCTCGATCCACGCTCAGACCGCAATTAATGTAATCCAATAGTTACCGAGCGGTATTCACAATTCGGACTATTTCTGATTGACTCACCCGACTGTGATGCCATTGGCATCCCCATGGAAAGGACTACGTAATGAGAGCAATTTCTGCTCGTCGACGTGCCACAGTGGTTGCTTCAGCAACTGCGCTCTTCCTAGGCACCGTTTTGGTGTCAGGAGTAGGCCCAGCGAATGCTGCAACCACCCCAAAGACAGGTGGAATTCTCACCTTCCTCGAGCACGAACCACGCCTTGATCACCTAGATCCAAGTCGTATCTATACAGGTCGCGACCTCGCGTTTATGAATTCATTCCATACTCGCACATTGGTTGCATATAACCCAGTTCCAGGCGCTGCAGGAGCAAATATTGTCCCAGACCTTGCAACAAACACTGGAATCCCAAGCAATGAAGCAAAGACCTGGAAGTTCACACTTCGTCCAGGTACAAAGTTTGAAGATGGCGTAGCAATTACATGCGAACACGTTCAGTACGGTGTTTCACGTGTATTTGCAACTGATGTCATCACAGGCGGACCTGCTTACCTACAAGCTTGGTTAGATATTCCAAAAGATAAAGATGGAAACTCTATTTACACAGGTCCTTACAAGAACACACCAGCAGGTGTGAAGGCATTTAAGAAGGCCGTCTCTTGCTCACCTGATAACCGCACAATTACATTCCAACTAAACAAGTCTGTTGCAGACTTTAACTACCTTGGAACATACGGCGTAATTTCACCTGTTCAAGCTAAGAAGGACACAGGCGACAAGTACGACTTGAACCCACAGGCAACAGGCCCATACAGAATTGCTGAAAACAGCAAGACTCAGCTCAAGCTTGTCCGTAACAAGAACTGGTCAAAGGCATCAGATCCTGTTCGTACTCCTTACCCAGACGAGGTCATCATCCAGTTTGGTTTGGATGAAGAAGTAATCGACCAGATCATGCTCGAAGATACCTTGCCTACAGCGATGAACTTCGGTGGACCACTTCCTTCAAATAAGGATAAGTTCTTCAGCGATCCAAGCTTTGCGAAGCGTCGCATGAACAACTCTGATCCATACGCTATCTACCTTGCATTTAACCTCAAGACGATGCCATGTAAAGAAGTACGTGAAGCTATGTACTACGCACGTGATGCCAAGGCGCTTCTTGACTATGCAGGCGGACCAAAGTTTGCAGGTTCATATGCAACTGGCGTAATCAGCCCATTGGTTGCTTTGGACTACGCACCTACGAAGGTAGTTGGTCCAGGAAGCCCTGACTTTATGCCTAGCGGCAACGTCGCAAAGGCTAAGGCGCTCCTTGAAACAGCAAAGACCAAGTGTCCTGCTGACTACAAGAAGGCAACTGAAGATGGAATCACCTTCGACGTTCGCCAATCTGCAACTCTTAACGACACAATTCCAATTAACGAAGCAGCATATGCTCGCGTTGGAATCAAGGTTAAGTGGAACATCATCAGCTCCGGTTACTACTCAACTGTTATGGATCCTGCAAAGCAGAAGGACATCACAGCCGCAGGCTGGGGTGCTGACTGGGCAAATGCTTCAACAGTTATCCCAGAGCTCTTCGCTTCATTCGGCGGATTTAACTTGTCTCAGAACTCTGACGACCCTAACTACAAGAAGTTTGAAGATAAGGTCAACATTGCAATGAAGACAACTGATCGCAAGAAGCAGGCAGCAATGTGGAAGGCGCTTGACGCTGAAGCCATGAGAAATTTCTGGGTTCTACCAACAACATTTGGTAAGGCACAGGAAGTTTGGGGCTCACAGCTTGCAAACGTCTTCTTCTGGGTTCCACAAGGTAACCCTGCCTACGGAAAGATCTGGATTAACAACTAATCCTTGATCTAACAAAGAGGTAAAAGGTACTTCCAGCGGGCGGCACGCCTCCCGCTGGAAGTACTTTCTCTGTGTAAGTGATATTTTCTTAATTTCAAAGCGAAGGGAGTGAAGATGCTGGCATATATAGGTCGACGTATGGTCTTCGCCCTTGCAACGATTCTTGTTGTCTCTGCAGTCGTCTTTATGATCTTTGCAATCCTGCCTTTTGATCCAGCTGCCCTTACCTGCGGTCAAAGATGTAATGAACAAATCATCGAAGCTAACCGCATCCGTTTAGGGCTCGATAAGCCGCTCTACGAACAGTATTTTCTCTTTATATCTGGCATCTTCTTGGGCCGCACCTATGGCTCCGGCAGCGCAGCATTTACCTGCCCAGCACCATCATTCGGATATTCCTTTAATGAGAACGCTTGTGTCACAGATATGATCACAGAAGCGCTTCCTATAACTATCAACCTTGCAGTGGGAGCTCTCATCCTCTGGCTCACAGTAGGTATTGGGCTCGGAATAGTCGCCGCCAAGTTTAAGAATCGGTGGCCAGATACCGGAAGCTCGGTCTTCGTCTTACTTGGAACATCTCTTCCAACATTCGTGACAGGTCTTGCGCTACTTATCTGGGTCACCATTAAGTGGAAGATCATTCCGTTGTCGCTGACTGGCTACACATCGCTGATTGATAACCCATATAAATATTTCCAGTACTTCATCTTGCCGTGGATTACCTTGGCGATCGCCTATGCCGCCTTGTACACCCGCTTCACTCGCGCAGCGCTGCTTGAAACCCTCGGTGAGGATTACATCCGTACTGCGCGCGCCAAAGGCGTAGGAGAGCAGAAAGTATTCTTTAAGCACACACTTCGCGCAGTTCTTGCACCACTGATCACAATGGCCAGCCTTGATTTTGCCGGCCTTATTGGCGGCGCGATTATTACTGAAACTATCTTTAATCTGCCCGGCCTGGGTCGCCTGACTCTTCGCTCAGTCTATGAGTTCGACCTTTCGGTAGTACTTGCAACAACCATTTTGGCCGCAACTGTGGTCATCGTGATGAATCTGATCGTCGATATGTTGTATGCCGTCCTAGATCCACGAGTGCGCCTGACATGACCCAACTACTTTCTATTGAAGATCTTCACGTATCTTTCCCAACTGAAGACGGCATCGTTAAGGCAGTCGATGGCGTATCGCTGACTGTTAATTCAGGTGAAACCGTTGCCATTGTGGGCGAATCGGGCTCGGGAAAGACCGTGACTAGCCTCTCTGTGATGGGACTTCATAAGAAGGGCTCAGTCATTATTGATGGCTCCATCAAGATTAACGATGGCGGAACCATCAAAGATGTTGTCTCGCTTAATGCGGATGAGGTCCGCGATATTCGCGGTCGCGCAGTTGCCATGATCTTCCAAGACCCAATGTCATCGCTACACCCGTATTACAAAATCGGTAATCAATTAGCTGAAGCGTTTGAAGTTCATCATCCTGGCAATAAAAAGGCAGCCAAGGCTCGCGCCATCGAAATGCTCGATCTCGTTGGCATCTCTGAACCAGCGCAGCGCGCTGAAGAATTTCCTCATCAATTCTCAGGTGGAATGCGTCAGCGCGTGATGATTGCCATGGCGCTGATGAATTCACCTCGACTTCTGATTGCCGATGAGCCAACGACTGCTCTTGATGTAACAGTTCAAGCGCAGATTCTCTCTCTGCTTGATAAGCTGAAAAAAGAGTTTGATATGGGAGTCCTTTTGATTACCCACGACTTAGGCGTTGTCGCTCAGGTAGCCGATCGCGTCTCTGTTATGTATGCAGGTCAGTTAGTTGAAGAAGCGCCGGTAGATGATCTCTTCTACACGCCGAAAGCGCCATACACACTGGGCTTGCTCAAATCAGTTCCTCGTATTTCAGCCAAGAATGAGCGCCTGAAGGCGATCCCAGGTCAGCCACCTTCACTGATTCACCTGCCACAAGGATGTGCATTCTCTGCTCGCTGCGAATACCGCAACTTATCGCCGGTGGATTGCGCAGTCACGAAGGTTTCTCTTCATACCGATAGCGCAGGACATAGCTCTCGCTGCCATATTCCCATCGAAGTACGTAACTCTGTCTTTGCTAAAGATCTCCAGGAGCTGAAGTAATGACTGAGCCAATCCTGCGGGTAGAGAACCTGGTCAAGCACTTTCCGGTCAAGAAGAAGAGCCGCCGTGGACCAGCTCTTGCTGTTCAAGCAGTAAGCGGTATTTCATTCTCGCTGGCGCCAGGAGAAACCCTGGGCCTTGTCGGCGAATCCGGGTGCGGTAAAACCACAGCAGGTCGCACGCTTTTGAAGTTAACTGAACCAACTTCCGGCAAGATCATCTTCGAAGGTCGCGATATCACCGACCTCAAGCCATCAGCGATGCGTTCGCTGCGTGCCCAGATGCAGATTATTTTCCAGGACCCATATTCAGCCCTAAACCCACGTCAGACAATCGGAAAGATTATTTCTGCACCTTTTGAAATTCAGGGAGTCGAACCGGCTGGGGGAATGAAACCTACTGTTCAGGCGCTTATGGAACGAGTGGGACTTAATCCCGAGCACTACAACCGCTACCCACATGAGTTCTCGGGCGGACAACGTCAGCGCATCGGTATCGCTCGCGCAATTGCGCTAAAGCCTCGCTTTATCGTTGCCGATGAACCAGTTTCCGCGCTCGATGTTTCGATTCAAGCCCAGGTTATCAACTTGCTCGATGACCTCAAGGCAGAAGAGAAGATCAGCATGGTCTTTATCGCTCACGATTTATCTGTTGTACAACATATCTCTGATCGCGTAGCGGTGATGTATCTCGGCAAGATTATGGAGCTTGCTCCAACTGCCGACCTCTATGCAACTCCGCACCACCCATATACGACAGCTCTTCTATCTGCGGTGCCGCTACCTGACCCTCGCTCTGAAAGAACGCGCGAACGCATCATTTTGCAAGGTGATCTACCAAGCCCAGTTAATCCACCACAAGGGTGCGTCTTTAATACCCGTTGCTGGAAGGCGCAAGATAAGTGCCGTACTGAGGTACCTCAGCTTCTGACTATTGGTAAGTCGCAAGTGGCTTGCCACTACCCAGAAAACTAGCGCTTGCCACTACCCTGAGAACTAAGCCCGAGCTACCAAATACGAACACGCTCTTGCGGCGCAAGCCAGAGCTCATCTTCTTCACTAACACCAAAGGCGTCATAGAACTCTTGGACGTTGCGCACAATCTGGTTGCACCGGAACTCATCTGGTGAGTGTGGGTCGATAGCAATGCGGCGGCGAACCTCTTCGGGACGATTCTTATTGCGCCATGAATGCGCATAAGAAAGGAAGAAGCGTTGATCACCAGTTAAACCGTCGATAACAGGGCTCTCAGCGCCGTTTAAGGCCAATTTAAAGGCTTTATAGGCGATTCCAAGGCCACCAAGGTCTCCGATGTTTTCACCCAATGTGAAGGCGCCGTTGACGTGGATATCGGGTGTGCTTTCAGGAGATAACGCATCGAACTGCTTTACAAGAACGCTGGTGAGCTCTTCGAATTTAGAACGATCTTCATCAGTCCACCAATCGACCATGTTGCCATCGCCATCGTATTTAGAACCTTGATCATCAAAGCCGTGGCCAATTTCGTGACCAATGACTGCACCGATGCCACCGTAGTTGGCGGCGATATCGGCACCCAGATCAAAGAATGGTGGCTGCAAGATTGCGGCGGGAAAGACGATCTCGTTGGCAAGCGGGTTGTAATAGGCGTTAACGGTCTGTGGCGTCATATGCCATTCGTCGCGGTCGACAGGTGCGCCAATTTTGGCGATGGCGTAGGCATGATCGAATTCAGCGATGCGCCAGAGGTTGCCAATCAAATCTGAAGCCGAGATTTCAAGAGTTGAGTAATCGCGCCACTTATCTGGATAGCCAATCTTGGGAGTGAACTTCTTTAACTTCTCGAGGGCTTTGGCTTTCGTGGCCTCAGACATCCAAGGCAGGTCCAAAATGCTGATGCGATAGGCCTCAAGGAGGTTATCTACCAAGGTCTTCATCTCTGATTTGGCTTGGGCAGGGAAGTGCTTTTCAACATAGACCTTGCCGATAGCTTCACCGAGGGCGCCCTGCGTAACAGATACAGCGCGCTTCCAGCGATCGCGAATCTGCGGGGTGCCAGAAAGGGTCTTGGCGTAGAAATCAAAATTCTGCAGAACGATGTCATCGGTCAGGTAGGCAGCACTTGCGGAAACCAAGTTAAGTTTGAGCCACGCAACCCATGAGTCGCGTTGTGCGGCAAAGTCACCGAGCATCGCAGAAACGCTTTCAAAGAAAGATGGTTCGCAGACCACCAAAGTCTCAAAAGCTTTGGCTGGCACCTTGGCGTTTTCAGCCCAGGTATCGAATAAGAAGTGTGGGGCAAGGGTTTCAAGCTCTGCCCGGCTGTACTTGTTATAGGTCAGGGTGGCATCGCGATCTTTAACTTGATCCCAGTGATGGGAGGCAATCTGGGTTTCTAGCGCCAAGATCTGCTTCGCTACTTGTGCGCCATCTGTGATTCCGACGAGGGCGCACATCTTTTCGATATGCACCAAGAAAGCTGCGCGGATTTCAGCGAACTGTTCTTCGCGGTAGTAGGACTCATCGGGTAGCGATAGCCCACCCTGGCCCAAATAGAGAATGTTGGTATTGGAATCCATCGCATCGGGATAGATGGCAGCTCCAAAGATTCCGCCGATGCCGCGCATTTCAAGGCTTGCCATGACAGAGATGAATTCGTGGTGGTTTTTGATGGCATCGATGCGGGCAAGATCTGCTGAGATAGGAGATAAGCCGCGAGCTTTGATGGCATCGGTATCCATAAATGATTTATAGAGGTCACCAATTTTCTGGGACTCACCTGTACCGGATGAGTTCTCGATAATTTCGCGGACCTGCGCCTCGGCCTCATCATGCAACTTACGGAAGATGCCATCACTTGAACGGTCGGCTGGCATTTCATACTCGCGTATCCACTTGCCGTTGTAGTGGCGGAAGAGATCATCTTGCGGGCGCACCAGCGGGTCGAGCGATTCGATATCAATTCCAGATTTGAGCGAGCTCATGGCATCCATTTCGTTGTGGTGAAAAGTAGTTGAAAGTTCAACATATTCTACTTCTGTCGTACACTTGCCGGTATGGCAGGGCAAAACGCTACAACACC
>JACCDW011842640.1_pt1 | contig 34488 bp, 77 predicted proteins | sample 7449781 | NCBI WGS metagenome assembly JACCDW01 (sample SAMN15323449, study PRJNA562643) | freshwater metagenome | isolation source: river surface water | place: USA:Blue River Watershed | collected 2017-08-18
AGGAACTTCTTGAAGCTCTCAATGCTAGGCATGTAAACAATAGAGTCAAACAAGTGATCTGAGTGATTAAATCCATAAATGTTTTCTGCGAGGGTAGCGTCTTGGTGTGCGAGTTGTTTATCGCCAACAATACCAACTGCGATACCGAGTCCGTTATTGCTGACGATGTAGTGGAGGGGGTTCATTGCGAGGAGAGATTAGACTGGGAGGCAGGGTTCGTCAACATCTTTTTCAAGACGCCCCGAATATTTCATCCACAAGGTCAGATCAACATCTGCCGTTGCCATGTGGGGGAAGTGAGTGCGGCTGAAGTGGAGGAAGACAGTTTCCAGATGCGAGTAGACCAAACGATTTGTTGGTGTTTGTTCTGGGGCATCAATGCCGCAGTCGCGCAGGTACTTGAGAATGTGAGTATCAAGCACAGCATATGCACAGTCGCGGCGCGTATGAAGTAGAAAGAATCGTGCGGTCTTGGGGCCAATGCCATGCACTGCCATCAGTTGGTCGAGTGTCGCATTCCGCAGGTCCAATTCAAGAGATTGCAGCACAAACTTAAGCAGTCGATTATACTGCCCGATCTTACTAGCCACTAGGGCATTGTGGATCTTAGCCTCTCCAAGCTCCCGCAGGTAATCGAAGGGATTCTTTTCTCCGATATTGTACAGAAGACGCGACAGACAACGGGCGGCATAGTCACTGTTTTTCCCAGCACAGAAAGCACCAAACAACCAAAAGGCTTGGAGTTCTGCATCAGTGCGGTCGAAGTTCGTGATGCGCTTGGGGTCAATGCTCATGGGCAGAGAATAGCAGGATTCGGGGCCGAGTCAATAGGAAATGTGGAGAAAGATTATAGCTCAAAACCATTCTTGCGTTCCACAAAGTAGTCAATTCCCTCGTTGTAATCATCGATACAAGTTTGTGCGTTCTTGAGTGCCGCTTGCATCTCGTCCATAGTAACACTATTATTTGTGATGTTTTCCTTTCCCAGAAAGCACTTGACGTAATTGAGGAAATCTTCGACGGTGTAGTCTTGCATATTAACGTATTATTTATTTGCTAATTGAAAGAGGCGGGGCAGATTTCTCTACCCCGCCCGTTTCACCCTTACTTACTCAACATCTTGATCCCCGCAGGAGTGATCTTACGAGTACCCTCGATCTTGATCGCACCCTTACGAAGCAAATAGATTTCTGCGTCTCGCTGAATTGCAGTGCGCGACAGACCAGTTGCAGCAGACAACATACCCAGAGTACAATCGCCGCGCTCCTTGAGAATCGTGAGAATCTCGATCTCAGTATTGGAGAACCCAGAAGGATTGATACCCAGCAGATCGCACAGTTCCTTCCATTCTTTTTGGCCAAACTTGGCAGAGTTGCGCGACTCACAGAACATACTAATTTCAGTGGCTCGCTTGACTGCGGATCGGGCATTACCGCGAAGAGTCGCCGCAATGTCATCAACCACCGAATCGAACGAAACCCAATCGAGTTTCTTCTGAAGAATGTCGCCCAGTTCCTTCTCAGTGTAGGGCTTGAAGTCGATGATGGTCAGACGATCCTTGAACGGAGGAAACAGTTTGTCCAATTCGGTGGTAGCAAAGATGAAAGTTTGCTTTTCGAAGTTGAACTCAAAAGTGTTTTCGCGCCATTCCAGAGTCTTGCGCTTGGCATTCTCCACGTTGAACACGGTAAGAAACGCCATCACCAGTTCCTTGGGCAGGGCATGAGCCTCATCAAACAGAATGGTCACTTCATTATCCATGATCACAGGCATGAAGATCTGCTCAAAGAATTGTTGATTGTTTTTGATGGTCGAGCAATTAATCTCAAGCAATGGTTTCTTCAGTTGCTTGGCAAACTGCTTGGCAAACTCAGTCTTGCCCAGACCCTTAGCCCCATTGAACATGAGGAAAGGCGTAACACTCGTTGCCTTATGTGCATCCACATAAAACTTAAGTTGCCGCTTGATGTGATCTTGACCGATTAGGGAATCGAACATTGTAATTGAGTAGGTTAGGGGTAGCAAGGATCAGTCTTCGAAGGCAGTGAGAGCAAACTCGATCTTGGATTCTTCCTCGATAGGCTCGCTCGCTGCGTTGATAGTAACCGTAGCAGGTTGCGCGGAAATGTCAATCGAATTCTCGCGCAGATAGATACGGGAAACAGGAACAACAGCACCCTCTCCAACCAACGCAATTAGATCAGACAGTTTGATCTTCACGAAGGAGTTGGAGCCAGGGGGTCGTCCACGACGCTTGCTTGATTCAGTATTCATGATGCAGCTACCCTAGCACAGACCCTCACCCCTGTCAACATTTTAATCAGAAAAATTTCCAAAGCAGGGGAAAATCCACAAAAAACGATTAAAAATCATTAAAAACAGGAAAAAACTAACACTAAAAACAAAGCGACGATTAGGAAAACATATAGCCCAGTTCTTAGATCTGGCCAGATATCATCAACGAAGACCCGCCACAAGGTATTATTTGGCCGTTTAGCTTTCATAATAGTATTATTTACACTATTATATTTCGCAATTGGCCGTTCGTTATTTGGCGTTCTGTTATTTGCAGTTTTATTATTTGCAATTTTTTTGTTTGCAATTAATTATTTACTGGAAAATCGTTCGTAATTGTGTAATATATATTGTTGGGTGGTTTGTACTCCACAATAAACTGTACAAGACATATAACTGATTATTTCGAACGTATTGTTTCGCAATTTCTGGAAAGAACGAGTGTAAGCCTCGGATAAATGGACTGTCGTAGGTCGTGCTGTGTCAGAAGTTATAAAACAAGAAAAGAAAACCAATTAGTTAGCCCCGATTCTTATTAAAAACGCTCGATTTATTCAGCGTTATTTGTGTTTTTATTTTTTTGCATTCTAGCTATGTGTTTTTCCCACACATCGCCCACTTCTTCGGCCTCAATTTCTTCATTATTTAGATGAGGATATTTGGCAATTTTGTGCTGGTGTTTTAGCCCAATATACGTCCCGTATAGGAAGGAAAAAAAGTACTCAAAAAACACAAAAAGTGCTGTAAAACAAGCTAAAAACAGCGCAACCACGGGCGCGAAAATAACGATGGCGATAGCCATAAACCAGTACTTAATCATGGTGCAATGATAGTGTATTTTTGTGCTAGAGTCAAGGAAAAAAGTGGGAAAAATGAATTAAAAAGAATTTTAAATGGGGTAATTCACCCCCCCTCTTTTCTCTTATCCTTTATTCTCCACCTTTTTCGTTTCTTTTTTCTCTCTATTCTCTTATGTATAACCCTTATTATATAGTAGGAAGGGGAGTGGATGGTGGAAGAGGCAAAAACCCTTGTAACACAAGGGATTTTTGACGTTTTAATGGTCGAAAAACCATGCCAAAATCAAGAGTTTTTTAGCCTAGAAAAGCTCTCTTTTTTCTCTTGTTTTCCCTAGTAAAATAACCCCTTTTTGTACTCTAAAACACACGAAAAAACACTATTGTACACATAAGTTACAATACTTTGAACATTCATGCGCCAAACAACCTCAAACATTTGTTACAAACAATAATAATAAATCACAAACAAAACACTTTTGCCCCAAATCATTTGCACATATACTTCCCCTTATGTTTTGGGCATAAAAATACCGTTGTAAACTCTAATAAAGAATCTACAACGGCATTAGTTATATATGTTATTTATCGACCGTAGGTCTTCTGCTTCCTATGCTTGCTCTTTGGGTTGTCCCAAGAGGTATCGACACACGCACCTTGGGCAATCTTATTGCCATTGGTTTGTGCATCCTTGGTACTACAGAACCCCAACTTTCTTGCTTGCCTTGTTTTCTTGTTCATGTTTTTTAGAATTAAAAATCCTCCACGCATCCTCTTCATTTACTGCTGTCCATCCATGCAGACCCCACTCCCTATCGGAAGGACCAAATTCTGCTGGAGGAACGAAGTTGTCCCCCATCGTGAGTCCATTGTGGCTGCGGATGCGGATAACCTCCCAATTGTCATGCTGAGTTTCTCGATGTTTTCCATGTGCAATTGCAAGGTTCCCTTCTCGATGTTTGAGTTCGAAGTCATATTTTTTGTTTTTATAATTAGTGAGAATTTTCATTTTTAATGGAATTAATATTATGGACAAATTCATCTTCAAGCACTGGGCGGCGAAACACCGCGACTTCTTTGTAGAAATCCCAGCGGATAAAAGATTCTTTTTGGCTCCTTTGGTAAAATCTTTCAGCTTCTTGAGATGTATTAAAGCTTGGGCTATTGGGAATAGACCAGAATTTATGAGCACTAAATGGCTTACCCTTGAGGAAATAAACGTACTTGTTCACAATTAGTTTTCTTGGTTTTCTTCCTCCCAAAATACGCAGACCTTATTAAAAAATTCAAACAAAAACTCATCGTGAATGAAGGCATGGCACTTTTTGCGTTTCAAATTCTTTTGCGCCAATTGTTCGGAGTCTAGATCTTCATCATACCCATACAGATGCTCAATGGTTTGAGCGCATAGATCACGCGCCTGATCATTCGTAATATTGAGCATGCTCAACAGAAAGAACGCTTCATCAGCATTCAGTTCAAGCTTGAGAGAGCGGATCTTTTGGATAGCGGTTTCAACTTTCATGATGGAATAATGGTATCACAGTTAGCGTCTTTTGCAAGACATTTCTCACAGAACATACAGGTGAAAATAGATGTTTTCAAATCGTGCTTCTACACTCTCAAGGATGGCGCGAACAATCTTTTCATCGCCTCCAGCCAAGCCACATCCAATCATAGGCATGGCCAAAACATATTCGCCCATATAAGATTCTGCGATGTGTTGGCAAATGCGGATCAAACCATCATGGATAAAGTCATATTGACAATTCCTTTCTAGCGGACTGCCATCGTTTCCGATTCCAATCTGCCCATAAAGATTAAAAACAGTAATATCATTGCATGGCGCATGAGAGAAATTACCCAGTTTGTTTTCTGAACCGTAAGTTGTTTTCAGATCTGCTTGGTAAGCATCAGGAAACTTTTGCCCCATTAGCTTGGCAATGCCCGCGCCCCAAGTATGGAATAGATTGCAGCAATGCACAATACCATCCCAGTCACCGTCAAAAATGTTGCCGCGAATTGTTTTCATGTTAGTAGTTTAAGCAGGATTTACCATTTTGTCAAGAGAATACCAAGAGGGGGTCGAACGACGAGTCCACTTGGCAAAGCTAGATTTATCATAGATATAATACAAACGATACTTGTCAACTGCCGACATTTGGTCGAAGTTAGGATGCTGGCGGCACTTTTGATTTGGCGAAATGGCAATCGCAAAATCTGTTTGCTCTTGCTTGTCGAACTTGAGCCTGTGTCGATTCTCAAGAACCCAGTCAATCACAGCAGAAGATTTATGCTTTTTGCCGTAGCGATAGGTATATTCGTCGCACAGTGCGATAACATGGCGCAGAAGCCAACGAAAATTACCAGCAGATTGCCTAGCCCAGATAGCGGAAGGATGATTGTAATGAGTCTTGCGATAGGGAGCCTCAATGTCTTGCATCCAAAAAGTAGTGCAGAGAAGCTGGGTAGCCTCCAAGATCATCTTGACGCAGTGTTTATCACAATGCTGTTCTGCTGCGGTGATTGGATCTGCGTCGAGCGCGAATATGTTCATGTTGAGATGATCTTAGCTGTGGTTTCGCCTATAGTCAAGGAGTTTTTTACTCCTTTTTCAGCAAAGCTTCGATGATTTTCTCAACACAATCGTTGGCGGAAGGATAATAAAGCATATTAAATTCCTTGCCATGCTTGCGAATCATTTCCTCCCAGTCCTTGCGGGCCTCATCAGAAAGGCGAACACCTTCTTTGGGCCGCGCCTCACAGCACTCAAGAATTACCTTTGATAGCTTTTCTGACTTCTCCCGAATCGCAGCATCAATTTCGGCTCGGTTAGGATAAACCTGTGACCGAATCGAAGTGCAGCCAGATCGAATATGAATCAACCACCAACCCTCTCGCAGACCATCGTATGCAAATGGATCGTTTACTGGCACATATTTCTTGCCGACCCTCTTATAAAGAACTTGATTTTGTTTTTCGTAAATGCGAGTTGCTGCGTTCATTTGTGTTCGTAAATTTCGTTGATGTCCAAGATTCTACTATAGCATTCCTCAAAGTCAATAGCAAAAGACGTATGCATATGACCACAGTAGTGTTTTTTTGCACCACATAGCTTGATCAATTCGGCAATTTCCAATCTTTCTTTCCTGCATTCATCCCATAGAGTAGCATCTCTTTGACACCAAGATTCAATTCCTTGCTTATCAAAGGAGCCACACCAAGAAGGCGGCGAGTGAGTAATTAAAATATCACATTTTTTTACAGCAGGACGAATCAAACGAAACTCTTCCCCTTCCCACCAAGTCATATTTGGCACTCTCAGACGCCGATCAATTGACACAGCACCACCAACAAACAAAAATCTTTCATCGTTTATGGATATCATTGTATAATCAGGCAAGAGTTTTAAATTGCTAAGGTCAATAGATCCATTAAAATACGATGGATCATCATGATTTCCCGCTATACTTAAAAATAAAATATTTCTTTTTTGAAAAAATGCATTTAAATTTTCAAGATCTTTGAGTTGTTTATTTGGAGTTGCAAAACCAACTCCGAAATCTCCCACACAAATTAAACAACAATTGTCAATTTGCTTGCGCCAGATTTGATCTTTTAAAGCAGAAAATTCTCCATGAATATCTCCGATAAGCAATACGCAATCAGTAGAAATATTTTCATAAATTGTATTAGATGTATTTTTTCTCATTATGATTTTTTTGTGTAAAAAGTGGTATGCATGATAAATTTACACTAAATATGGATTTAAGTCAACCAGAAATTGTTTATCTGATCGGGTATTTTTGGGCAGATTGTTATTTTGGGTTTTGTAAACAAAAAAATAAATATGAATTTTCTTTCGAAATTAAAACAGAAGATTTTTTAGAGGTTTGGCCACTTTTACAAAAAATGGGTTTCTCCAAATTCTCTACGCGTTTGCGTAAAAATTCATTAAAAAGTCAATCTTCTACAAGAAACGCCCAACAACACAATATGAAGTTTTTTCAAAAATGGAGGTTTGATAGAAAATCTGAAGGATGTCCATTATATTTTTCTTTATTAGAAGACATGAAGCCCTTTTTTATCAAAGGATTTTTGGATGGAGACGGAAGCATTTCTTGCGATAAAAATAATTTATTTAGAGTTGGTTTTAATGGACCTAAAAATCAATGTTGGGATTTCTTAGAAGACTTCTGTGAAAATCAGAATATTGAATTTGTTATTTACAATAAAGATCGAAATCCATCACACATATCTCATACAAAAATTCATGGATATTCAGTTCTAGAGTTTACTAAATTGCAGTCTAGAATAAACTTTTGCAAATTATTGCCAATAATAGGATTGAAACGAAAGTTAAATGAGTATGAAAAGTTTAAAAATTTTCGACTGCTTAGTCAGGATAAAAGTAAATTTATGAAAAAATTAGAATTTTAACTGTAGTGAGGATCGTAATCTTTCCTGTATTCCTTGATAAGCAATTCAATATTATTGAGGGCTTTACCCATATCCTCAACTGTTGGAATGCTGGAAGCGAGTTTAACCTCTCTTGCAATACTGTCAACTAGTTTTTGAATGGGAGTAGGATTCTTTTGGCGATCTTCAATCATTTTTTGCCTAGCCTCTTCCATTCGCTTTATCTGCTCGCGATTCCTATCTTCAAGCTGTTCCTCCGTAAGCTTTACAGCTGGAGTATTTTCAATAACCTCGATAGGAGTCAGCAAGACACCGTTCTTGAAATGAGCGAGATACTCAATCCATCCTGATTCAAAATATTGTGATTTTTCAAACTCATATTCTTCATGGCGAACAGATTCGTAGAAACGGATAGCACCAGAGAAACGAGTAGGTTCAAGCCTCTTATTTTCACGGCGAGTCTCATACTCTCCATCTTTCTCTTCAGTTACACTATCATACTCTTGAAAATACAGCACACCATCGTTGCCGATGGTGTAAGCTCTCATATATTGTATAGGAGTATTTTTAGTTTGGAATGCTATCTCTTCTTTACTTCCCCAACGCTTGATAAGCGAGTCGGGAAGCTCAGGAAGAGTAACGTCTTTTTCAACAAGAATGTAATCGTAAAGCCCCATATTATTGTTTTGGTTGTATAGCATTATACCGCAAAATGCGGTGCGATGCAATTAAAAAATCAATTGGAGTATCACCTGCCCCAATTTGGTTGTCGAAAACCTCTAAAAGATAATCTATTACACGTTGTTCCGCCTCTTGTAGACGCATCAACTCCACCAACATTTCTTCTTTACTTAAACTCATATGCAATAATTTGTGAATATAAAAACCCTATGATCTCTTGGCAAACCACCTCTACAGTTATTTTAGTATTTAAATATGTGTCCATATCGACATTGTACGAACAAACCTGATAAGGTCGATCATTCAATTGTCTACGAACCGCAGCTTCTATTTTTTGCCACTGATGATCATTAAGTTTTTTGACTAGATTGATAGTCACATTATTGTATTCTTTTTAAAGTTATTCAAAATCGGGTCCATCATTCCATGCACCAAAATAAACTGCGCGATCATTCGGAGTATTATCATTCCAACAAACAATAATATCATATGCCGCGCCTTTAGAAACTAATTCACAATTATCATATTCTTCTACCCTAGCATAAATATCCTTGTTAAATTCAACAATAGATTCATCAAACCCAATACATGGAAATTCGTTATCTAGATAGGCGTAAACCTGTGTTTTCATGTATAATATTATAGCTACAACAATATTTATGTCAATGATTCTTTTAGAGTTTCTGTTTGAGAATACTATCTTGAATGATGCGCCGCCATTCTTTTTCCTCTTGTTGGGTCAATGGATCGTATTTTCCTGCTTCGATAGCTTTCTTTGCTTCGTTAAGGATTTTATTGATTTTTAAATCAATAGGATTGGCTCTTTTCTCAATAGGTTCGGGGCACTGCGGATCGATTTCGAATCTTGTTTTCATTTTTTTTATTTTAATTTATATTCTTTTAGTTTATTGTTTATAGAATCTCTTACAGACCTTTCTATAGATCTCTTTGCGGGATTCAATACAGAATGGGTTGTGGAATTCCATGTAGAAAAAGGATTATCCACAGTGCCTCTTGTAGAAACCCAAAAGGACTCAGCAAAATAACTCCAAAAAGACTTACCTACAGCTTTGGTTAGTTTAGTTTGTAAATCCATATTCTCTTATTTTCAGTATAATGAGAGCTTCGAAATCATACCAATCATAAACATTTAAAGATTCCATAATATATGCTCTTGTAGGGATAAGAACATTTTTTCTTTCAACCTCCCAAAGACAAGTTGCTATATAATTCTGAATTGAGTTGTCAATTTTGATCTCAAAATTCATACTCATTGAGTTTATTGATTATAGAATCTCTAGTAGCTCCTACCAGCCACATAAAACCAATCCTTGAATCCCAGAAATGATTCTCAATATAACTCTTAGTAATACCATCTACTTGGTTTTCAATACAGCGAGTGAGAGGAAAGCTAACAGAATCCCATGGACCAGTCCAAATAACTGTATAAAGATTATTAGCTGAAATCATATTATATCAGAGTTCCTTTACTCTCTTGGGGCGCCTTTGTCCTAGCACCACACCAGCTGCTTTGCGAGCCTCATCAATCTGAGTATTGGCAGAGCCGCTCAGCAGAGTCTCTCCGCAGTTGTCGCACACGAGGTGCTCGACATTTGGAACCCTAACTCCTTCATAGCTAACATACTCCTTGAGCACCTTTTTGTATTCGCCATCCTGGCAATCAAAACATTTCATAGCATTAGTAGTTTAACTCTTTGCCACAGACAACCATCAGCAGCTCTCCACTATGGTCAAGGATGCGCACTTCATTGACATCTTCATCCCAGCCAAGAACCAGCAGCATGGTATCTCCATCCATGAAGGCTTTGCGAATTAGCTTAGTGTCTCCTCGCAGGATGGCATGAATAGTCTCCATAAGAGGCATCCAATTCTCTTGAGGCATATCCTTGATAACCTCCTTGATGTTGGAGTAGTAGAAATCAGCAATCTCTTCCAGCGTCAGCGTAATGGTCTTCATAATATTATTATATCAGAGTTCCTTATTGATAATCATTCAGCCAATAGAAGTCATAATTTTTATCATTACGAACTACTACAAAATCTGAAGCTCCTTGTTCATACATTTCTTGAATTGATCTTTTGATGTAGTGTAAGGTTTCATCAAACCAAGCATCCCGCAATTTATTATTTGAATCCCTGTATTCAATGACAATATATGTTTCCATCTTTATTGTTGCTCAAGATATTCTTTTATAGTCTTTGTACCATCACCATCCCAAGGAAGGTAGTCAGACTTCCAGCCATAGGGCAGTTTGTAAAGACAATCAATCTCCTCTACATCCCATTCGGTAGGTTCATCATCAATACGCCTTACAATATTTTTTGCGCTCATTTGAGCCTCTGCTTCAGAAGCAGCAGCAATCACGGTTTCATATTCGACTTTGACTTTGAATAGCTTCATAATTTTATTCTATTAAATTACCAAGAACTATCGTAGTATACTTTCTTGCCTTCGCCAAAAGCAATTCGTGCTTCGCCAATAAACTTTAGAGTTTGTTCTTTCTTGAAGTCATCAAGCTCACTTGGTTCGCCAAAGAAAAAACCATCAGTTACAGGAAGAGAATCAGACAAAACATCATGCTCCAAAAGATCAATGTCTTCCTCGTTAAGCTCAAGAGGAATGCCATTAAAATAATCATACTCCTCAAGATGGTTGTTGTTGGGTCGCCCCTTCTGAACCCAAAGGTTTTCCATCCAGCCATGAAGTGCATTGTGCTTGCGCCAGTAAGCGATCTCAAATGACTTCTTGGTTGCGGTGTTGACTGCGTATGCGTAGCTATCTAGACCCATAGTATTGTTGGTTGATGAGAAGATTCTAGCCTAGGTTTGCACCATTAGCAAGAATAATCTTCCAAAAATTCGTACTCATCGACTGCGATATCGACAAATGTTTCAAGTTGGGTTATGGCACTAGAGGTTTGATTCCAGTAATGATTAAAAATAAAATCCAAACTAGGTTTTTCCAAAGAGTTTTGGCTAGTTTTGGATATAGGGAGCCATACTTTTTTTTCTATTTGTTCTTGGACTCTAAGAAAAACTTTCTGCCGTTGCTTGAATTTGGCTTTGTGGTTCATTTTTTTGCATTTTATTTTGCACGGATATTTGGATGCCGTTGATGATGGTATCGACATTTCTGTTTGTGATGATCCAAATATGATGCCAAAGATTATGATCAACTATTTCGGTATGCTTATTCAATGGCTCCCAAACATCATTCCAAATAATTGTTGATGTTCGAACTTCCCGATTATACATTTGCTCATCTAAATTCATAATCTTCTAAGTATAAAGTTATATTGTTTGTGAGTTCCCAAAGACCATCGGCAACTTCCATTCTAACCCAGACATTATTACGCATATCTATACGATCCTGTGATAAAATACTATACCAAAGCTTGTCATCAAAATCATAACAGCCTTGAAAGTTTTTATCAAATATATTGTATAGATAAATCATGGACATAAAGCAATAAATTGAATAATCGCTTCAGATAAAGCGATAAGCATTGTGGCGATAAACACGGCCAAAGTCAAGTACAAAACATTAAGATTAACGCGGATCATTTTTATTATTTTTGTTTTATGTGTTCACTCCTTTGTACACATTCCACGATAGTTCATCTGAAAAAATCATACTCATAAACTTTATTATAAAGAATGTCCCAAATGTCTGGAACTAATCCACCTTCCAAGTGGATTGCATCTACCTGATCTAAGATTTCATACCTCAATGGACCTCTTACAGAATAATTTACAGATTCTATATTCAGTAACCAAATAGAGTTAATAAGTTCATCTCTCAAATACATATTGTTCTAGCTTGTGAGAAATCATAGGATAGATATTATAACGTAAAAACCTTGAAGGTGAACTAATAGATGATCGTAAAGAGATTTTATATTTACGATCATATATCTCATCCAAACAGTCTGCTAAAGGACGAGCGACATTATCATTGACCCTATTGTTTAGAGAACTACCAGCACATATTTTATATTCAAAACTCATAACAATCAACAGCATCTGTTATCATATCCAAAACAAGAGTATTGGTTGTTGCTCTATTTTTATTATAGAAATCACAAACACTATAACCCTCTTGTTTTATGAAAGAATGCCAAATAGGGTTTCCTATTTTTCCAGTCCTTTCTTTACTGACTCTCCAAATGTTATTTATGATTTTTAAATCTATAGCCATAAAGCCTCCCGTAAATTAAATCTTGAATAGAGTTTTCTGCTATGAAAGCGGGATTGTTTGACAAGAATGCTTGAGTGTATTCGGGGGCATAATATTTCTTGGCTATTTGAGTATTGATACCATCTTTGGCGTTTAATCTCAAACTGATTTCAGTAATGAGTGTGTTGCATGGATCAAGCTTGCGTTTCATTTTTTAAGGATTTAAAATTCATACTCCCTTTGTTCATTTGCAACAAATCTAGCAATAGATCTGGGAAAGGTTCCCCCTACAAGACTACTAGTATTCATACTTACAGAACTCTTCACAAAGGAGTTTACATTATCTCCAATGATATTCAAGAGAATACCTCCAATACCATTAAAGGGAAGTGCTTGTCTGAGATTGATCTGATGGATTAGTTTATCTGATAAATTCATAATCTTTTAGTTTAAAGTTTACAGAATACCACACAGAATTCTCTACAGAATCCTCTACAGAATCCTTTACAGAATCCCACACAGAATTCCCCACAGAATCCCACACAGAATCCCATACAGAATCCTTAACAGAATACCACACAGAATTGTTTAGATTATCTAAATTCATATTCATTTAGTTTAGATTTTACAGAATTACTCATAGAATCTCTCATAGGGCGGCCTCTCCTCACAGAACCTGCTACAGAAACCCTCATATATTCTCCCACATAATCCCACACAGTACTCTTCGTAGAATCATTTATAGACTTCCACACAGAGTTCCTCACAGAATTATATATAGAGCGTTTTACAGAACTATCTAAAATTATATTCACCTAATTTATTTTCTAAAGAAATTATATCAGAGTTCCTTATAGCTCAAACTCTCTTAGATGGTCATTCATAATTGAAAAAACAGCAAACCAAACCCAATCAAAATTGATTAGAGATCCACTTTCAACATTTGGAATTATTTGATGAAGTTGTTCACCAAAGGAGTCTTTCATAGCACTCCAAGTATAAATATCTAATTTATAATGTAAATCCATATTCTTTTAATTTGAAACTAATAGGGCTTGCAACTGAATTCCAAATAGTTCTTCTTGTCTCTTCACATACATCATCAAAAACATAATTCCAAGCAGGATAAACAACAACATTACATTCATAAGCAATGAGATGAGCAATTGAATCCTCTGTAGGTTTACTAATGTTATTACAGACTTTATCTTTCAAATTCATATTCATAAAGTTTAGAGTATATAGAACTCCTCACAGAAACCTCACCAGAATCCCTCATAGAATTCAACACATAACCCCACACAGAATCCCTCATAGAATTCAACACAGAATCCCACACAGAATCCTCTACAGAATTGTTTAGATTATCTAAATTCATACTCACCTGTTGAACAAGTATACTCCAGCAAGGATAATAAAGCAAGCAATAGCTTCAGCAATATATTGAAAAGATTCTGTCATATTATTTAATCGTCTTGGTCCAAACAAAAGCAGTATGAGGAGTATAAGAGCCTTCGTTTGGAGAAGAAAAAGCAATACCTTCCTCTCCTTTGAGTACGCTCTTGATTCTATTCCATTCTGCTCCAGTGAGTTCGATCTTTACACCATCCTTGACAATGGTGATGTTGTCCAGAGGATTAAAAGGATCATCTGGATGAAGGTGAGCATAAATCTCAAGTGCCATATTATTATTCATTGATAATCTCTTCAATAATCACAATGTCCCTTTTCTCTACGCACTCTTCATAATAGGCAAGAGCTTCCTCTTTGGAATCAAACTGATTCTGCCAATAAAAAATTGTATCACCATGCGAACTGACAGGGTTAACTAAGCGACCTTCATCAGTGAGTCTTTTGAGACGAAAAATAGTTTTCATATTATTATTAGAGTTCTTTATCAATATTATTCCTACCATCTTTACGCACTCGCTTGTTCTGCTTGCGCTTCCAAAACTTACGCAGGTGTTTCCACCATTGAACAGTCGCAACTGAGCCTTTGGATTTAGATGATGAGGACATTTCTTAAGAAGTTTGTGAAGGCGTCATTGCCCAGCGGTGTTGAGATTATACCCTTCGCTGAGTGCCAAGTCAAGGATATTTACATAGTCTTCGAAAATATTGGCATGGTCCTCAAAAGACATTTTGTTGAAATACTCCAAGAAAAGCTCTCTAGTCATCTGCTCCTCAAATTGTGTATCCAAAGGAAGGTGAACAAGTTCAATGCAGGTATTGGCAGGATGAAAAACGATTTTTTGATTGAGCTTGCCGTTGAGGCTAATAAAATAATTTTTTAATCTCATTGCGCGAATTTATATTCATTTATTTTTCTGCTTACAGACCTTTCGACAGACTCTTGAACCGAAGCCCAAACATCTTCTCTGATCGACTCCCAAGCGAAATGACTAGCACAAGGTTCAACATAATCCCAAAAACTAAATCTAACTGGGCGGCCAATTTCTTCCCATGCAATTTCCTGCCTTTCATGAAGTTTGCTTCTAAAATTCATAATCACCAATTTTATCTTTTACCACTTCTGATAAAGGGGTTGCTGTTAGTCTTCTTACATCATAAGCCATGTGACCTTTAATGCGTTTCCTTTCGTTTTTTATTACATCTTCTAAAGGATAAAATACATTATCCAAAAACCCTCTAAGGGTATAATAAAAAACTCTTTCTTCAAAATTCATAACTGCTAATTTTTTCTGATACAAAGTTTTCTAACCCCTGTTCTTGCTTATCAAATAAAAATAACTGAATAGTTACAACAACTACAGCAGTTGCTATATCATAAAAACAACCCTCATTGAGAGAGGTAGTAAACCTCTCAGTCCTTTTGAGTTGATCATCAAAGATTGTCTCTAAACGCATAAAATATTCTAAATTCCTTTACTGCTTCAATACATCTTGCATCGAGTGTATCCCAAATAACACCAGAGGTTTCTTCCCAGATATGATGATACAAATCTCTCTCAACTTGAGAGTAGATAGACTCTGTAAGCTTACCTTTTAGATGCTGTAATGGTTCACAATTCATAATCTATTATTTTAGAATTTATAAAAAAACCTATATCTCTTATATGACGCCAAACAGATTTTTCGACAGAAAGACCAAGAGCACCCCTAGAAACTCTTACAGGTTTTAGTAAAGAGATATTCTCAGAATCTCTCACATGATTATATACAGATTGGTTTATTTTACGTCGTAAACTCATAATCTTCTAGTTTAGTGTCTACAAAATCAAGAGCAGAATTTAACACACAATCTCCTACTACAAACATCAAATTATCCTCTACATTATACTCTACAATATTAACAGCACCATCAAATACAGATTGGTTTAGTTCACTCAATAAGTCTACTGAGGTTATTCTATTTCCAAAAGTCATACTCTCTTACTTTTAAATTTATAAAATCCCACCCTGCATCTTCTGTAGATTTACGCACAAAAGCCCACATATATTGCCATACTGAGTTTGTATCTAAAGAATCGTCAATTACATCCCATATTGGACCTCCAAGAGATTCGCCCACATTGATTTCTATTTTATTCGATACGGTTTTATTTATCTTGTGCCGTAAATTCATAATCAAGTGTCAGTTCCAATTATCGTCCCGAAAAAGCCTATCGATCTTTTTGAGATTGTCGATTACGGCATCATTATCCAGTGTGATGTTGCGGGCAATATAGATACCATTACAGATATCAAGCAGAGCAAAAAATAATTCTTCATTGTATTCTTCAACTCTTGTGTGGCTTTTGTCTTGCGAATTCATATTCTTTTGTTTTATTTTTTACGATTGCTTCTATACTATGGTCGATAGATTTACTTATCTCTACTCTGATGCCACTCCAAACTTCATACTCTAATGGAGAAGCAGAATCATAAACTGCATCAAGCAAATCAGAATGACAGGCTTTCCAAAGACTATCTTCAGAATTCATAATCCATGATACCTTGTTCTACGGCAAAAGTCAAAAGATTTAATGGACTATTTGATCTAATATTATCATTAATAATCAGAGCAAGATGCAGGTTCTTCTCTATAAAAGAATGATACAATTCTTTTGGCAGGTCAATTTGGTATTCACTTTTACGAATTAGGGAGTTCATGTTCAATCAAACGAATACTTGTCCAAAATAAATCCAAGAACTATTTCCAGATTAAAGATATCAATTGCGTTGTTGATTTTTGTTATGTCTGGGGTATTAGATATGTGACTTATCTTGTCACTAAATGGTTGTAAAATTTCATGATACATTTCTGCCCATACATCGTCGCGTATTTTTTCTGAAATGTCTGTCATTTTTTTAATTAAAAACCCCCCGCTTTCGCAGGGGGTTTTTGTTTATCGATTTGATTTAGGCGACTTCGCGGATTACGAAATCTCGTCCACCAAATCGTTCCTTCAACGCATCACCCACAGTGCGACATTCTGGAGAAACACCTTCCATATGCCAGATTCCAGTAGTCTGATTAAGCATCTTGATGAACGGGGCATAATCAAGACCCTCAAAGAGCGACGACATGTCCCATAGTTCATACTCAGACTTGTGCCACCACTCATGCGTTTCCGCATCGTAGTTTTTGTAGCTGTCAATCAGAGTGCCTTTGTCGAGGAATCGCTCAATGCCAACCTTACGGACAAACTCAGCACGAATGTCTGCGTTGGTTTCCTTGTTGTACAGATCTAGATCAAGCTTCTCCTCAGGGGTAACAGCAAGATACTCAGGCACTCGTACACCATTCAGAGCATAGATCTTGAAGTCTCCCAGACCATCATACGAAAGCGCAGGACCACCATCACGGTGAAGCACATTGTTTTCGTTGAGATGGATCTCAGTCGGCTTTTCGCAGACGAAGGTCACTTCATCAAGCGGATAGATGCAACCAAGTTGTGAGGTAGCTTCCCAAGTCTTGTACTTGGCATACAGTTCCTTGTCGATCTCGATATCGACCTCCTCAAGCATGTAGTCGTAGAACGAGAACACGCTGGCGAAGAACGAACCAGACTGATATGGCAGCGAAGCACGGGGAATCTCACGCTTCTTCGGATTGCCGTTGAACACATCCACCATCTCAGCGTCGATGTCCTCCAGCTTTACGCCTTGCTCAAAGAGAGCGCAGGCAACCCAAGCTTCGATTGGGTTCTTGACAATCTTCAAGGGAGCGGGCTTGAGGTTAATCAACTCACGATAGGAGTTGACGATGCGCTCGGTCTTATCGAAGTCGAGACGATCAGTTGCGGTCCCGATACTAATCCACTTCTGGACATATTCGGGGAACTTGGCTTCTTGCTCAGGAGTCAGTTTTTCAATCTTGCTCATTTTTATCTATTTTTTATTGTTTAGTCTCGGACGTTACGAAGGTTTTGTGCAAAGTGATCGTATTCTTGCTGAATGCCGAATTCATAAGTTCCCGCAGGAATGGTGATCGGGGCATGTCGATCAGCGAGAACGCACGAAACAGTAGTTTCGACTTCGCTCCGCATGAACATTGCGCCTGCTTTGTTCTTGAAGAACTTGACCTTCGACTTATCAATCTTGGGCAGATCAATAACGTGATGATTTCCAGTCGTTTCGCTATCAGCGATGATGTGGAAGTTTTGGCTAGAAGGCTTGATCTCTTCAGCATCAGCAGGAAGCTTTTGCGTTGGGAAGATCATCGCTTCACCGTGGAGGATTACTTCGTTGTGTTTCATGTTCGTAGTATAGTGTTGGTTGTGTTTTTTGTCAATGTCTTTCTTATCTTTACAGTAAAATTCTCAAATATACCTCAAACCAAAATCGCAGTGTTCCAGTAGGAAGTCAATAGCGTCATGTACATCTTCAGAAAAAATTTCATGTCGCGGGAAAAGAATTTCATTTTGATTAGTAACGTCAATGTCGTTATCCAACAGTAATTCAATACATTCTATTTTATTCATTTTTTATTGTGCAATAAAATACCAACGCCCCTTGCCCCGCTTAGAGTGATTAGAATATTCAACTTCCTTTCCATCATACGTTACGTTTGCAAGGCACAGTTCATCAAGCAGATCAAAATTAAAACTAATCAACAGCTTGGAAAGATCAAATTCTTCTTCAAGTTCAATTTCACCTTCAAAAAAGGTTCCCCTCATTCGTTCTTGAACAACAAGAAAAGGTTCGCATTCATCGTGTTCTGTAACGATATTTTTTAGCTTAACATTCTCTTCATCCGTCTCATCGTCAACGACTTTAATACTAACAATTTCTTTGCCGTTTTCATCTTCAATGGTGACATAGAAATCATCAAATTCAATTGATTCCGTTTGTGCAATCAAAGCATCGCATTCAAACTCATCTTCTCCTTCATGAATGAAATTGTATTCAAAATCATCATCGACCACATCTTCACGGCAAGACAAATAATCAGAAATAAAATCATCATCTTCATCTTCACGATCATCAATTTTCTCCTGCCAAAACTCTACATTATCTTCGTTGAGTTGATAGAAGCGATTTTCGAGAGTGTGCCCCGAAAGACAAACAGTGTATTTCTTTTTCATTTTTATTAGATAGAATTATTAATAAGCGGAAAGATTTTTGCGATTTCAACAGCGCACTTGCGAGCAACATCAATGTGTTCTTTTTGAGTGCCATTACCAGTACGAACTTCGATGTAGTGAATCCAAGAACGAATTGTACCGTTCATATACATGCGACTTGTCATCATGCCTTCTGGAAGAACTGCACGGGCGACTTCCTTTGCAATGCCGTTGTTGATCGCCCACTTATAAGCGGTAAACGCATCATTTTCAACATGCTTTTGCATATGCTTCCACTCTTGAGCAAGTTCAGCATCATCTGTTTCAACACTATTCTGACGATTCTTTTGATCTTGCAAGCGAGCTTCTCGTTGGATAAACGAAAGATCTTTAGTCGGATCTGCATATCGCTGGCTAAACTCTTGAAATGCAAAACTTCTGTGCCGCAAAATTTGCCGTGCAATGTCGCGGGTAGTTTCGATTTCCAATACCGCATTGCACATCTCAAAAGGAGAAAAGTGTTTATGCTTTAGAAGATATGCAATCAACTTATCTACCGTTTCAACATTCAACTGATTCGACGGATTTGATACCCGCGCACAATATGCAATCAAATCAGTGATTGTTTCAATACCTGTGTTTTTGAAGTAATCCTTACAGGGCACAGTGTACCCAACCAACTTTACATTATTATTCATTGTGATTAATTTTTCAAACTAGCCCAGATCAGACCCACATTAGCAACAGCATAGCTCAACCATGTAAGTGCCCAAGGATAGTTTCCTTTCATATAATAACTGATACCAGCAATCATATAAAGCACAAAACCACCTGTCACTGCAATATTTTCAATCGTGATTTCCTTCATAAAAAAGGATTTTAATTATGCTTCCCAATGTGAAACTTGAATCGCCTCTGCATGACAAATATCAGATAGCTTTGAACCACCAGCATAAGAAATTGCGGACTGGAGATCTTGTTTAATTTCCTTGAGTTTATCTGCATATGTCATTGGGTCAAGCTCAAAAGTTCTCTTGACACCCTCGACATGCTTATATTCTCCCTTATTAAATTGAGATGCTGACCCAAAGTAAACTTTATGTCCATCAATCATCTCAGCAGGAGAGTCAATTAGTTTGGAGAAAAGACCCCCAGCCATAACCATATCTGCGCCAGCATGGATAGCTTTAACAATATCAGCATGCTCACGAACGCCGCCATCAGCGATAATAGGTGCTTCAAGTCCATTTTGTCTTTTGTATTCATCAATAGCTTTTACGCAGGAGTACATGGGATATGTAAAACCCGTTTTGTTTTTAGTCGAACAAGCTGCACCTCCACCAATACCAACCTTTACTGCATCAGCACCCCACTCAACAAGATCAGCATAACCTTGTGCAGTTGCTACATTACCAGCAATTAGATTGACATATGGAAGCCTCTTCTTGATGTGCTTGATCATATCCTTCATGAGACTAGAATGACCATGAGCAATATCAATGGTAATATATTCTGAGTCTGTCATGAGTTCTTCTTCGGTAATAATATCAATAAGCTTATAGTCCGCTTCTTGAACACCTACGCTAATACTAAGGGTATTGAGATGCTGATACTCACGGATAAACTTAAGAGTATCATCAAACCTATGCATGATATAAAAATAGCTATTATTGGATAACCATTCGGCTCTTTCACTATCAATCACACACTTCATGTTAGATGGAATAATGGGAAGTCGAAACCTCCTACCCAAAAAATCTACATGAGTAGATGCTTCTTTACGAGAAGTGAGAGTACTATACTCTGGAATCAAACAGATGTCTTTGTAATGCAATGCAATCATAATCAATTAACGTGTTTAACAACTTCTACTTTTACTTTTGTAACTCCAGACTTTACCATATCAAGCTGTTTTGCCCCAGCCAAGGTGAGATCAATAATGCGCCCCTTAATGTATGGGCCGCGATCAGTAATTTTAACAATAGCACTTTTATTGTTTTTTAAATTAGTTACTTTTACTTTAGTGCCGAACTTCAGAGTTTTATGCGCGGCGGTTAATTCATGGTCACGCAGTCTTTGACCACTCGCTGTTTTAGTCCCATTATTACATCTAGTTGAATAATAGGAGGCAACTCCAACCTGAGGTTTGCCTAAGGGACGCTTAACTGCTTCGACAACTTTTTTAACTTGCTCCCTCTTTAATGTTTCTCGCACCAATTCAACAGGTTGATGTTCAAAATTTGTGCAAGACATACTCCATAAACATAAAACTAAAATAGATAATTTCATTCTTTCATTTGGTTTGTGAGGAATAGTTGAACGTCATCCTCAAACGTATCTTCAGAATAATTTACACTACACGCCTCCATTTTAAGGATATTGAAGGTTTTGTCAAGCTCTACTTCTGTTTCGAGACTATGATAATCGTGATTATGATTAAAATGAAAAATATCATTTTCGTAGCGAGGAGAAATAAAAAATTGATATCTCATGAATTTAATTCGGTAATAATATCTTGTTGCCCATTCACAGTTTTAAAGTTATCATTCTCGACAACAACCAAAGTTGGCACAGTTCGAATTTTATACTTCTTCACAAACTCTGGATTAGAGTCAATATCCATGACCTCGACCTTATCCTGCAAATTCATTTTGCTTAGTTGAGTCTTGAGTGATTGGCATGGTCCACACCAAGTAGCAGTTGCGAGTAGATAGTTTTTCATCTTTTTGTTTTTATTGAAAATTAAGTCCCAGTTTTCCCTGCCCTGTTTCGACAAGATTCGTGATTTGATAAGATCACCAGTTACATCGTTTTTTGCAGCCATTTTTTTATTGTTTAAAAGTTAAATGCATGGGGGCACATACCCCCATGCACTATTTGTTACCGCTGGTTTACACAAGGACGAATGCTTCGCCATTTTCATTTCTGGACCAAGAATACCCAAGGGCATCCACTGCATCCAAAATTCGGATCTCTGAATAATAACGATAAAGGTCATCTTGAATATCAGAAACCGTAACATACGTTTTATGATTGTCGAACGCGAAGCGCAGAATATCTTGAACACCATTCAAGAGTTCTTCATATTCCTCGCTGTTCTCATCCGAGATTTCTTCACCATTTTCATCAGTAATAGAAGCTTTAATCTCACTCTCAAAAGCATCAACTACTTTATATTGAGAGACGCGGCACTTCTGACAGGAACAATCGTCAGGAACACTAACAACATCCTTGGGATTCACCTTGACGATAACAACCTGTCCTTGGGCAAAATCTTCGGCATATTCTAGAGAACCAACATGCAAGCCAAAGCTGCAATGGTTGCTGCGATTGTCATCAACATCATATCGACGAACTTCAATCGTTTCGCCAACACCATTGTAGATGCGACCAGCACCATCAACCTTTCCTTGGAGAACTTTAGTCTTCTTGTTTCCAGAGATCGACCAACCATCGCTGGTCAGACCCTTGTAAGCAAGGAAGCAACCATCTTCAGTGATTGGTAGTTCCTTATAAGCAAGGAAGTCATAAAGCTCACGAACTGACGAAGCAGACGGGTTTTGTTGCAGATTCTCCCAGAACTTCGCAAACAACTTCACAGGAAGACCTTCTTGAGCAATCGACCGAACCTTGTCAGCAAGAACAGTAGGAAGTCGCTCACCTTGATAGAATACCTCGTCATTACGAATTTCGAAACCATCCTTTTCAAAGTTTCCGTTAACTTGTTCAAGGACTTCCATAATAGCATTCTCCTGCTCTTCTTCTGGAAGATCAAATGCCTTGATAAGGCGCGGATACATTCCAGAGGACTTTTCGACCTTGATCGGCTTTCCGTTATAGAAGAAGACGATCCCAGCGGTATTAATGATGTACTTCATATAGTTATATTACGGTGTTTTTGGTGATTTGTCAACGATTATTTCATGTTAAGAATCTGGCGCACTTCTTGCCGCGAATATCTTGGCTTGCTATAGTATCCAGAATTAATGGAATGCCAAATTTTGCCGCGCAAGGTATTAATCTCATTGTTAATTTTAACGATTTTTTTCATCATACGTTCAGCATGTTTGGGATTGCTGCTGATCAAATTTTGAGTGCGAGCGTTGAATTCAGTAAACGAAAGCTTGCAAGCATGAACCATGCGGTGAATTTCCTGCTCTTTTTCAAACTCCTGCACCTTAACTTCGGCAACCTTTTTCCACTCTGGACTATCACCTTGGAAGCATCCAAATTCCTGCATCTTGCGAATCATATTGGCACTGTTGGTCCAGTAACCAATTTTACAATTGCGAGAGTAAGCGGTGCCGCGAAGTCCAATAGTAAAATTATAAAGGCTGTTCAGCTTAGAGGTCTTCAAATATTTTTCAGTTTGCTTCTTTCCTTCAGCAACAGAAGTCACTTCGGGAAGACCCACTTGCTTACAAATATAATTATAAAACTCAAGAGGACTAACACTTCCAATGGAACCACTCCCTCCATATATGGTAAATCGTTGAGCATCTTTTTTGTTTTTGGGGTAAGGAAGTTTCTTAGCGCAAATAATCGAAAAGAATTCGTCAATGTATTCTTGATTAATATTGGGCGAACTATATTTGAACTCAGAAGACAAATAGTAATTAGTATTCGTTGATTTGGCAAAGCCCTTCACTTTATCCACCCAGTATTGATTTGAGATAGCTCCAGTTGGAACCAAAACCAAGATAGGTTTGTCATTTTTCTTTGCAACAGGAATCTCTTCTTTGTTTACCCGAGAAATGTTGCAAATCAAACCCCAGACGTTAGAATAAATTTTATTTTTATAAGCACTAAAGACTTCGCCAGAATATTGACGAGTGTCCATTTCTATAAGCGCATCATCAAGCAATTGCAAAGGATTTTTGTCTTTGAATTGAGACAAATCTTCTTCCGCCCATTGGAGCGCAGCGGCAGAAACTTTGTTAAGCATGCGCAGATTGGCGGCAGTCTTCTCGAAAGCTTCTCGACTAATCGGAATCGACATAGAACCAATCGGCAGATCCGCAATTACACAAACACCATTTTTAATGCTATAACCAGAAGTAACTTCAACCCGATCATAGGTGACTCCACCCATTTGAACGTAAATATAATTTGAAGAAACACCAGCAACAGCATGAATAACGCGGAATTTAATTCCATCGATTTCACGCTCAAGCAGCAAATCAGGAGACTTGATTGGTTCGTCACTAAAGCGGCAACCAATAATTGGCGAAGGAGAAAAACTCACAAAATTGCGAATCTCTGAATAAAAATTACTTACATCATGCCGCTTGACAGAAAGCGAAATCTCCAAACCAGATTCATCAGTAGGGCACTCATCAATCTTATAGATATGACCAACGGGAACACCAGTTTCACCGCCGCCCAGCATGCAAGTATAGGTTGACTTGACTCCATTGTGATACGAGGTCACAAAGAAAGTATCAGAGTAGCAATGTCCAGCCTTGGAACCAACGCCGAAACCCCCGATAGATTCATTATCGGAAGACTTAGTGCTTCGGAAATACATACCAAAGATATTCCGAACACCATCCTCATCCAATCCTTGCGCGAAATCGCGGCAGAAGAAAATAGAATCGCTACCTTCATTGCGGATTCCAATCTCAACAGGACGGTCAATCGAATACTTTTTGTGCTCGTCAACTGCATTACAAGCATACTCACGAACTACTGCGCCGATCTTATTCGAATAGATCTTGTCGCGCATAAAGTAAGTGGCGGTATTCATGCCTTGGGCATCCATGCCCATGATCGAACCCTGCATGTTGTTGGAGGCAATGATCGGAGATGCGGTAACAATCGTCTTCATATGATCCTAGTATATCCAGATTCTTCGTCGCGTCAACAGTTTTCTCACACTGTTGAAGATTTTGGTTTTTAAGAATTAAAAAGGAAAAACAGATTGGCGGCAATCTTCAGATTGAGCAATAGTTTCAAGAGAAGTTTCTTGACAGACAACTTTGTAACGAGTCGTTTTATTCTTCTCGTTTACAATGTCGTACAAATCAAAGATTGCTTTCTTGTCATCGCTTTCCTTGATCGTAATTTCCGAACCCGATTCGGGAATTTCTTGAAGGAAGTATTTGTAAGACTTAATTTTCATGACGGCAGTTTAGCATGGGTTTATGACATGTCAACAAAAAAACTGGGCCGAAATGATTTTTGTCACTTCGACCCAGTAAGACGTATTTTTTTTCTATTACTTTGCTTTGTCCTTGGCTTTTCCGATATTGATGGCGAGGAAGTCGATCAATTTATAGACTTTGGATAAGGTTGATCCTTCCTTTGGGGTTGGGGTTATTGCTGCAACAGCAGAAGCTAGAGCAACAACGGATGTGAGAACGCCGAACCAAGGCTGTTGTTGAATGAATTGTAAAATAATATCCATGCCCTATTTTACACTCAAATCATTTGTTTTTCCCTCTGTGCCCTTTTTTTTATTTCTTGGATTTTTTTAATGGCTTCTTTTTTTTCGTTTTTATTAAATAAAACTGGGAGTAAAATGACAGAAGCTAAAACGCCGATACAATATAGAAAATGTTTAAATTCTTTTATTTCTTCTTCAATTATTTGCACATTATTATCAGAAAATCTGATTTTGGCAGTTAAAATTTCATTAATTAATTCAACAGTTGGATCAGTTAATGAATACATTTCTGTGATTATTGCGGCGTCAATCTTTTGATTTTGCTTCAATGAATAGATTTTATTTAAAAATTGATCTATTTGTAAATCTCTGCTTCGCAACTTTTCAACGTAAAATTTTTCTTGAGGAGTTGCTGTATCACAATACTCAGTCAAAAGTTTATTTTTTAATTTCTGTCCTTCTTTTAAATTTTCAAGAGTATCTTGTCTAGTATATAAACCAAAATTGTCTTTAACAATTGAATCAACAATAGTTAATCCATACCAATCAAATACAGAACCAATATTTTCTACAGTTGCCTTTTGTTGTGTTAGGTTTTGGCTAACAGTCGTTTCAACATTGTTAACAACATGAATACCCTTTAATAAAAATGCGAACATTATTGCTGCGAATATACTGATTAACGCTTTGGTATTCATTTTGGTAAAAATTTCTCTGGTGTATTTTGAAATCGTTTTCCTAATTTAACAATACCATTGATAACTTCTGGGCTAACTACGCCAATGATTCCATAGGTAATTGCTTTATATAATGAAGAAATATCAGTTTGTTCTAAAACAAACCAAGCAATACCAGAGGCAATGGCAGCAGTTAGTATTTTCTTTAGCTGATCCATTAGACTGATTTTGGTATTGCTAGACAAGAGCCTAGCCAGCATTGCTGCTGCCCCAATTAAAGGAATCACCCATCCGCCTTCCACAAATTCTTTTAAAAGAGACTTTTCTGGCTCCATAGTTTTTATTACACTTAAACCATTACTTTGATGACACTTCTGATTTGAGAAAGTTTACGTTTTTTTGCAAGCACGGCTCCACCTTCACGACTTCCCGCTCCATCAGTATTTCCTTCAATCGTTGGAACTAATCCGTCCTTATCGGGAGGTCCAGTTGCAATGCCAATATGAGAAAATGTAAAGATGACAATATCGCCAGCTTCAATATTATTATGAGGTTTCTTGAGAACGACTGAATAATCTTGTTTTTTGCACCAGTTTTCAAAGTCCCATGCGCCAGCAGTTCTAGGTCTTTCAAAAGTATATTTGCCGTCTTTCATTGCTTCTCTAAACAACCAGCAAATAAAAGCAGCGCACCAAGGCCAACCTTGTTTTGGGTCTAGCCATGTAGCAGACTTATATTCATTTACTCTAGGTCCGCAATTTGATCCATTCACTTCCTCTACGCCAATTTCTTTTTTGGCGAGAGCAACCATTTCGTCTCCCAATTTACTCATACTTTATCTTACACTTTTTTATTCTAGCGTGTAATTAAATATATGGCAACACTTGATTTTTCATTTACTGAAACACCTACAGGATCTTGGCAGACAAATCCCGCGCAACCATATCTCTATAGTTTAATCACTGCGGACTTTCAATTGGTAGACGGAGATACATACATTACATTTTCTAATTTAGACGCTGGAATGTCTGTTACTGGTGCTCCTAGTACAACTGAGCCATTTGATAGTATTTATTTTAATAATACATATGCTAATGAAGTTTTGATTAAAACAGGTTCATATTTATCTTACTTACCAGTATGGGCAAATGAATCTTATGTATTATATGGAGATGTTTATGTGAGTTTTGCAGCGGCTTATACTTCTGGTGGATATTGGGCATATGGAGAAGTAAATGGTAGTAGTCCTGGAGTTATATTGACTGGCGCTGGAAACGCAAATACTGCTATAACAGATATACAATGGCAAGCCATTGATATTAGTGATAATGGAGTAACGGCTCCAGCACCATTTGATGCTAGTTCTTTTAATGGTTCAGATGGCTATATCTGGACTAGCACCATAGCAAATGAAATTTACTCCAATTATCAGGTAATAAATTCTAATACAATAAAAGTTACAACTGATTTTTCATCTTTAGATTCTGCGCTTAGAAATTTATATGTAAGATTTAAGAAGTAAAAAATATGCCAAGGCAGTTACAATCAAAAATCCATAGCGACTTTTCTAGTGAAAACTATAAATGGGAAATTTACCAGTCTCAGCTTCAAGATCTATTTGATACTTATACTGGCGGCGAAGATTTCAACTCTCATTTAATTCGTGAGTATAATAGAAAAATCGAAAGACTAAATAGGTCAGAAGAATTGTATCTTTCACCTTATGATGCTGGTTATTCTTTGACTTCAAATACCGTTGATGGATTGAAGTTGTCTCTTGATTTAAATTATTTAAATGAAGGAGATTATACTCAAAGTGAAGTTGGTGGTTCTAATTTTCTATTAACTTCTCGATACGGTCCTAATCCTGTATTCACCCGTGCATCTGGCGCGACCTATCGTTATAGCGACGGTTATCTGCGGTATGCGCCAGAGAACTTGCTGCTGCGGTCGCAAGATTTCTCAACCACTTGGAATACCACAGGATACGGAACAGTGCTGACTGGCGCAACTACTACCGCTCCAGATAATATATCCACTGCTCCTAAATTAGCCTGCTCAACGTCAGCGGTTCAACACGGAATAAATCAATCCATATCAATCTTGGGTGGAGTCCAATATGTGTTTTCTTGTTATGCCAAAAAGTCAGAATTAACGCGTGTGGCGTTGGCTGCCTACGATGGTTCTAGTTATTTCTTGTCTGCAACATTTGATTTGGTGACAGGAACTGTAGTTTCACTTGGGAACGGCACAGGCCCAGCATCAATTACTTATATTGGAAATGATTGGTATAGATGTGAGGTGACAGGAATTTCTGGCGCATCTGCTTCTGGAACAAGAAACTTCCAAATTAGGCCAAATTTAGGAGGAGCATACAATGAGACAACTGCTGGAGACGGAACTTCTGGCATCTACATCTGGGGCGCACAGCTAGAGCGTCACTCCAGTGCGCGTCCATACATCAGCACGGTTGCAAGCCAAGTCTTCGGTCCTCGTTTCGAGTATGACACCAGCGGGAATCCGATTGGCCTGCTGGTCGAGGAGAGTAGCGCGAACCTGCTGACGTATTCGGAGCAGTTTGATAATGCGGCGTGGACGGTTCTATCAGGTGGATCAAATACACTAACCGTATCAAGCAATCAAGCAACATCGCCAAACAACACAACGTCTGCTGATTTGGTTTCTGAAATTGCCGTAAGCCAAGCACACACAATCTATACAAGTGCTGGGCTGTTTTCATCTGTAAATTCAACTTCATACACGATTAGTGTATTCGTTAAAAAAGGAAATGGAGCTTCTGCGCCAGATATTGTCCAGCTTACATTTAGGTCGAATGGTTTTGGCACTTCGCAATACGCAAATTTCAATATCACTGGAACTGGCTCTGTAACAGCAAGCTCTGGTGGAACTGCTCAAATCAATAGCGTTGGAAGCGGGTGGTATAGATGCTCATTTACTGCTGTAGCGACATCCACCGCAACTGACTCTGGATTTGCTTTTGGTTTCGTAAACAACGATCCAAATGCAGTAAGACTACCATCATATCTTGGGCAGACCACAAGCAATGCTTACATCTGGGGCGCACAGCTAGAAGCCAAGTCCTTCGCTACAAGCTACATCCCAACCGTGGCGTCTACTGCTTCCCGTTCTGCTGATGTTTGTAGTATCTCTGGATCTGATTTTACTTCTATATGGTTCAACGCGAGCGAAGGCACTATTGTTGTTCAAGGTGATAGAAATAATACATCAACAACAGGAACACCAGATCTACTAAACATTGGTAACGGAACAACAGATGAATATATGGCATTGACAAGATATATTGGGACAGAGGAACGATTTATTGTTGTTGATGGTACATCTCCTCAAGTTGTCATTAATGCTGGCGCAGCTATTGCGGCAGATACTTCATTTACTATTGCTGCTGCATATAAGTTAAATGATTTTGCTGCTACGTTAAATGGCGCAGCCGCTGTAACTGATACCGCTGGAACATTACCCACTGTAGATAGAATGGAAATCGGCGGCAGAAGCGGAAGAGAATTAAATGGCCACATTCGTGCGATTAAAATATATAAAAAGCGTCTAACAGACGCACTAATAAGACTCCTACCACTATGACTGACTATTTATTAAAATTTTTAAATCAGGAAGAAGCAATGCAATTTGGTCTTGCCAATGGTTTTGTAAGAATTGATAAGTCTGGAGAAACAGAAATTCTTTTGGCCACACATCAATACGCCCTAAGTGTAATAGGCCAGCATAATGAAAAAGATTGGTGGGTCTTGTTTAGGGATCTTGCAAATATTCCAGTACCAGAAGGCAGCCAAAAATATATAATTTGGTCTTCCAAAATGGTAGATCAAGAAGGCAATCCAATACCAAGACCTACAGAAGACCCAAATATACCAAATACTTTTTGGTGTTAATGGTGGACATAAGAGGAGTCGAACCTCTATCCACAACTATAAATAGTTATGTCGAAACCGATAATATGCCCTTAGGTTAGATCATTCTCTTGCTTAAGAATGAGCATTTGATCCTCATTGCCCAAATCAACAACTCCCTCAGCAGAAGCCTTAGCTTGTTCAAAAGTGCTGTAGCAAATGGCAACAGCTTGTTTGTTGTCTTTGTATTCGCTAGAGATTTGAGAAACGCATCTGCTAACAAAATCGCTTCTTTTTTCTTTACTTTTTGGCTTTGGAATTGGCATATATTATATTACACTTTTTTCTTATCTTTTTTTATAATATTTTCCCTTGCGATCTAAACATTCGTTGTATAGATTCATTAGTTCCATATTAATGCTTTTAAATTCAGAAAGCGGCAAAAGTTTTTTAGGCATTACATCTACGATAAATGGATGATAAATAGTCGTTGATGTTACCCATTTTTGTTTTAAAAACACAAAGTGATAAAAGTAAAGGTATGTGTTCGCCGCTTGTGCGTAAGATTCATCATCAAATAAATCCCAGTCTCTAGAATGTTTCATTGCTCGTCGCTCGCAATCTCTTTCGAGAGCAATGACTTTAAGAACTTCATCCCACGATCTAATTTGAAGCGTTTGTTTTTCTAACTGTTCCCAAAACTTATTGTCTTCGAACCAATAACGAGAATTCTCAACCGCCTGATTCATGTGGGAAAATTCATGCACATAAGTTTCTTCAAACTTTGGCATCTTGCGAGCGATCACAATTTCTTCGCCATCGCACCATCCACTACATTTTATTCCATCTGATTTGATATATTTCGTATTAGAAACAATTAATTTCTTATCATGTTTCCCTAAATAATCAACAGACCATTCAAAAAACTTTTTGAAATTCCTACTGCACCCCTTCAAAATAGGTTTCATCATATAATGATAAGTCTTTGGGGCCAAAAGTCAATGCATAAATTCACTTGAGCTTGATAAGAAGCGCACAAATTAATTGATCCTGTTCAGTAGCTGGGCGAATTTTCTGATCAATGATTGAAGAATGACTCGTATGGATTACGATCTTCTCATACACGACTTCATCTTTGATAAAATAAGAAGCCTTCCAGTCAAAATAAGACATTAAAAAATCAACCGCAATTCTCCTAGATTGATCAAAGGAGATTTCTACTTCCTCTTGTTTGGTGACTGTGATTTTCATAAAATTTAAATAACTGCGGTCGGACTCGAACCGACACTATGGAGATTTTAAGTCTCCTGCCTCTGCCATTGGGCTACGCAGTCTTTTGTAATTACATGTATATCATATCATAAATCGGACGAAAGTCAACAAATTTGTAGAAAATTTCACACATTATGTGTAATATATTTTATATGAATAATAAATCGATTGAAGTAGACTTTTCAGAATCGATTGCCGCTATGGGGCAGTCTTCTATTGTCGCAAAACTTTTGGAACTACAAGTTCAATTTAAGATTTTTCACTGGCAGACATATTCATTTTCTCAGCACGAAGCATTCGGTGAGCTTTATGATTCACTTAGTGGATTAGTTGATTCGTTTGTCGAGACATATCAAGGTATCTACGGCAGATTAGATTTCGCCAATACTCAAATGTCATTTGCAAACTTGGGGCAAACAGATTTCCAAACAATGCTCCAGCAACACGCTGCATCTCTTACCACATGGGAGAGATATTTCAACAACACTGATCTTCTCAATATTAGAGACGAAATTCTCGCTTCTCTTAACAAGACAAATTATTTACTTACCTTGGTTTAATTATTATTCATATATAAAACGAAAGGGTAGCTACGCAAGTAGCTACCCTTTTTACATTGGTGCATCTGGAGAGATTCGAACTCTCAGAACCCTTCGGCCTAAACGAAGTGACTTTACCAATTTGCCCACAGATGCGAAAACAATACTAGATCAGTATAATATATATTTACTTAAAGTCAAGATGAATAGAAAGATTTGCAATTAAAAGTGTAAATAAACGGATGGCTGAATTATATACCTTCCAAAATCTTGGTCAATTATCACACACAGCAGGACAAATTCCTTTTGTTTACGATAGAGCAAATGATTATTATAGACCATTAGAAGAGAAAGATTTAAGCCTTGCTAATTCTGCTGGTTCAACTTCTTTTGATGCCTTTGGCAGAATGAGAACTTCGTCTCCATTGACTTTATTTGATTCTACTCATAGATATGCTGATAATAATCTTTGGTCTACTGCTAGTGGAGTAAGTGGCAGTGGTGTATTTAATCAAAATCAAGGATTAGTAGATTTGATGATAACCAGTGCTTCTGGCTCTTTTATTACCAGAGAAACAACAAAAGTATTTTCTTATCAGCCAGGAAAATCATTATTGAATTTAAATACTTTTGTAATGTCGCCAGCGAAAACTGGGCTAAGACAAAGAGTTGGTTATTTTGGTGCTGATAATGGAATGTATTTAGAACTTGATGGTTCCACATTAAGTTTTGTTGAACGTAGCTTAGTTGACGGCACTCCAATTAAAGAAACAAAAGTATCTCAAGCGGATTGGAATGGAGATAAACTAGATGGAACTGGTGGTTCTGGTTTTACTTTAGATATATCAAAAGCACAAATTCTATGGATGGATATTGAATGGTTGGGTCTTGGTTCAGTTAGAATGGGGTTTGTGATTAATGGCCAATTTATTATTTGCCACACCTTTCATCATACTAATTTGATTTCTTCTACTTATATTACTACAGCTTCCTTACCATTAAGATATGAAATAGCAAATACCGCCGCAACTTCTGGCAGTAGCACACTAAAACAAATTTGTTCTTCTGTTATTTCAGAAGGTGGTTATGAATTGAGAGGATTGCAACAGTCTATAAGTACAGACGTAAATGCTCCTTATGAACTAATAACAGCGGTAAATACTGATTATCCAGTAATTACCATTAGATTAAAATCAACAAGACTAGATGCTATAGCAATTCTTACAGCACTTTCTATTTTACCAACAACAACTGGTAATTTTAAATGGAAAATAATTGCAAGTGGAACAACAAGTGGAGGAAGTGGGACTTGGGTTTCCGCTGGAACTAATTCTGCAATAGAATATAAACAAGATGCCACAAGCATTTCTGGAGGAAGGATACTTGCCGCAGGATTTATCAACCAAACAAATCAGTCAAGCCCAACTCTTGATATCTTAAAAGAAGCTCTTTTTAAATTTCAATTAGAACGAAATGGTTTAACTGGTACTGCTTATGAATTAACATTAGCTATTTCTGCTGGCACTGCAACAGGAGGAAGTCCTGCAAAAGTTCTTGTCTCAATGGATTGGGAAGAAATAAGTAGATAAAAAAAATAGGGAGTGAGGGATTCGAACCCCCGACATTCTGCGTGTAAAGCAGACGCAACTACCGCTGTGCTAACTCCCCTGATTATACAACCGATTGGAGTCGAACCAACACTGTATAGATCCTTAGTCTATTGCCTCTCCCGATTGGGCTACGGTTGTTTTAATCAAAGTTATTTTGGACCACCTTTTGGACCACCTTTTGGCGGTTCTGGACGCATAGGCTTTTCAGTTGGAGGCCCAGATGGACGATTGCCTTTTGGTCCTTGAGGACGAGACTTAATAAAGACTTCGAATTCTTCTTTAGAAATTAAACCATCTTGATTAGTATCTGCCTTTTTCATTGCAACTTCTACTCGTTTTTCAGAAGAAACTGGTGGTTTAGTTTTTTCTGGTGATGGTTGTGCTTGAGCAATTGAAATTGCTCCCAATAGTGTTAGTAGTATATACTTCATATATGATAAACATTAGAACTTTGATAAAGTTGCAAGAAAATATGGAGGCATGGGGATTCGAACCCCAGACATTTAGCTTGCAAAGCTAACGCTCTACCAACTGAGCTATACCCCCTAAAAAATGGTCGAGATGGCCAGATTCGAACTGACGACATCTTGCTCCCAAAGCAAGCACTCTACCAAGCTGAGTTACATCTCGAAAAAATGGAGCCGATTGTCGGATTTGAACCAACGACCTACTCATTACAAGTGAGTTGCACTACCACTGTGCTAAATCGGCTAAAAATGGCTCCTGAGGTTGGGATCGAACCAACGACCTAGTGGTTAACAGCCACCCGCTCGTTCCACTGAGCTACTCAGGATTTGAAAATTTGCCCATAGCATTTCGGCCTACGGCTCGCTCAGGGCTGGAGCTAGATGTGTAGCGTACATCACGGGTAGTCTAACTACCATGAATTGGTGAGAGCGGCGGGAGTCGAACCCGCAACCTATTCATTAAAAGTGAAGTATTCTACCATTGAATTACGCTCTCAAAAATGGCGGGTAGAGTAGGATTTGAACCCACGGTGAGTTGCCCCACTTCGGTTTTCAAGACCGACGCAATAAACCGCTCTGCCATCTACCCATAAAAAATATCCCCCACTACCGATAAAGCACATTGCTTATTCCGACTTGGAGGCGAACCCAAGCTTACTTTAAGTTGTGTCGGATTATCTCTGCTCTCATCGGGTCGCCAACCCGCTTATATATGCAGCCGACGCATGTTATCCATACTGATAACATGGCAG
>JACCDW011725146.1_pt1 | contig 34483 bp, 17 predicted proteins | sample 7449781 | NCBI WGS metagenome assembly JACCDW01 (sample SAMN15323449, study PRJNA562643) | freshwater metagenome | isolation source: river surface water | place: USA:Blue River Watershed | collected 2017-08-18
AAAGTAACTGTAAACTAAGCCACCTATAACATAGTCAGATGCCGAAGTGATATCATTCAAAAATATTCTATACTTGTTCGCATATCCTCCAGAGTAAACACCCTCAAGATTTGAAGAGTATGAGCTAGGAATTCTTACAAAAACAGATTTACTTGAAGCAAAAGTAAAAGAGGTAGGGGTAACCAAAATAACGTCACTGTCCCATAAAGTAGGTGATGACAAGTCCATTATATTATAGACCGGTCCTGGAGGCCAAGATATAGTGGTTCCGGTCCATGCTCTACACGTGAGTGTAGTTGTAGCACCTCTCACTTCTCTAACTCTTTTAACATGATAGAAGTATGGTCCACCCGTTGCACCCGCAGTTGCTCCTCCAGTAGATCCGAAAGTAACCTGTGCATGTTTACCACTGTCTAAAGATCCTCTAGGACTTGCAGAAAATATCGGTGCGTCTTTAAGATCCCTAAACTCGAATAAAGAATTAGGTGTGGAATCAGCGGCATATAATTCTATCCCCTTATCGCTTATAGTAGTTCCAGCTGGAAGATTCTTTGTTGTATCCAATACAAATCCACCAGCTGCTGTAGTAGATGTTGTTGATATTCTTGTAGGTCTATAAAGGGTTAGAAGGGAAGATGTCAATCTCACATTAGTCGATTCTACTGCAAAATTTCCACCCTGTCCAACTGTAGTATTAGAAAATAGGTAAAAATCTCCAGTCCCACCTATGGTAACACTTTGTGTTGAAGTTATATTTGCATAACTTCCATACAGAAGTGTCCTAGCAGTATATGAGTCTATACTTAAACCTAGTAATGCAGAAATTTCTAACCCACCAGTAGAATTATATCTTAGACTTGCCGATGTTCCCTGAGTTCTCCAATAGAAAGCAGGAACACCTGAAGATATAGCACCGGTTTTAGAAAACGTAAAAATAGGTCTGGTAGTTTGATCGTCAGTAGATATTAAAAGCTTAGCTCTGTTTGGATTTGCCCCAGTAGTCGATAGACCAAGATCTCCCACTATAAGAGATGTGAGAGATTCTGTTAATCCAACACCGCTTTTTATTCCTATAGCATATTTATCGGTTACTCCCGCTGGTCCTATAATACCGTCATATGAAGAAAAGTACTGCGAGTTAAATAATGAATATCCGGTATAACTCCATGTACCAGTCACCCCTTTAAAATTAACCTGATAATCGCTAGTATTTGAATCTATCCAAAGGTCAAATGGATTACTGGAATTTCCTGGCTGATCGTCCTGTTTATACCAAATAGTTCCTCTTAATCCAGTTAATCCGGTTAATCCTTTATGACCAGCCGGGCCATCATAACCATCTGGACCTTTAGGACCTTGGTGACCATCCGGACCAACAGCAAAAGATAAGATCTGATCAAAATTATAATTGATCTTTTTTCTTATCTCCGAAGCTGAATCACCCGTTAAAATATATTTAGTATTGAAGTGCATTTTCTATATCTTTAAATTGCTGTTGATCCTGTAGTGTATAGTACTCCACATTTACTACCATTCAAATTTCCCCCGTAAGCACTATAGTAGACCTTAAACCATCTGCTAGTTCCTGCGGTAGAGCCAGTTCCAGTTATGTTCATTATTGTAAAATCTATATGGGAAGCTCCAACTGAATTGGCACCACTAAGATCTGCTGCTTGATAAGATGAGTACGGAGCATTCGGAAGATTCGAAAAAGTATTTGATGTACCTAGTCCAACAAATCTAAAGAACTTACTCTCTTCCGATGTTCTTACTCTTAATTCTATAGATTCGTGATCATTAAGGAGGTTTAACCATCCTCCATTAAAATTTGCAGTTGCTCCTGTTGCAGGTGTCCATAAATATACCCCGGTAGAGGTGGATGGACCCGATGTAGAAGGGTTCACAACAAAGTCTATTCCGTTATTCGAATTTACCCTCTGTGAAGGGGTTCCAGCAGACTGAACAACTCCAGGAACAACTGCATACCACTCTGTTGAAACTGAAGGTCCAAAAATAGAGACGTTTCCAGTTCCTATTGAAGTGACATTCTGAGCTGGTTGTATCGAATTTATTCTCTTGTTATACCAGAATTCTCCATTTGCCCTGATATCAACATAAGATTCACTTGGTCCGTAGGCGTAAAAAAGACTAGAGCTTCTGTTCGATGCGACATTTGTTCTGTGTCTCAATCCTCCAACATTAAATAAACTACTCGTGATCGATAACGAAGGTAATGAGTCTCCGGTGGTATTAGAGAATGTGAGAACTACAGGAATACTGAAATTCGCAGCAACTGAACCTGAAGATGGCGTATATGTTAGGTTTCTATTCGAAAATAAAGCAGTTCCTGTACTAGAAAAATTTAATATAAAATCTCCGGACGTTGTTACAGAAAGCCCTCTACTTCCAGTAAGATATAAATTAAGACCCGTAGATCTGTGGCTCAAATTGCTACCTCCTGGAGAAGTATTATTTAGGCCTAAATTTCCCCCCGGTATATCAAGAAATAAAGAATCTCCTAGTTTAAAACTCAATCCATATTTTAGTGATGCTGATGTGGACGTGGACGACCAAAAGAATCTTGGGGTTTTCGAAGTGAATGACGGAGATGAAGAATAAGCATATTTACTAAATTCCAATAGTCCTTTCCCAGTAGCTCCACCGTCAATCGATAAAACAAGTTTAGAATACTGTGGATTCGTGCTTGCCGTTGCACCTACTAAAGAATTGTCATTAAGTACTAGTGTGTAATCAGCGGGATTTATCGACGTTAAGTGATATCCTGCATAGGATGAATTCCCAGCCGAAGTCGGAACACTAGGATATATTCTAAAAAGATCCTGTGAAAGCAGATTAAATCCATATGGACTCCAGGTTTGAGCAGAGAATTGATATATCTGATTACCTGAACCGGGGGTAAGATTAAGCCAAAAGTCCCCGTTAATATAACCAGTAGTTCCCGGATTAGTCACTCCTATTACCCAAATGCTACCTCTAGATCCCATGTCACCATAAGAACCCACAGGTCCGGTTGAACCTTTATCCCCTTCGGGTCCTTCTGGGCCAAGCTTACCGTATGGACCACCTCCAAAAGTTATAATATCAGAAAAATTAGAATTGACTTTATCAACTAAATTTTTCTGATTATCCCCTTCTTCTATTCTTAGTAATTTTAAATCTGGCATCTTTTCTATGAGGTTCTTAATAAGTTATTGTATATATCAATAAGTAAAAGATCCCCCAGAACCTCCGGTTGATCCAACAGCACCCGTATACGACCAAGGAGCATAAGCTCTATAGTAAACTGTGGTTAAGCTTCCGGAAGTAACACCTCTAGCAACGGTAAGATCTACGGTTTTAGCGTAAAATGGAAGAATTACTTTTCTAATACAAGATGCTGATGCTCCCGTTCCTACACCAATATATTTGAACCCGCCTACCGATCCACTAGCATCGGAAGAATTATGTACCGTGATATCTATAGATTGTCCTACCATCAACCCTCCGTTGGTTCCCCAATTCTCATTAGAAGAATTATATAATCCTATACCTATTTCGGAGTTAGATGATGCGCTAGGGTTTATTATAACAGTATTTCCGTTAGTTAAAACCGCTCCACCAGTAGCAGATGTTCTTGATATAAAATACCAGCTCAAAGGAGCAGATCCGCTGGTGGCTCCGGTAAAACCTGTAGCGGTCGGAAAGATTGAAGCGTAGGTAATGCTTTCTCTAACCTTATTAGTTCTCAATTTACCCTTAGTTGAAAGCCAGAATTCCCTATTTGAAGAACTTTCTAAAGATAGATGATACACCGAGGCTGAAAGGTTTGAATAAGTATCGCCTGTTCTGGTAGATCGTATCCCAGTAACTCCGGTAGGGGTTACATAAACGTGGGATGATGTTCTCGGTAAAGTCACAACGGACTGAACTGGATCTAATATACTACCAGATCCACCAGCTATGTTCATATATTTACTGGTGATCTTAAATTCGCCCGCTGCACTTACGTTATATCCTCCGGTAGCAAATATACCTGATCCCGAAGTAGCTCCATAATCTATGTTCGTATCTTTCTGTGAATTCATACTTAAGCTATTGAAGCTAGCTTCAAGTCCCCCAGAAACACCTATATTAAAAGATCCGCCCGGTGTTCTGATACCAAGAGAATTTTCAGTAGGACTAGGTGAAGGCCAATAAAAAACGGGATGAAGTGAATAATCAGCTATCGATCCATCCTCTATATCGCTCCTAGAGAATTCCATTAACGGGGAATCGTTTACTGTAGAATTAGTGGACAAAGAAAACTTTGAAAGGAGCTCGTTAAGAACTACTGACTCCGGGGTAACGTCGCTAAGAATGAAAAGATAGTTTTGAGGAATTACCTGATTTAGCTGTATAGCGGATCCGGTTCCTCCAGAATAAGAATAATCGGAAAGACTAAATAAAGGATCTGAATTTCCTATAGTATATCCAGTCGGATTCCATCCGCTTGATTCTAGAATGTAGATATAGCTATTAGTACCTATCCAATAATCACCCTCCTGAGCATAACCTGCAGGCTGGGATGATGACACGAACCATCTAGTTCCCCTTGCTCCTGAGATACCAGTAGGACCAAAGTTTCCCATGTCACCTATTGCACCCCTAGGTCCGGTTATACCTATTGTACCCTGTGTACCCCCGTGAAGCTCTACAATCTCATCAAAGTTGTTATTTAACTTAGATACTATTTGACTTTGGTCGTCGCTATAATTTAAAGATTGTATATTAGTATTTGGCATTTCTTATATCTTACTTATTGTGAAATTGAACATCATTGAGTACGAAAATCCTTTATCCATAGGGTATTCGAACTCATAGGTTAAATTGCTTCTTGTTACTAATTTATAGTCGCTATCTACAAAATATTCCAGTTTATAACGATCTGTGGAGAATAAATCTCCTCTTACTAGTTCCGATGACGGAATCACCTCATCTGCAACTTTTTTAAGGTAAAAATTAAAAACTTGTCCCTGATATAAAGGAGAAACGTTTAAGTCTATATAGTTGTTAACATCATCATTGATTGACTTGGGATCTCCAACACCAAATTCAGATATCATATTATCTATAAACACCTTCTTGATTCCAGAATTTAGAAGGAATCTTCTTAGCATTCTATCTAATCTAATTATTCCTTTAACTTTTCTTTGGTCAGGAAAATTTTGCCAAATTATCTCAGCATTAGGAAATATATTCAGATCAAGCTTATTAAAATCAACCCCCGAAAGATAGGGGCCAACCGATCCTATACCAGTGTTAGAATTATCTTTTGTGATGTTCTGGATAGATTCTATATAACTGTCTATTTGGGAGTTTACAAGATTCGGACTCTTTAAACCTGATGTTCTTGATATCTCCAGAGTTATGTAATTATTTATCTGTACAGGATCTGGGGTTTGCATAACTTTAGATCCAAAGAATGTTTTGTACTCTAGCATAGATCTAGTACCAGCAACAGAATTACCCACGGTTGCACTAGTGTATCTTCTATAATATCCGGGATCCCAAGATGAAGAGAATAGGTTAAAGTCTTTCTTGTCTATTGGTGTTAACCCGATTAATGGATAAACTGGACCTTCTGGATAAGGAACTGCTGCTGCCAAGATATCGGATCCTTGTGAAACTTTTGTGAAAGATAGATTTCTAGATATTCCAAAATATTTTTTATCAGGAGCGAAATTGCAGTTCCTGAAAGAAAGATCTATGGAATTAGATCCCGCTATGGTATCAGTCTTATCTCTATCAAAGTGAATAACCTTTCTAAACAAAGGCTCATACTCTCCAGAATATCTGGTAATTATAGAAGGAAGTCCCACCTGTGCTTGATCTATCCTGTATCCAGTTTCTACTCTAGCTCCTTTTAATGCTTGAGGACCGTTATAAGATCTACTTACTAGAGATCCACTAGGCTTAGTTATTTTAGTAGGCTTCTCGAAGTATAACTCGAATGAATTTGCATTTTCTACAGTAACCTGGTTAGCTGAATCCCATTCATAACTCCTATATGATATGTAAGGAGAACCTAAATTAAACTTGTCAGCTATATAAGAAACTGAACATCTTCCCAGAAGGGATTTATAATATTTAGATCCCCCGGCAGACTGTATAACGGGATATTTTTTATACACGGAGGAAGGACCTACGGGTACTGTAACTGGACTAGATGTAGAGAAAGGTATGGAGAATAGATAGGAAGATCCGGTTGCAACTCTACCGAATTCTACAAAAGTAGGACCAACTCCAGTAGGCCAAGGGTAAACTGTATTTATAGCTGAAACACTAAAGCTCAAAGGTCCAGATGAACTAGGACCTCCTGTTGCTCCTACCGCGTTTTCAACATATACGGAATGAATCTCTTCTCTAAGATCCGTGTCATACTCATCATTTCTAACTATATTTATGACTCCAGGACTATGAGTAGTGTTAACTGAGCTTCCTGAACTTAAAGAAAGATCTAATGCTGCACTCAATTTAATATCGTCTATTTCATAAAAATTCTGTGAAGAAACTAGAGGGCTTTTTATTTTTTCCTTATCATTTAGTGTGTAAAGAAGAGTATAATCCAATATAGGATTTCCCCCAGTTCCACCAGTGTAGCCCAGGTCAAAAGCTTTCTGATCTTTTACAATAAAATCACATACGAATAATACAAATTTTTGCTCCTCGTTTTCAATTACACTATATTTAACGGGTGCTTGTATAATGCTATTATCTTCGGGGATAGCTCTCAGTATAGCAGAAAATTTATAATCCTCGTACCCTCTGTAATTCTTAATGTATCTGTCGCTTGTTAAACTTTGTACTGTTCCTGTATTTGGAACATCAGATCTTTTCTTCAGAACTATTTTTACACCTCTAAATATTGTTTCATAAAATCCTGAAGCCTGATTAAATACCAACGGAGTAAACAATTCTTTAGTGTAATTACTGCTTTCACTAAATTCTGGAGCATAATCGCTAGGATCTACGGTAAAATACGAAGAAAGATATAGCGCGTCATCCGGATTTGAACTTTTAGCTTTATTCAAATCTATCTTGTACGGTAGATAACTATTTTGATCGTTCATGAACTCCTTAGGAAAATATCTAGGAGGTTGTTCAAGCAAGAACCACTCGTGCGTTAAATACTTAGGATCCGGTTGAATTTTATCAAAGCTTGGGGAAAAGTTAGTAGGTGAAAATGCTGGACTGCTGTTTAATCTGTATCTGTTACCTCTAGAGTCCGTTCCTATTGAAGATCCCCACTTATTTATATAAGGAACTATCCTCGAAATATTAGATCTCTCAGTGGTGTAATTTTCTTTTAAATAGTCATATTCCGTATTAAGCTTCCCGTAATAAAATACCTGCTCTTTGGTTGGGCTAGCTGATTTTGGATCAAGAAGTAATCCTTGAATTCCCAAAAATCCGCTAAATGATTCTAGATCTCTAGTATAGTTTATCCCAGTGTAGCTAGTCGCTGTCGAGTTGTAGATAACGTCCGAGTATTGTGCAGGAAAAACTACAACATTACCTGAAGGAACGCTGGATGTTCCAGAGGAACTAGAAGATAGCACAGAAGCGCTAAGATTTAAACTAGGATCAGATACGGCGAATGATGTATATCCAGTTGCACCATAGAAAAGATTTCCTGCATTATAAATATTACCAGCATAGCTGATCTGCCCTTTCTTAACAAAATAAGGAATGTTAGCTTCTATCGAATCCGGGGTATTTGGTTGTATTTCGAAGTACTTGTACGTTTCGGGGTTTGGGGTGTAACCGTAATCTGAACTCCAGAAATCGAAATTAAATTCTTTGGTATCAAAGAAAGTAAAAACCCCTATATTTAGAGAAGCAGAATCGTATACGTTAAATGATTGATCTGATCCTAGATCTACCTGAGTGTAGATGTCTTTTAAGTTTAAAACCAACTTATAAGAGAAGTCGGTGAATCCGATAGTTTTCCTTGTTATCGGATCTATCTTGGGTACGTCTACAAACTTATTAACAGATTCGATCATTGAATAACCCGATTCAGTGTTGACATAATATCCAGGTAACACTAAATCCGAATAGCTACTACTGAATATGATTCTGTTATTTCTATTAACAGTTCCGCCTATAAAGTTTACATCACTTTTTAGCTGAGATGCGTCAGTTCCGTTTATTTTAACGTACCCCGGATAAGAGAATGTAGAATATTCTTGCCAAAGAGTAGTTTGCTCTGGGTTTGCTGAAAATTGATTTCCCCCGGTAGGACCTACAGATCCGGATGCTTTATAATAATTTCCATCATAAAGTACTATAGAATCTGCTGAATAAGTTGTTTTATTATCCCATGTTCCTGCATATTTGCTCTCGAAAGATTTATAGTCATCAAAAATAGATATTGAAAATTCGGTGTTACCATAGGTTCCTGGATTTTTAACTCTTAGTATAGAAGACGAAGCATCGTATCCAGAATCGATTGTGGATTCGTCCATGTCTTTTATAACCGAAGCTAAAGCTGAAGCTATCTCGCTAGTTGTTCCCGACGAGGCATTGAAGTAGTACGAGTTACCGGTTGAATAATAAGATCCTCCTGTCCATATCAATATGGAAGAATAATCACCAGAGCTAATTATATCATATCTTCTTGGACCCTCTTTAATAGATCCATTAGGCCAGAATATTTTAAAAGTTAAAGGATTTTGCTTATCGTAAGCTTTTAAAAATTCTATCTCCGTATATGCCCTTCCAGGTACCAAAGCAAGCTCTCCTTTTATTGTTGCTAGTTTATCATCACTACCCGTGAAGTTTAGTAAATTTATCTTCTTATTTTGAAGAACTAAGGATCCGGAAGTAGCTCCCGTTGATCCTGTTGCTGAGAATGTTCCGGTTGTATAGCTATAAGGACCATAAGAATAAGTGGGTCCGGTTCCACCGTAAATCGCATAATCCTCTGATCTCTTTAAGCTATAGAAACTATCATTCTTGTCGGTTACATAAAAAAGCTTATTAGGATCTAATAGATTCACGTTATCTGATCCTGGTAGAAATCCTGATCCGTTCTCATAAAAAATTCTAACACCGGAAGTAGCTCCGATTTCATATGGGGTGTTGTTGTAATAGTATCCTACGTTGTTTCTGGATGGTATAGGTGTATTCTCGTTACCTTCCATATTTCGGAATTCGTAGAAGAAGTTTCCATTGCTTCTGATGGTTGCAATATCATTTCTTGAAACATACATTCCAATGTATCTGTTAATAGTATAAAGGTCTGAATCTGCATCATCAAAGAAGAACTCTAGGTTTAGCAAATTCGGGCAAATTATACCGTTTCTAGAAAATCCAGAGGTTACATAATCCTCCAAATCTATCATAGGATCTGACTTGGAAGTTGACAAATATTGGTTAAGTAACTCTCCTTTTTTGGTGTAAACACCATCGGATATACTTGCACCCTTATAATATGTATAAGAATCATATCCCCAACTAACCTCCAGGGGTGAATTGGAGAATTGGTCGTTATTGAATATGGACCTAATATAATTTCCTATTTTCGTATTCTCTCTAAGATCGAAAGTTTTTATAGCAGTAGCTTTATTTAATATTTTATTTCTAAAAGTTGAAGAAACGTCATTAACAGAAGGCAAATATTCAAGCTCGTTATAAATAGCAACCTTACCCGATCCAGAAATCACGCTGTATGTAGCAGAATTAGCCTTACCAGTAAAGATTTCCCCCGCAGAGTAGTATATGTCAGTTCCAGCAGGCGTTTTTCCATAAGCAATTTTAAAAACCTCTGTGCTATCAAAATCCTGGATAACTTTATATCTAGTTGATGCTTCTATTGAATTAACGTTCTTGGAATAAGGATAATCTAAAGGATCATTGAGCTTAAATATGACGAAGAAATCGGGGATTTCGTTCTTGATCCAAAGAGGAGCAAAGTAGCTAAAATCTTCGGGATAGTTCTTGTCAGCTAAAGACGATGCACCGCTAGCATAAAAGAAATCGTATTGATCAGAAAAATCTTGGGCTGACTGTGCTTGACCGTTTGTAAAATTCCCTACTTGGAATATTAGATCGTTGGAGATCTTTCCATTTCTAAAGAAATCAGATACGTCCGTTGCATAACTATTTTCTCCTGAGATATTAAAATTCTTAAAAGCATCATTACTCAAAGTGTCATTTACGTTCATAGAATTAAAATAAACTCCACCTTGTGAATCAACAGATATTTTAAAATTACCCGTTAACTTAGGATTTGTTCTAATTACAGCGAACGATGAATTATAATCAAAAAGTCTAGATTGAGACATATTTTAAGCCCAAATTATATTATGTTAAAAATTAAGAGCTTTAATTCCGCTATCGAAATTAGGAGCTACTAATGTGTCATTTTGGTAAGATCCGCTAACTTGTATGTCGAAAGAAAATGCGTCATCGTTTCTAAGTTGAATGTCTATACCAATTTTCTTAGTGTACGTTATATTCGAAAGTGTTCCCGCCTTTCTCCATCCTCCAATATATCCAAGCTTATCTACCGCTCTGAATTGGAATATAACAGGGACGTTTATTGCATTTGTCTCTCCCTCTCCAAGATATGTTACCGATAATGCTGTGGTTCCAGGTACTTGTAAAACAGTGTTCGTAACAGGTCCTAAGTATAAATATGCACCACATGAATATTTACCTACTAAATATTCATCATTAGAAGAGAATCCAAGCTTATCTGCGTACATGTTATCTTCTCTATCAGCTGTAGCACCGGTGGCAAATGTTATAGGGGTTCTAAATGATTGCTGTACCCAATATTGAGGAAGAGATGTATCTCCCCAGAATGTTTGGGTGTGTCTGAAAGGTGCATATGTAACTACGGTAGAGCTGAAAGGCTTAACCATTTCACTGTAACTGGTAAATGAATAAGAACTACCTACACTTGTTAGATAAGGATGGCTTGTATGAATACAGAATTCTGATAGGTATCCGCTTCCTACAGGGTTACCACCAGTAGTACCAGTAAATGTACCATTCCAAACTGCGGCTGCAGTACCACCAGTTACTGTACTATAGTCTGCATAAAGGGTTGGATCATACGGGGTAAATATTGTTCCGTTCTGAGGATAAACCCCAGCAATACCAAAGTTTGTCTGTGTTGAAGAAGAAACCCCGTTATATGTATACGAAGAACTATAAGCGTTAGTGAAATACTGACCGATATCTGTTAGTGCAGTATTATAATAAAGAACCTGATTGAATCCGATATTTCTGTATCTTGGATAAAGGAACTGTGAATAAGCACTCGAAGAAGCGTAAGGAGGAGCTTGTCTGAAATCTGTTGAAGACTCTACGTTACTTGCTACAAGAGAGGTTAATGATATTGGGCCATCGCCGTATCTTAAATTTTCATTGTATCCAGCAGGATATGAAGAAGATATAGAGGAAGGTGCTTGAGTTTCAAGACCTCCTGGTATAACTGAAGCCAATTCTACAGGAGATGCCTGCTCATTGAAAAGCTGGATGTTGTAAGTTATAGATGCTATTTTACCAGCATCAGTGGTGGTTGGACTTGTGTATATTTCGTTATAGAATCCTGCATTAAGTTTAACGGTAGATCCTTTAGAAACTTTCACTTTGTTATTATTAGAATCAACAATAAACACTTGAAGTACTCCTTTAGCTTGGGTTAACTGTGCTTTGAGAACCGATATTTGATTTTGTAAATCCGTGATCTTATCAAATAAATTTATTACACCCCCACTATTTGTATAGAATCCGCTGGCAATTCCTGTTGAGTCGTGATAGTAAGTTTTATCATTAGCAACAAATTGTTGGGAAAGGTGAGAAGGAAGACCCTGAGCATTCAATTCTGCTTGCATTCTATTTACTGCAGCATCTTCGCTATTTGTTCTTAGAGCAACATCTACTCCGGTCACTGATAAGTTATCAGGGAAACTAACTATAACAGAAGGGGAGTACTCCGATGTTAATGGGTTATCAGGCCATCCTGCTTCTGATATAGCAGCTATTTGAATTTCTAGTTTTTCGCCTTTTGTAATTGCGAGGTCTAGCTGATTGATGTTCTGTACATTAGAATTTGATGGGTCTTCTGGAGCCCAAACGTAAATGCCTCTTTTAGGATCATATACTTTTTTTCTGATGTCAGTTTTGTATTCTGTCCAGTTAGAAAAAGCAGCGTTTTTTCTTGTTCCGTCATTGTCAACAAACTCGATCTGAGTAGAAGGATTTGCTGCACCACTGTCACTTAAATATCTGTATCTAACAGAGAATTGAATTACCTCCTGAGCTCCCGTAGAAGGACTCAATTGCGGAGAAGGTATAGGCCAGAATCCTCTAACTCTATATTTAGGTGGGGTTACAATTTGTGGAACGTCTATGGATAAAGTTTTAACCTCAGTTACTAGAGATGAGTAAAGTTCTACTTTTTTAGCTCTCTGTCCGATTAAGGAATTTAAGTTTGCTTTAACCGCCTGTACATTAACCCCAATCGGAGTATTTTTTTGACCAGTTACGCTAACTGGTGTTAGGTTATTTCCTAGTATTGGACTATCACTAACATTAGTTAGCTGAAGTGATCCTTCGTTTATAGATGCAAGACCAGTATTTAACTGGAGTTTAGCTTGGTTGATTGAGTCATCTAACTGTGCTATTTCGCTTTTTATAGATGACTTAACTTGTAGCTTATCGTTGATCACCTTTATAGGTGTAGATTCCGTTACCTGTTTGTTAATCTGAACTACTGTAAAGTTGGTCTGATTTACTACAGGAACACTAGGAACTAATCCTTCAACTGCAGGTACCTTGTTTTCCTTAGCAGCTCCTAGGAAGATCTTGCCTAAGTCAGAAACCTCGCTTAGGTAATATGTTTCTAGATTAACTACAGTTCCATTTTGATTCTTTGTCTGTAACTCATTACTCCAGAAAACTATACCAGTAGACCAAACAGCAGCAACGATATTAAAATTATCATCGATTGCTTTAAAGAAAATACCTTGTCTCTCGTTGTACCCAACATTAACCTGTGCATATCTTGGACCAAAATCAGTAGAAGATATTGAAAGAGTTGCTGCACCAAGAGTAATTGGCTGATATCCAGAAACTCTCTTAGCCTGTATTGACGATTGGTCTCTATCAACGGAAGTTATCTGGTATAAAGATCCATCCTGTGTCGAGATCTTGTCTCCAACATTAAGTGATCTACCGTCCTTGAATGTGCTAAGAGTATCTGTGTAAGCTAATTTATCAAGCTTATAATTTCTTCTTGTTTCTTGGAATGTGTTTCCGCTAGCATCTGTTACGGTAACTAAATCGTCATAGTAGCTTAAAACACTAAAATTACCAATGAATCTAATAGTTCTCAAAGGAAGCTGAGAGATGTCTTCGTCTACAAAATATCCTATACCATTATCAGTTAAAGCCTGTACGAATTGATCGTAAGATAAATCATTTCTGCCCTTAAGTGAACTATCAAAATAATTTTTCTGTGCGTCAGTAGTTGTATTAGCTATAATCCTTTTAACTACGATTCTATCTGCAGCATCAGGAATTTGTCCCGTTACATTTACATTTATGTATAATAAAGGTGTTAGAAAGCTTTCGAAAAACCAGTTATCCTTAACATCAAAAGTACTAGGTACTGATAAGTTAGTTATTCTTGCCGGCTCTTTTAAAGTTTCAGATTTGTAAACTTGAGAATAAGTACCGTCAGGATTTCTTACAGTAGCTGAGGATTCACTAATACCAGCTAAAGCTTTTATGTTGTTATCTATTCTTTGTATTTCTCCTCTTAGGAATCCGTAAGATGGAATGTTAGCGTTCTGAGGTAGACCTTGCTCATCAAGGACCTCAATAGTAACCGTATTATTGGTAGATACCGCAACTTCGTTTAATCCATTTATAATTTCTAATGAATTTTTTTGAAGTCTCAGGAATTGAGCTACTAATGAACTTATCGAATTTTGTGTGCCTGCCATTTACTTTTTAATATTATTGGTTGTTGGTTAAACTTTTTCCTACTATATCTACTTGGAATTTTAAAGATTTATCGTCTATACAAACTATATCGAAAACTGGAATATAAGCATATTCAGAGAATGTTGTTTCATCGAGTGAAACAATCAGCGTAGAATAACTAATACCGGTAGGAGAGCTCAAAGGATATAGTCCAGTAGCATTGGTTAGAATGTTAATTATAAATCCTCCTGGATAAATCTCATCGCCAAACGATAATCTAAATCTCTGTCCTTTCTTCCATCTGGTTGGATCATCTTTTAATCTGATAGTCATATCACCGGTAAGAGTGAGCGGGTTTCCGTTATTTACGTGTTTATAATAATTTGAATAATCAAGAAGTTTTATCTCGTTTAGTCCATTCTGAGTTAAAGTTCCTCTTCCTGAATCCGCTCCAATATTAAAGTCCTGTGAATCGTTTATGATAGAAAGCTGATTTGGTACCGTTCTATCCACAATGATACCAGATCCCTGTTTAACCAGATCCAGATCATATGATATTTCAACGCTAGTTTGATTATTTAGTATAGCCCTTACTAGATCATAGTTTTGGTTTATTAATTGCATTACAGACTGTGTATTGTTAAATAAAGCCTGGTTTGCAGCTAGGGTTCTTTCTATATTCTCTATCCTCCTGTCCATATTGATGGCTGTAGGACTACTTAGAGTTATATTTTCCAAGTTCGTAACTCTATCACTAAGCTGTATGAAGTCACTGGATGCGTTATTCAGTGTTGAGCTTGCATCTTGTAAAACATTCATAGCATCCATGAACATAGAAAGTGAGAATGGAGAGTAATCATTTATAGCTTGTTCTACCCCAGTTTGGTCTACATCAGTATCAAATTTTAAATTGATCTTAAATCCATAAGAGTTACCGTTTAATTTGGTTACTGGATTAGGTCTATGTTTCTTTAATCTAGGGATGTATATGTCACCACCCTCGCTGTTTACATCATCCAAGAATAAAACACCATAAAGATTAGTTGCAAAATTTGAAGGATTTGCAGGATCGTAAACGTCATAGTAAATCAAAACTGCATTAAAATCAAAGTCAGATGCTTCCGCAGTAGCATTAAATTCTTCGAGAGTAGAGATGTTAGGATTACTTAGAATCTCCTGATATGAATCCGGATCGAAATCTATTCCCACCGAATCTAGCTTGCTTCTAACATAACTTAAAGTTTGCGAATTTGCAGTTTTAGTTAAAACGTAGTTTGAAGGATCGGTAAATAACTCATCTGAGAAATATGTATTAGCAGTATCTCTAGGGGAATACCAGTTTCCTGCTGCAGTAGCTCCATTAATTCCGGTATCGAAATAAGTAGCTGTAGGAGAACCTAAAACATCATCGTCGAATATAGCAAGAGTTGTTAAACCGCTTGGGTTTGTCTCGTCATAATTTCTAGAAAATAGATACTCATCATTTAAAGGATTTGACGGGTTATTAGTCCATTGATAATCTGGATAATAATTCTTATCAGTTACGTTCTTGAAAAGTACATAAGGTGTATTTCCATCTTTCGTTGGAATATAGACGTAGACTTCTGAATAAGCATTAGTTGAATTCTTTACCGAGTTTACAATATCCAAATTTCCTACATACTGAACCACTCTATTGTAAGTTGCCCCAGTCATACCGTATGCTCCAGTAGTACCGTAAGTTGCATCGCCTTCAACGTATCTCTTCTGTGTTATTGGAACGTCATTAACAACAGTAACAGTATTCTGATCCAATGCAGGAGAAACCTCGGTTGAATTAGCAGCTCTATATCTTATAGCACCTATTTCTTTTAGCCACTTGAAAAATATTCTTTCCGAAATATTTTGTTTTAGACTCGAATCATATTGGTCATCGCCGGTTATTGTTGATTCTATATTTAAACAATAGCTTTGAAAACTTTGAGAAAAATCTATGTTTGCGTCACCAGTTATAATTTGTTGTGTGTTGTTCGCCCAGTCTAAAAAAGCGCTATCAGGTCCATTTAATCTTATGTAGTTTGTCTGAGTAGATGCGTTGTTGTCTATATTCGGGATATTCAATAAAGCGAATTTAGAAAATCTGAACTTGCTATCAGAACTATTAAACGTAAAAGACAGATCCTCCGCAGAAGAAGAGAATGTGTAAAATGTTCCGCCTTGTACTTGTAGGGGCCTTATAAATGGTGTCTTTGCCATTAAATTTCTTTTATTTTTATTCTAATTAAACAGTAGCATTAGTAGCAGATAAAACTATCCAAGAACCGTTTTGTGTTGCCTGCCCTTGTCCAATTCTAGATTCCCATTGTAAAGTTACAGCTGATCTGTAAGATTTACTAGCAGTTAGAACGATTCCAGAAGAAGAATATCCACCATAAGAAGCACTAGTATTAAATCCAGTATAATAAGTGGATGTAGTTCCCGTTAAACCTGTATAGATATAGCCAGTAGCTGCCGAAGTGTTAATGATGGTGATTCTTGTTCCTTGAGGAATATTAGGTAGCGTACCTCCTACAGGGGAAGTTCCGTCAACAACTTTCATGAAAAATCCTGTTGGTCCGCAATTTGCATAAATAACGTCCTCTAAACCTGTTATTGCATAAGGTGAGTTGACTGAAGTAATACGTCCACCGCCACCAACGCCAGAGGTGTTTACAGGGAAAGCGGATCCTGCTGTTAATCCTGCCTGGTATGTTGTGTTTGCACTTACTATGTGTCCTTGAGTCCCTAAATTTAAAGCTGCATTTGCGCTAAAGCTACCATTAAAGCTAGCTGTTCCACCTGCGGTAAATACTGATCCAGTTCCGAAAGTAACAGCTCCATTTAATGTTACAGCTCCTGAAGCTGTTAAAGTGGTAGTCTGAACGTCAACGAATCCAGCAGCTCCAAGATTACTGATAGAGGCTTTAACTGTACCTGTGCTTGGTACTGATATAGCATCAAAAGCTCCTATTTTTGCCTGAACCTTACCTGTTGAAGCTGAGCTAAGATCTAATATACCGTTTACTGAATCTACGCCAAAAACTGTAACGTATCCGTTTATCCAGTTTTGTAGAATAAGAAAATTGGAATTGATGGTTACTCTAGATCCTGAGATGGAATCGGTTCCTAAAATTTCTGTAATGTTTACTGTTGCCATTTTGTTGTTTTATTTCTTTTTAAAGTGAAATATATATCTACGTCTCAGACAACACTTAAATATGGCAGTACGAAAACCCAAACTTACCATAAATGGTATCAAAGACATATCTTTAAGTCAAAAAATGGGGATTTATTCCCCAATAATCCCAAAAAAATCAATAATTTTATTAAGTAAGAAAGAACAACCTAGGAAGGTGTTAAATCCTGGTGTCCAATAAAAAAATACAATATGGCGAACAGAAAAAAAAGAATTAGCGACGAAGAATTTTACGAGACATTCCCACCGGGATATCAACCATCAAACGGATCATTTAATTTAGAAAAATTAAAGCTAGACTATAAATTCAAGAACGAAAGCCAAAAAGCTTTAGTAGCTCTAATAAACAACAACAAGATAACTATTGTAGCAGGTCCTGCAGGAACTGGTAAAACTTATCTTGCTTGTGCGCAAGCATTGAAACTTCTAAAAACAGATCCCAGATTCAAGAAGATTATACTTGTTAAAAGTGTAACCGTTCTTGAAGGCGAAGAAGTTGGATTTCTTAAGGGCGATCTTAAAGAAAAAATGCTTCCGTTTACCATATCATTCCTAGATAACTTCCACAAGATAATTGGAGAAGGATTAACTCAAATCATGGTCGATCAGGGTTATATCGAAGTGCTACCTTTAGCATTCATTAGAGGTAGATCGATAGATAACGCTATTATTATAGTTGATGAAGCTCAAAACATCACTCAGAAAAACATGAGGTCAACAATGACCCGAATAGGAACTGACACTAAAATGATCATCACAGGGGATACAAAGCAGATTGATATGAAGAACTCCAAGTTTTCTTCATTAGATCTAGTTATTAGATTATTCGAAAACAAAGATGACATCGGAACTATGCACTTTGCTGTAAGCGACATAGTTAGAGATCCTATCGTAAGATTGATAGAAGAGACCTTTGATGAGTGGGAAGAAAAGAATACTAAACCGGGTAATTCTAATTAGCGATTAAAAGTTGAATCTGGGTTATCCGGAAGGATAATAGAGGATCCAAATTGTTCACTGTTAGCTTCCATTATTGATCTTTCATCAGCCTCCAATTCTCTATTTAATCTTGAAGTCTGGTAAGCTCTTCCTGGTGCTAAAGGAGCTTCTAGAGTGTAGTCCGTAGAGTCAACGAAATCTGGTCTAGGATCATCTGCTCTCTTCTCTTTGTGATTTACAACTTTTATAAATCCTGGCTTAGAAACTTCATAGATATTGCCATACGAATCCTCAACCTGATTGTATATGCTATAGAATCCTGGATTAATGAAGGTGTATATAAAATAAGGGGTTTCCTTAACATTTAGATATTCATCACCAGTTTCAGGGTTGCTTAAAATCCACTTGTTGTTGTTTTTACCGTATATGTTAGAAGCATAGTTACTAAAAACTACGGTTGATAAAAGCGGTACTTCCATATAGTTGTCGGTAGAGTGAACGTCACACCATGTCCAAGCACCTGACCCAGGTCTAGAAATTATATTTCCTAGATTTATTCCTAGCTCGGGATAATATTGTTCCGAAAGAGCAGAAAATCCTCCTGTTGATCCAAAAGAAACAAAGCTTCCAGATCCGCCTGCTGATCCGCTTGTATTAACACCAGCCATGAATATATTAGAATCCGAATCCTTCGAGAAAGCTAAACTCCCATCGAAGACATCTAGATTTTTTAAATCCAAGTTTTTATTGGCATCATTCATTTTAAGCAAAGCAACAGTATATCCGGTTAGTCCAGGAGTGCTGATTTCATAAGATATAAAGAACTGCTGATCGTTAATTTTCTCGAGAGCTAAAAGTCCCATATCACGATCAAGAACACCCGTAGAATTATAGAAAGTATTAGTTAACGTTCCTTGATCTGTTATTTTAGCTGTGTATATGTAGTTTTGACCTGTAGATCCAAGAACAATCTCGTTACCAAAATAACTTCCAGTTAGGCCTTGTCCGTAATAGCCTAATAGAGAACTTACATAATAACCTGAGTTATCTTTAAGTGGAATTATTTTCTTGATATTATTGTAAGCTGAGGTTCCCCCTATATCTACTATTCCGCCAGTTATTCCATTAGCAGTTGCTCCTGATATTAGATAGAAAGGATAGCTTTTAGTGGGTGACGGAGAAGGGTGTAAAACCTCTATTCCCATCATGTTAAAAGTTCCTGATGATTGACCCGTTATAATTACCCCACTTTCGTTATTAGCCGATTTAATATCACCAATAGAAAATCCTCCCGTTGATCCAGAGGTATTAGCGATCTCGACTAAATCCAAATTATCGGAGTCCAATTTAACATAAGCTCCAAATTGATTTGAAGCTGAATCACCGATATACGAAAGACTCGTCGGTAGATCTGTTGTTCTGTTCCATTGGTTCTTTAGTGAATTAAAAGTAACAGGAGTACTTGCAGTGTGTGTTATAGCAAGATTTACATAATACTTAGACGAGTCTATTTTGGTACTTGCAGTTCCTCCTGGATACGTTGAAATTGGGGGAAAATGTCTGAATGAGTTTACCCTGTATTTTTTTCTGATACTTCTCGAATAATCTCCAGTAACTCCGTTTATATCAGTAAATGTTGACGAGTCGCCCAAATCCCTTCCTATTTTGGCAACGTAAATTGCTTTAGAATTTGCCTGTGATGATCCATTATAAAGAGTATAAGGGTAAACAGTGCTATAGCGGTCATAGAATCTTATAGTAATTGAAGTTCCGTTATTATAAGGGAACTGAACTGTATCGCCACTCTGATAAGTGGTTCTGATTCCGAATGAATTGACATCTCTGTAAATCTGATCTATTCTATAATATGCACTGCTACTTCCCTGAACAATCCCTATAGTTTGACCAGTTAATCTAGCAAGAATAGTAGAGGATCTATCAGTACTTCCCGAATCTAAGAAATTCAGATAAATCAAATTGACATCGTTGTAATTCCCGCCAGTACCTGCTGGTATACCAGTAAATCCAAAATCGCAATACGTAGATCCAACCGCATCTCCACTTCCAGCTGAAACCAGCCAAGATGTAGAAAGTATAAGTGTCCCGTTAGAAGGTGTTCCTATCCCAGCATAAGAACCAGAAGTTGCTCCAGGAACCATAGAATTTGTTATTCCTATAGGAGCACCTGTAGCTCCAGTGGGGCCACTTAAATTTTCGTATGCTCCCCATACAAATTCACCAACTTCCATGAATTTATCGAAAGTACCAGAAGCATATAAATATAAGCCATCCTCGCTTGAACATAAGCTCTGAACCTCTGTACTGAACCCTTTGAAGGGTAATATAGAATCAACATTACCGCTTTCAGAATAGGAAACTACAAATCCGGTTTTTCCGTTGTTCGCCGAGTTGTACGTAGAAGAAGTACCCGAATTTAAACTAGGGCCATATCCAGATAGTATCGCTGGCGTTGAGTCTTCATAGTATCCAAATTGAATTGAATAAGCTCCTGTGTAAATATCTGGCTGAATGTACCCCCCTACATAATATTTTTTGTCACCCAGAAACGTCTGTGTTGTAGCTGATGTTATCTTAAGCATTCCGATATTACCTGAAGCCCCTGAAATATAAGAAATAGCATCTTCCCAAGCAGCAGTCTGTATTGATTCAGAAGTTTGGTCCTGCTCGAAAGAAGGTAAAGGCCAGTTGTTCCAATAAGCTTGCTTACCCGCTCTTCCGTCCGCTATGTCACTCAATTTTGTAGTTAAGAATAGATTGTCCGGATCTAATCCCGGATGTTTATCTGCTAGGTATTCTGTTTCATAGACCATCCACTCCGGGTATGTCCAGGTATATTTGTTCACCTTAGGCAAAGGAGCAGCTCCTCCGGTCGGGGTATAATATGTAAAGTTCCATCCAGTTGCTCCTGCATACTTAGACGAGGCGTAAACATGAGGAATGTCATAATCAAAAAGAGAAATTGTGTTATATCCAAGAATCCAAAGAGCATTCTCATGGATAGTTAAAGATTCCTGTGTCGTACCGTGCTCTATTAGCTTTATATCGAGCACATCATTGCTTAGTAAGGATGAATTAGAAGTATCGAATTGCGTGTGTGTAGTGCCGTTAAAATGCCAAATACCGGTACCGTCTAAAAGCTCTCCGTCCCCTTTAGAATAAAACACGTGGCCATTTTCTCTAGACTTTATAGAACTTATAGGTCCTCCAGTGACGCCATAATTCCAAAATTCCTTCCCATCAAAATACGAAATACCCGTATCGGTACCCATCCAGAGATTTCCGTTCTCGTCAAAATCTAGACAGTAAATATTATCCGAAATTATACCACTGGTACTTGTATTATAGACTTTTGCCTGCTGAATGTATTCAGATCCATCGGTTAGTGTTAAAGTTTGTAAAGACCCCTGGGGAACAACAAAAAGTCCTTCTGATGTTCCCATATAGTAAAAATAATCAACTCCAGCATACCCTTTGGTTTTTATATCATATATGTGAGGCCATGTGTAGTTTTCTACAGTTTCCTTCCACTGATCGGTTTCTTTCAGATAGTAAAAAAGTCTTCCTCCAGTAACACCAGCAATTCTGGTATATGCACTAACCCCAGCAGTTCCACCTACTCCATTAAGTGGATTAACGAAAGCCAGAATATCGTCACCAAACTGGCAAGCATGAACCAGTGAAACCTCTTGTGGCTGAGTAAATGATCCGAGGTCACTAAAATTCCAGCTTCTACCTTCTGTGACTTTATTAGTATTTACATAAAAAACAGCAACATCATTAAACCCAGCTGTTAATCCTTGTGCTGCACCAACCCATGCTTTATCCTCATTGTCCATAGATATAGATCTGGTGTCCAGAAAATATGGCGATGCCTGGGGAACCGCAGAGTTTGATGAGTCATAATATTCCCAAGTGGACCCGTTGAATCTTCTAAGATCCTGTCCCGAAGCCCAGACAAAGAATTCTTGATCTAAAGCTATTTGATTTATGTATATTGAACTGTTAGGCATTTAAGTTTTTTAGTGTAAATTATATATTTTATTCCCAATATTCCTTTATTGTAAACCGAAATACCATCCCCTTGCAGGTCTTGGCTGTGAGATATCGTTTATTTGCCACGGATTTGCAACATAGTTAGTATAGAAACTAAGCCAGCTTGATTGCCCAGGTGTAGTTGGGAAAGCGCTATCGGTAGATCCTAAGACTGTAAAAGGACCAGTGTCTGACAGGGTAATCCTTGTAATGAATCCCATATTAGGTCCAGTAGGCCCGTCGTCTATTATTGATATCTTGAGACCCTGGAAAGTGTTTGCATCATAAAACCCAACATTACCCATCCAAGCATAAGCTGGTGATGCTTCCGCTATAATATTACCATCGTAACCATTAGCTGTTAGCTCATTATTTATGAGGGTTGCTATACCATCATATAGAGGACCTGGTGAACCGTAATCCTCAACGTAAACCAATTCACCGTTTGTCGAATGCCCCGGGCTTCCTCCTGGTGAGATCATTACCGGTATAACGACATCCCATGCCGGATTTATGGCAGATATACCGCCGCTTCCGAATTCTATAGTAAGAATAATCATAACATCTGTGCCGGTTAGTAGACCTGAAGGCAGACAAGCTCCACCAGGACCGATATTAGATCCTCCATCCAAGCTAAGATTGAAAGCCACTGGTTTTACTCCGCCTAAATAATCAATCTCTAGAGCTCTAGAACTCTGAGATGCAACAGCATAATCGTTAAATATAATAGAATTCAAATTATCATAGCTCCAAGATCTAATATTTGCTATACCTTTTAAAAAGTTTAAAGTATCTGCAAAATAAAATTTACTCCCAAAATAAAGAGAAAGATCTCCAGGTAACATATAATTACCGATAGTGTATCTTGTTTGAGACTCCCATCCAGTAAAAGCAGCTCCGCAGGCCTGAAGAGCAAAAAGAGATGCTATATGTTGTCCCGGAACGTAACCATACTGTGAAGTGTATTGTATATCCATTGAGCAAGATAGAAAAACTACTTGCTCCAAATGAGCTCTGAAATATTGATTGTTTATTGGGTAAGTATTCATCGGAATTACTGTATCTACAGTGACAACATAGCCAGATCCTGGCATCGCCAAAGCGCTTGTAGTTATAGGCGCACCGGATCCATCAAGAAGTACGGTAGCGGTGTAATAGCCTACATTGTCAGTATATGGACCATCTGCGTAATTGTAGTTTTCTGCAGGACCGTTTTTACTATACGTAACGTTTGCTGAAGATGTTGCTGTATTAGCAAGTATACTGGTTGCAGTGACCGAAGATGTGGCTGTATAAGTGCTATAAGTTGCTCCTGATTCGCTTCCGGTAAGTTGTAACCAGCTATCAATTCTCAAAGATTGAGTAGCATTTGACCCAGTATACCCTCCCGTTCCTGCTAGTGCCCATGTATAGTAATCTATATTACCGGTAGGTCCGTTAGCTACATAAACAATAGTTTGACTCATCCTTACCGTCGAGGGAGTTGCACTCAGTGAAACATTAATATTTTCGGGATCGACTTTTATGATGTTTGCCTCCGTTTTAGAAGAGGTTAAAGTAATTCCGCCTGGTATTGTTTTAGATGCAGATAACGTTGTACTAAAACCGGGTGTAGATGGAGAAAGATATCTAACTAAAGGATTCTGAGCAGTTGAACCTGCTGGAGTACCGCCAGATAAAGTCCATGTCCATCCATTAGGACCTCCTGTAGTGGTATCCTGATAATATACATAATCTCCCTGCGTTATTGTTATAGACATTTAAAGAATGAATAATTTCATTATATATCCCTACTTCAAGAGTCTATATAATTACTCTTATGATATCTATTTGATATCTTTACACCGCAGTGTAAGTGAATGAAGCTACCAATAATCCACTACCACCGATCAAACTAGGTGGTGCCAAATAACCCGAAGTTGAAACTGAAGAATTTGATACAGACAAGTTTATTGGTGGTGAGTTCAGAGGTAAATTCCCGCTCTCGTTAGGTATAGGTCTGTAATAAAAATTGGTAATGTTAGGATCTGCAGCGTTGTTCAACTGATTAGATAACTCCTGAATAGTTAAGGAAGCAACTCCAGGCTGAACAGTTATTCCAGTGGGGAATGGATCAAATTCATTTCCTGTGCTAACTTTTATAAAATCTCCAGGATTAATGTTATGTAACTCGTATCCACCTAACCAATCATTATTGAACTCATAATCAAACCAAGTGTGAGCATATCCGTTATTCCAATCATTTTCGGAGAATATGTCCCAGTTTATTCTTTTAGTTCCCCAATACTTAAGATTTGAGTTAGGAAGAGATTCGCTAGACTCTGACCAGTAAACATATGTTTCCTCTGATGTAACACCACCGGTCAATCCAGTAGATGCTGAGGATATAGATAATGATCCGCTAACTTGGAAAGTCACGGGTACACCATTTTGGTCCGCACCAAGTTCATCTGGAGCGCTAACAACAACAGTAACCGGGTCTAGTCCAGGATCTGAGCAAGAAGCGAAATAATCGGGATATGTTCTTAGAGAATTGATCGAAGAAACTATAGCGTTAGCTGTTCTATATAGGGAATCCCCGGTTTCAGCAGATCCGATAAGTCTATCAGAAACATAAACTGAGATAGATCCGGTTCCAGTAAAGTATTGATTTGGATAAGTCGATGTGTCAACAGAAATCCTGGTAGGACCGGTTTGGATATAAGTGAAGTTCCAAGCTGAATCCATTGTTACTGAAATCTTGAAAGTAGTTGTTGAGCCAGAAGGAACTGTTACTATCCATCTTCCGGTTAACTGAGGAATTGTATTAAGTAAGGTTACTTCGTCACCAGTCTGTAGACCGTGAGCGGTGGAACAGGTAATTGTGGCTAAACCGTATTGGCCAGGTATTATCAAATATGATGATATATCACTTATGGATATTTCAGACTGAGTAAAAGAAACATATCCTGTTGCACCTATTGGATCTGGATTAACCTTAACATAAACGTCCTGGCCCTCTTCGGATTTATTGCCATATGTTGCAAAATCGAGTATCTCCGCAGGTATCGTTCTTTCTAGCACCTCTATAGATTTTCCTTCCGCAGGATATTCCCAGATAGAACTATAATCGTCCCATCCTTTATAAACGTTTCTCCATCTGTAATCTTCAACCTCTCTAAATCTAGTCCAAGCGTCAATATCAATAATTTTAGGACTAACCGTTATAGCACCATTCTTGATTGCTACTGTTTTAGCATTAAAGGCATCATAAACGTTGCAAGTTACTTGATAAACGCCTGTGTATGGTACAAAGTGGGCTAGAGTATAAAAGTCCAGTATAGATCCTCTAAATTGAAAATTATAAGGGCTTCCTTGCTGTGTTGCTGGTTTGTTTATGATCCATTCAATATCAACCATGTTAGAAAAATCTACGTTCTTCCAGTTTAATATTGTATAATTCTGAATGCTCGAGAATAAAGAGGATTCATCAGTCGTTACTGTAGTTGAGTTGTCAAGTAAAACTTGATAGATTCCAGTAGAGTAATTGACGACAGTAACAGTTCCATATATGTTCGTTGGCTTATATAATACCCTGCTCCCTACCTTGAATGAAGGTATTAACAGTGAAGACCAACTTATATTAAGCTCGTCCCAAGACCACACGTCCCTAATTAGCTCTAATACAATAGGCATACCTATTGGAGTCTGATACGGAAGTCCCGTTACGGGATCAATATAAGACGGCGGATCATATTTAGAATCACCAAGCTCAACTAGATCAGAATTTTGTTTAAGAGTATAGAATTCGCTTATAGAATTTATAAGAGACTGGTTCTGGTCTGGACTATAATATTGCTGAAAGGAAAGAGGATCTATTATATTGCCAAGATCAGATAGATCTGACGGTAAAACATTTATTACTCCGTTTAATAGAGTTTTGTTATTAGATGAATAGTAATATACAGGCGAAGTCTGCTCTGGATTAACATACCAAACTATATTATTGGCTGAACCCGAAGTTGCACCATTTCCAGTCAATCCAATTGGATCAGATTGATTCAGAGAGCCATCAGTGGTTATGTAAAGATCAAATCCATCAGTAATAAAATCGAATTCATATGTCTTGCCTGCTGTTACAGTTAATACCGGATTCGGTCCAGTCGCAGGTATTCCGGAGAAATACATAGCACTTCCAGTTCCCCCAGCAACACTAGACTCGACCAAATAATAATTATTATAAGAACTTGGAGTTTGTATTGAATTTGCTAAGGGTCTCGTTGAGAAATTTCGGAGATCCTCCAGAAATCCAAAATCTGGGGTAACTTTTAGGTCAGTATAGAATCCCGATTCGATATCAGGTCTTTCCATAACATCCGTCCAAGCCTTAGTATTATAAACATTGAAGTAGATACCCTCACCGGTGATATCTATGATTCTTGCATTTAAAGGAAGATAATCTCTCTTAAGTCTTTCCTTTAGAGCAAACATCTTTATAAGGACTTCTTCCTGTGTAAACTGGAAGGAGTCTATAACTTCAGGATAGCCAAAATCCGAGTCATATCCGGTTGTTTTATTTATATCATAATAGAGACCAAACAAAGAAGTCTTTTTGTAAGTCCTAGTAGGCAGCAAAGTGTTTTCTGAAGAAACATCTAGCACATAGTTACCGTTCCCGTCAGGACCGTATGTTTGAACCAACTTATATTTTCCGGAGTTCGGATTATCAAGAACATCACCTATCTGGTAGCTCTGAGAGTAACCACCCTTCTGCTGACCCTTTATTGCTCTTAAGAACTGAGCATTCTGTTGTAAAGGAGATTCTAGCTTTAAACTTTGATATTGAAGATTTAGCCAATACTCCTTTATTCTAAGATCCTGGTATCCGAAAAATTTTATCGCATTTATCAGACCCTTATAACTTCCTAAATAAGGGAAAATTTCTTCACCTGCTACTAGAAGTTCTTTCCTCTTTTCATTTATCTCTAGATAGTTTGGTAGTGGCTCGTTTGGATCGTGATCTCTTAATATGATCGAATCTTCTTGGTAGAAAGCTCTACCAATGTTCCGAAGCATTACATCAAATCTTTCATCCTCACCAACAATTTCCCCGTAGAAATCTATCTCTATTATCTTCTGTGGAGTTCCGTTGCTAATGTCCTCTACTATTAATTTTCTTTCGTAGATATTAGATGCAAGATCTGTTGCGTTAATTGCCACATTTATTGAAAGAGCCTCGGAACTAACAGTGTTAGTTGAAACGTAGCCATTTCCGGTTAAACTATCACCGGGGTCTACGTCAACGCTATAAACTATATTCGGATAGCTAACTATAAGTGGCTTACCTTCTCCTCCTTCTAACTGATCCTCGATCTTATAAGTAAAGAGTATTTCCGATACGTCAGTTTCGCCGTAGCTGTCATTGTACCATCTTGTTCTCCATACCCCGGCAGTAGCACCTGTTACGCCAGTGTGCGGAAGCCCATATTCAAAATTACCAGAAGATTCCAGTAGCTGAACTATGAATATCTGCTGGTTCTCGTAAAGACCTGAAGAAACGGGATCGAAGTATACGTTACCTTTAAAATATCCCCCGGGTCTATTTGTATATGCGGTATTAAAGTATATCTGGTTATCTAAGCTTATTAGCTCCTGTCCAGATACGCTATCAGCTTCAAAATTTACTCTGTAATATGTTGAATTATCAACAACGGAGGTTATTTTAGCACTAAATTCATTCTGACCTGCTATTCTTCCATACAGAAGTACATCAGCTCCATTCAGAATATAATTATTAGCTTCTGCTGCCCAGCTGTTTATATAGTATCCATTTAGATCACTGTAGTTTAGATCTATGTAAGGGGATGTGTTATTATCAAGTTGTGCAACCGAACATGCTCCCGCACTAGAAACAGACGAGTTAGTTATGTAGGTAAATTTATGATCTAATTCGCTCGGTCCGGTAGCTCCGATATAATCGAAGTTTAACGGGCTTCCCGTCTTATCATAAAAATTAAGTCTCCTGTAGAAAAAATTTGACATGCTTTAAAAAACTCTTCTGTTATTTTTCTTAACCGTGTAGTTAACAAAATTTTTAATTTGCTTTGTTGTTTCAACTAATCCAAAGACCACTCTATTAAAGTAACCTAATATCGCCTCTTTAATAGGATCTCTATACATGGCATTAGCTAATGATCTTTTTAATATTTGATCTTTATAATCAAAACCATTATAGAGATTATCATTAAAGCTATCTCTTATATCATAAATGTTCGATGTTGGATCATATTCATAATATCTTCTCTCAACAGGAATCTTGGGCATAGCTTTCATAATGGTTTTATACTCATTAGCATCAGAACAGGGGGAAAATTTATATTCACCAGTTCCGCTAACTACTGTTCTTCTGTATCCCGAACACCCTATATTAATTGCTCTATCCTCAGCAAGTGCTTGCGTTGGATATGCGTCCTTTGAATTATAAAATGTTGTATTATTAGTACGCGGTTTTATTCCAGATACTGTATAATTAATATCCTTCTTTAGATCGGGGAAGAAAGGCGAAAATTTTTCCATTATTTATTACTTATAAGTTGAGCTTTCATCTCAGAGTTTAGAGACATATTGAAATTCATAGGAACCACTTTAGATATACTTATATTCAAAGGTCCTGGTTTTCCTGTAACTATTCCTGTCTGATATTCTGTTCCGTTTCTATCCGACCAGCCACCTCTAAGAACTACCAGCTCATTCCTTCCTATTATTATATCACCAAATTCATTTAAACCAACCTGCTGTTGCAATTGCTCTTGACTTACGTTACTTAAACCTCTCATAAGCTGCTGGTTCTTTTCATTAGCTTCACCTACGAAATAGAAAGAAACGGAATCCACACCTTCTACAGATTCAATCAAAGCTATCATGTCAGATTTAGGAATAAAGTCCCTCCTTTTTAGATTTAACATGTAATCAGAAATTTTCTTTCTTATAGCTTGTCTTATAGTTTCGGGATCATATCCTTCAAACATCGTGATAACAGCATTACCAACAAATCTCGCTACGGTAGGTTCAACAATCTTAACGACTGTTGTTGCTATCATAGATCCAGAATCTTCGATGAGGTTTATAACTTTATCTTTCTGTGCGGTCGTAAGAAGGAAATTTGATACTGGTATATCAAAATAGTCTTCATTCGAAGAAATGTTTAGGGTTATATCAGGGACTAAGAAAATGTAAATAACATTATCATCATCCAAGTATTCGTCATCAAAAGTAGAGAATGCTTGTATCTGTGAAAATATACCCAACTTATTCAAGAAAATCTCATAGTTCTGTGCGTTAGCAAAAACAAAAGATCTACTAGTTTTAGGAGCAACTAATCTTATGAGGTTTACAGATTCAGGATTTGTACCAAATGAAGGATCTACTAAATTAGTGATGTTAAGGTAATTATTGAGATCTACCTCTCTTCCGAATAAATCAGTTCCTGTGGTAACAAATTTATATGTCAGTGCTTTATCCTTTGTAGAATTAGCATTTCCTGAAGATCCAGAGGTCTGTAAATATTCAATTCTTATTCTCGAGCCTCTCTGAGGTATCGCTCCGAAATTAGAATTACCGAAGTAAACGTCAAGTCCCTCCTGAATACCTGTTCTTACCATGAACCCTTTACCGTTCAGAGGTATGTCATATAGTGAATCATATCTTCTCCATTTCTCTTCATTCACGTAAACATTAACATAAAATTGATCCAGATAAGCTCCGGTGCTTGATGGTAAGCTGAAACTTTGTAAAGCGTTCCCTGTTCCGGTAACAATAGAAGTCTGGAATTCTCCCTGTGCTATTTTGGTTCTAAGTGCTGGATAATTTCCGCTAAGTTGTATGGTTACTCTGGACGATCCAAAAACTACCGAATAAGTTTTACCGTTTTCCTGACATCTGATTAAAGCATTATTGTTTATTATAACTGCACTACCTCCAACGTCGGATTCTCTTCTGTTCCAGGATAAAGAAACTTCACCCTGAGCAGTAGAGGCTCTTCCTGGGTCATAACCAGCAATTCTTGCTAAGCTTCTAACGGAATAATCCCTAGTTGCTTGCTCCATGTTAAGCTCGGTGATCGAATCCTCAATAAAGTATAGAATCATCTGTGAAAGATTCTGAAGGACAAACAATATTTGTCCCCATGCAGAAGCAACCGTAAATAAATTGGCGGTTTGGTTATAGGTGTCCTGCAAGAATGTAAACGTATCATTTAATAGACCGTTAATCAGGATGTTATTTTTCTTAAAAATATTCATTTCTCTTTATTAAGTTATTCTTAGTGTAACAACAGGACTTAATCCACCATTAACTGGTATATTAAAATCAAGTGTAGCTATATCTCTCTGTGTTCCCTGATAAAATTTAAGCGAATATGAGCCACCTAATTTTTTAAACAACGGAATGTAGGTTTGCAAGAATAGGTCGAGTTCTTTTTTTATGCTAGCCTCCGATAGATTGAGAGTAAATATTAGATCCTCCAGATTAAGTCCAAATTTAGGATCCCCTAAAACTTCGCCCTTATTTGTCAAAAGAAGCATTTTTATTTGGCCCACACAAATCTCGACAGGATCTGATGTCTCTATCTGATACGGGTTATAGTTTGGGTCCAGTGGATCTCTATTATAAATCTCTCTCATGAAAAATCTTTTTTCCTATTATATATCATAGATTTTAAACACAGTAAACGTAAACAAAAAACCCTCAGATTTAAAAAAACTGAGGGTTTGTTATTGAAATCGATTGGTATTAGTTCCACTGAAGGAAGTAACTAGGAGTATTTTCTCCGTTTATCATATCCATAACTTCCTGTAGTTCTGCCTCTCCAGTAGATCTTATGTCTGCTGCATTCACCTGTACACCACCTGGTAAATTATAGGTAAAAACGGAAAGCATATTAGCCAATGCAATTTTAGCCTTAGCAATGCAATATCTAATGAAAAGCTCATCAGCAAAAAGATCATCGTCATTTAGAGCTACGAAACATCTAATTGATACGTCAACCCCACCTGCTCCAAAACCTTGTGCAAGCTGACCCTTCCCGGTCCTATTAGGGTCTCTTCCTAGTATAGTTAGTTTTTTACTGTTCTTATTCCACTTAAAAGCAAAGCTATTTAATAAATAAGCTTTAGCTAAATCGAAGTAAGAGTACATCACTGTACGATAAACAAGGTTATCACCAACGAAAGGTGATAAAAGAAGTTCGGATCCAAGTAATTTAGAATCCCCAAAGTCTCTGTCGGGGTTACCTGATATTCCATATCCGCCAACTTCTCTAACGTCATATACAGTAACTATAGACTCTGGCAACTTTAATTGTCTGGTTGCTTTAAATTCAGGATGCTGAAATATTGCATTCGCAAGAACGAAAACTCTTTCTTCTACAGCATACTGATAATTATCTAGAAACCATGCTCTGGCTCTTTTTATTATCCTTTTAGTTTCCTGTTGATTTAGATTATAAGGCAAGGCACAGCTAAAAGAAAGGGCGTCTTCTATTTCTTGGATTAATTCTTCTTCTGTCATCTTTTAGCGATTATTTTTTAAAAGTTCATATTACCGAACCTTGGATTATTGTATCTATCATTTAGATCCTTCAATCTTTTGTCAGTAACGAATCTTTCTTTTCTAAAATCTTCCCATCCCTTAACTTTTAACGTTTCCTTACTTACTTCCGCGTTTTCACCAATGTTACCAGCTCTTAGGACTCCCTCTATTATTTTGCAATTTACGTTCTTGCCCTCACAATCTATAAAGCAATCTTCCAGCTCATTTCCGAAGTCTACGACGCAATTTTTAACCTTAGAGGATATGACTTTCGTATCACTAACTATATAGCATTCCTCTACGGAAGATTTTCTTATCTTAGAACTGTATATGTTACAGTTTTTAACTATACCATTCTTTATATCACATAGTATCAGGTCCAAATCTTTAAGCTCTAAAGCTTCTCTGCTTCTAGCATCTTTTAGCTGGCATCTACCCGTGGTTGTGTCATAATTAAAGTACCCCGAAGTAACATTACCCTCGACAATTATTTCAAAGACCTTATCTCTAATCATTGACCAGTAAGTTTTTATATTCTCGTCAAGACCTTTGAGATCTACGAATATATGAAAGTCCGGGAAATTTCTGAAGAAGAAATCAGGATTACTGAAAGATCTCACCACTTTAGTATACTGATTCATCATGCTCTGAAGTTTAGCAAGATCATCTTTGGTATACCCAGATATTCTGTGACTTAATAGATCGTACATATAAAGTATAACATAATCTATGATCTCCCTAATATCTTTAGTTTTCTTTTGGTAATCTCTGTTACCAAGATATCTGAATTCTAAGTATCCTTTAGGTATTTTCGTGAAATTAACACCATAGTATTTGTCTTCAGGAACTTTAAACATTCTAGGGTCAATAGAGGTTAGATTTTCAACCATCGAAAATCTATTTCTGGGCACCACTCTTTTTATAGATTTAGCATAAACGTTCTTAGATCTGTTTCCGAATTTAGAATAGATCATATTTTCGTCCAGTCCCAATATAAATTTAAGCTTATCTAGGTTTTCGATTTTATCTTTAACGTCTCTTCTGAATTTATCGAAGCTAACAGAAAACTGAAATGCACATCTATCTGTTGTCCATCCATTTTCATCTATCCAATTAAGGACTTTAATCAATATAGGAATAGCTTCATTGTAAGGCAATGGACCAGTAATGAACTCCATCATTTTGCTTCCACCTGAATAATCTGGTTCTAATTTGCAAGTATTTGCATCTACCTCAATATTAGAGTGGTACCTTTCGGATACCACTACCTTTTTATTAACAAGCTTTGAAAGTAACTCCGCTGCTCTGCCCTTTAGCAAATTAGTATAAAATTCAAATTCGAATCCTATTACCGATGAGCTAAGGGCATGCGCTTTGTCAAAATGTGTTCTATTATCGGTCATTTACCGGTTCTGCGAAGATTTTTCCGCTAGCTGGTTCAACTTCGTAAACCGTAACTAGTAGATCATCCCCAGGCTTAAGATTCTTGGTCTTCTTACCAATTTTATCCTGAGGGACCAGAGCCATAAGACCAAATTCTACAAGATCAACTAAAATTCCGTTTTTTCTCTTGTGTTTAATTTTTGCTTCGATTGGCTCGCATGTTCCGTCCTTGATATGTTTATCAAGATCGTGTATGATAACATTTCTTTCTAAAGGTTTCTCTAGAGTTAGTGTTAATCTATTATTGTCTTTGATTTCTTTAACGTAGAATTCAATCTCGTCTCCAGGATTTACACTAGCAATTGTGTGCTCTTCGCTGAATTCGGTTTTGTGGATAAGTCCGGTGTAAACCTCTTCCCATTCAACAAATACTCCAAAATCACTTGTTCCTGTAACGTATCCTTTGTATTTCTTGGTAAGATCCAATTCTTGGATCTTGCTTTCCATGATTTTGTTAAGGTATTTCTTGTAAGAAACGATAAAGATGTCTTTAGCTTCAACGTAACCTTCAATCATTACGTGTAACTCTTTTCCGATGTAAGATTCAAAATCAGTGATTCTATTAGCAGCTGCCAAAGAACCAGGTAAGAAACACTTAATACCCGATAGATCCACGATGTATCCACCTTTATTGATGCTTTCGATTCTTACGCTGTATGCGCTAGACTCTTTCTTAATTTGTTCAAATAATTCAGCTCTAAGACTGTGGATGTAGTATTCAACTACAGATCCAGTGTAGTTACCACCGATCTTTCTTACTCTAGCTTGTAAAACGTCTCCGGGATTAAAAGATAATCCGGTTATTCTTAATTTATCCGCATCTTTTCTTTCCTTCTTAAGATCAATGTAAATTGTTTGTCCTGTGCTTGTTTGTGCTAATGCTTCATTCAAGCTAACAGATACGATCTTACATGGATAAACGTTACCTTCATCAAGATCTTTAGAGAAAACAGTATTTGAAGTTGTTCCTTCAAAATAGTTATTGTAAGCATCTAAAAGCTCTTGAGCATAAGGCTCGTGGCAATAAATTTTAGACCCATTAGGAATCCTTTTGAGTTTAGTGTTTGGAATTCTTCCATTTCCTACTTCCCAGTTGAAATCGTCTGAGTTTGGTGTGTTAGTTGATGAAAAATCAATCATATTTTTTTTGTTTAAGAAGTTATTAATCTTACTATATATCCAAGCTTAAGTTCCTTTAAAAGCTCGGAATTATTTTAAAAAACAATGGGGACAAAACCTATCATAGGAGCCGGTGCACCGGTGGTGGGAACACCCCCATTATAG
>JACCDW010407731.1_pt1 | contig 34452 bp, 51 predicted proteins | sample 7449781 | NCBI WGS metagenome assembly JACCDW01 (sample SAMN15323449, study PRJNA562643) | freshwater metagenome | isolation source: river surface water | place: USA:Blue River Watershed | collected 2017-08-18
CGGAAGACCCGCCCGAGCCTGTGGATGTGGCCCCGCACCTTGCCGCCATTGCCGCCACCGCCGATGTGGAAGCCTTGCGCACCACCTACATCGCCAGCGTGCGGGCCTGTGGTGGCGACACTGCCGCCCTCAAACAACTGGAAGCCGCCAAGGACAAACGCAAAACCGAATTGACCACTGCGGAAGGGGGCGCGCAATGACAACCCATCGCATCAAAGCGTGGCACACAAGCCCCGAATATGCCAACGCCAAAGATTTGCAAGACCCCGACAAACTGTGTTTTTCCAACAGCGACATGCGCGACTGCGGGTGGCTTTGTGTTGGCGAGGCAGAAATCACACTGCACATCAACATCACGCCCGAGGATTTGGCGCTGTCCATGTGCGACACCCTGCGCAAGCAAATTGAAAAAGTCGAATACGAGGCCCGCGCCAAGGTGTTTGAACTGGAAAAACGCATCCGCGATTTGCAAGCCCTCACCTACCAACCACGGGAGGCTTGATGGCACAGATAATTCTTTTGCTGTGTGTTGCCGCATGGCTGACGCACATTTTTACCTGTTTTGCGCAAAGCCTGTGGGGTTTCCTGTTGGCTGGCGCTGTGTTTTTTCCAATCGGAATACTGCACGGGTTCTATCTGTGGTTTTGAAAGGCCCAATATGACTGAGCAAGAATTGATGCAACAAAAACTGGAAAGCCTTTTCAACCTGACGCTGATTGTGTTGAGCGTTGCCGAGGCGCTGGTGGCTGTGGTGCAAAACGAAGAAATTGATGTGCAAGACATGACCATCGCCATGAAAAACAAAGACACGGGCGAAATTGAGGAATTGCTGACAACGCCAACTCAGGTGATTGCATGGGCCAAGCAAGAACTCGGCATCAACATGGAGGCCCAATATGATTGAGCAAATCTACACGCATGTTGAGCAAGGCTCCGAGGAATGGCACGCCGCACGCTTGGGCCGTGTGTCAGCGAGTTCGGTTGCCGATGTAATGTCCAAGGGGCGCACCGCTGGCAGTGAATCCGACACGCGCAAAAACTACCGCCTGAAAATTGTTGCCGAGCGCATGACTGGCGCACGCGGAGAGGGCTACACCAACGCCGCGATGGAGTGGGGCACTGAGCAAGAGCCTTTCGCCCGCATGGCCTACGAAGCCGCCCGCAATGTGCTGGTGGACAAGACGGGTTTTTGGTTGCACCCCTCAATCGAGTGGGTCGGCGTGTCGCCCGATGGCCTTGTCGGTGACGATGGGCTGGTGGAAATTAAGTGCCCCAACACCACTACGCATCTGGAGTGGTGCTTTGCTGGCAAAGTGCCCGCCAAGCATGTCAAACAGGTGCAATGTCAACTGTGGGTGACGGGCCGCAAGTGGTGCGATTTCGTGTCGTATGACCCGAGGTTGCCTATGCGCAATCGTTTGTTCATTGTGCGCGTGCCGCGTGACGAAGAACTGATTGCCGAAATGGAAGCCGAGGTGGTGAAGTTTCTCGCCGAGGTGGATGCAATGATTGAACTTTTGAACAAGGAGTGAAAACTGTGGAAAACCCAATACAAGCAAGCATTGATTATTTGATTGACTGCGGCTGGAAAGAGGACGAGGCTAAAAACCTAATCCGCGCCCTGCACGACAAAGATGGCGAACGCCTGTGGGAAGTGGCCCCGCAATGGATTGAGCATTGCGGCGAGTGCATGAAATATGTGAAAGGCATGCTCGGCACTGTGGCAACAGGGCTGGTGAAGGTGCACAAAGGCACTGAGGGCGAGTGGCTTTTTGCGCTCAATGACAAAGGGCTGGAAGTGGGCAAGCAGATGTTTGATGCGGAGGCCGCACAATGAGCAACGACCTGAACCAATGCCAATTCATCGGGCGCTTGGGCCGCGATGTGGAAATGCGTTTTTTGCCCAACGGCGACCCCGTGGCGAACTTTTCGCTGGCCTGTGGCTGGAAAACCAAAGACAAAGAGGGCGTGGAGTGGGTTGCCGTGGTGGTGTTTGGCAAACTCGCTGAGATTTGCGGGCAATACCTCAAGAAAGGTGCGCAAGTGTTCATCCAAGGGCGAATGCGGACTGAAAAATACACCGACAAAACCACTGGCGTTGAAAAATACTCAGTGAAAATTGTTGCTGACCGCATGCAGATGCTCGGCGGTAAGTCCGAGGGCACTGGTGGCAAACAAGACGGGCCGCCCGCGCCCGACATGCCGCCCGACATGGATGATGACATCCCGTTCTGATGCCCGCATAATGGCGACAGCGGTTGCCATCGCTTATGGGAGGGGGCGCGGTCTTAGGTTTGACCAAAAACTGCCTCGGGAGTTATGACCCGTCCTTTTCGTGGTGTTCCCCTCCCACCCTCACAAGCCTCCCTCACGGGGGGCTTTTTTTTGCCTCAACTGGTCATTGTTTTGAATCATGCTCAACGCTTCGTGTTGCGCTGGCGAAACATCGGCAACGAATTTTTTTCAGGACAACCGAAGAAAGTTCATTGCAAACTCTTTTTGTTCTTGGTGTAATACATCTATGGCAACAACGCCATGCAACACGAAAAGGAAACCAAAATGAATGTCATCGCAACCCTCACCGCCCGTATCGAAGAATACCGCGCCACCAACAAAAACCCTTGCAAGAACTACGCAACCCGCGAGGCCGCTGAAAAGGCCACCGCCGCCGCCGCCGAAAAGGCTGGCAAGTATTTCGACACCAACGGCATGCCCGCCCGCTATGTGGTGTTCTTCAATGAGGCTTGGGGCCGCTGGGTCGGCGCAATGGACTACTCGGAAATGTTCACCCGCAAAACTTGCGCGGGCGGCTATGTGGGCGCAATCTCTGGCTTCTACACCTACTGAAAAAACAACACCCCCCCGAAAAAAATTCGGGGGCGGTGAAGAAAGTTCATTGCAAACTCTTTTTATCCATGCTGTAATACATCTACTGCAACATCGCAGTGCCTCACGAAAAGGAAACCAAAATGCAAACAGGAACCATCATCAAAGCCTATGACTTCCACGGCAACACCGCTCACTACATGGTGGGCCGCGTCATCAAGGTGCAAGACGAACTCATCACGGCAGAAACCATCAAGCGCGTGGTGGACGGGCAAGAAGCCAAAAACTTCAGCCCCACATTTTCAGCCCCTGTGAATGGTGCGCACTTCATGGACAACGGCAAATTCACCCGCATCCATGTAATCGGCTAATCGGCAAGCGCCCCTCGAAAAATTTTCGGGGGGCCACCGAGAAAGTTCATTGCAAACTCTTTTTGCCTGTGCTGTAATACATCTACGCAATCAAGCGTGCTCCACGAAAAGGAAACCATCATGCAGAAAAAACCCCGCACCTTCGCAGAACTCAAAGTCGCCATCGGCGCATACCCCTGCGGCACTCGCGTCACCATCGAATTGGCCCCCGAAGCCAAGCCGATGAAGGCATACAAAGTTTGGGCATCTTTTGCCAAGCGCCCTGAAACTTACCTCGGCGTCATTGCCGCAACTTACCTCGGCTGAAAGGACAGCGCCATGCTCAAAAAAATCATCAGCATCATCGCCCACGCATTGCTCACGCTGGTCATCGGCGGTTTCATTGCCGTCATGTTTGTTGAGTGGATGGCGGGGTGCGGCGAAACCTACATCGACAGCAAAGGCGTGCATCACGCCAACGAGTGCATCATCATCAACCACGGTGGCAACAAGTAAGTCCACACTCACTTCACGAAAAGGAAAATATCATGGCTCACGAACTCACCATCCGCGCAAACGGTTTCACCGAAATGGCTTTTGTCGGCGCAACGCCGTGGCACAAACTCGGTCAGCAACTTGACCAAGACGCCACCTTTGACCAATGGCGCGTTGCCGCTGGCATGGACTGGACAATCGAGCAAACGCCCGCGCAATTCACCGCGCCCAATGGCGAACTCCAAACCGTCCCCGAGCGTTTTGTGCAATACCGCTCTGACACGCTGGCCCCGCTGTCCGTGGTGTCCACGCGCTACAAACCCGTCCAGCCCGCCGAGGTGCTGGAATTTTTCAGCGACTTGGTGGAAAACTCTGGTTTCCGCTTGCATACCGCTGGCACGCTTTTCGGCGGGAAACGCCTGTGGGCGCTGGCCGAGACTGGCAAGTTTGCAGAGGTCAGCAAGGGTGATGGCATCGGCGGCTTCCTTTTGCTGTCTACATCGTGCGATAAGACCCTCGCAACGACTGCCCGTTTCACCACTGTGCGCGTGGTCTGCAACAACACGCTCGGCATGGCAACGGCAAACGGCGCTGACTGCGTTTCGTTCACGCATGCCACCAAGTTTGACGCCGACCTGATGAAAGCCAAACTCGGCGCGGCGGTGGAATCGTTTGGCGCATTCATGGAAATGTCCAAGTTCCTGCAACGCCAGCGCCTCCAAGAAGCGCAAGCCAAAACCTTCCTCGCCCGCATCTTGGACGCGCCCTACACCGAGGAAAATGTGCCGCAAGAAAGCCGCGAGTTCAAGCGCATCATGGATTTGTTCAACGGCGAGGCCAAAGGCACTGAGGTGGCTGGCGGCACGAAATGGGGCTTGCTCAACGCCGTCACCGAATACTATGACCACCACCGCCCATCCCGCACCGATGACGCCCGCCTCAACAGCGCGTGGTTCGGCAAGGGGGACACCATGAAGTCGCGTGCGGTTGCCGTGCTGACCGCTTGACGCGTCATAGTTATCGTGTAATATATCCCCCATCTCATACATGGGGGATTTTTTTATGGCGAACGCATCTGCCAAGGTGCGCAAGGTTTTTTCTGACCTTTGCGTGCCTTTGACACTGAGCAAAATTAAGTCGCACGCGCCCGACCTCAAAGCAAGTGAAATTTCTATGGCCTTGCGGTATCTGCAACGGCAACGCTTCCTGACGCGGGAGCAAATCGAAAACGAGAACACGATGGGCCGAAAAAAAGTGTGGCTCTACCAATACCATCCAGACCGCTTGCCAAAGGAAACAGCATGAAAAAACTCCAAATCACCTACAAACCCACCACCGACCTGATTCCGTATGCACGCAACAGTCGCACCCACACTGACATTCAGGTGGGGCAAATTGCGGCCTCTATTCGGGAATTCGGTTTTCGTGTGCCTGTGCTGATTGACGGTGAAAACGGCATCATTGCGGGCCACGGGCGCGTCTTGGCGGCGCTGAAATTAGGGCTGGAGGAAGTGCCCACGGTTGACGGCAGTGACATGACCGAGGTCCAGCGCAAAATGTATGTCATCGCGGACAACAAAATCGCGCTCAACGCGGGCTGGGATGAGGATGTGCTGATGCTGGAAATCGAGGATTTGCGCGGCATGGGTGCTGACATTGACTTGCTGGCCTTTGACCCGTCAGAAATCCAAGGCAACAAAGTGGACTATTCCGTGCTGGATGACGAGGATGTGGACGGCGAGGCCGATGACATGGCAAAGGGCGTGAAAAAAGCCATCCAAATTGAGTTCGACATAGACGACTATGCCGAGGCGCAAGAACTGATCAAGTGGTGGCGCGAACAGGGGGCCTATGTGGGCGGGCTAATTTTGGGCCACCTGCGCAAAGAAAAAAACAAAGCATGACGCACTATCTGGTCATCGGGAATTGCGGCGTGGGCAAGACCTATGTCCTGCGCAAACTGTTGTCCAACATGCCCAACAACAAAGCCACCAAACTCGGGCAAGTGTTTTTCCATCAAGACGGGGCCGTGGGCATCCTTGGCAAGTATGTGGGCGGCGTGTTTGATGGCAGTGACCGTTTGAGCATGTCCGTGGCGGCAGACTTCCCGCGCTTGCATAAATACGCCAGCGGCAACGGCATCACGCTGGTGGGCGAGGGCGACAGGTTTACAAACAGCACATTCATCGGGCTTTTCAAACCCACCATCCTGCACATCCAAGGCACGGGCGAACAAGGCCGCGCCATGCGTGGCAGTGCCCAAACCGAGCGCCAATTGAAAAGCATTGCCACCCGCGTGAGCAAGATTCAGGCGCACCACGCATTTGCGGATTCTGAGGCGTGCTACCAATTTTTGAAAACCGCTTTGCTGGAGAGGCCGCATGCGAACGCTTGAACTCGTCACCATCCCCAACAACATCAAGATCGGCGACAGATGCCCCGACTTGCCGCCCAACATCGTGGAGGACACCATCTTTACAGTGGACGGGAAACCAATTGGGTTTTATATGAAAACCATCGGGGATAAACTGCGCGGGTTCATTGAGGTGGCAAACGCCGAGTTCGTGTCAGACCGCGTGCCCAAAACCGAAATGAGCCGTGGCCCGCAAGGCAACAAGGCGCAAAAAAAAGCGCGGGCCGAGGCGGGTATCGAACTGGTGACGCAATACAGCACAATCCTCGGCAGTGTGCCGCCCAAACCCCACATGCGGCGCAACTACCCTTCCATGTCCAGCGTGCACCAAGTGAAGTCGGCGCAAACATTCGTGAAGGCTATGCTCTTGGCGTGCCGAGAGGCCGAGGAAACCATCCGCGAGGTGGCCCCCAACATCTATGAGGAACAAGAGCGCATCATCAATGAAAATGTGCCGCCGCAATGGCGATTCGGGCGTTTGTTCACATCCAGCATCAGCAACAGCAACATCGCGGTGCAATACCATCGTGACGCGCTGAACCTGCAAGGGTGCGTGAATGTGATCATTGCCAAGCGAAGCCACGCACGCGGGGGCAACACTACCATCCCCGACTATGACGCCACGGTGGATTCGGCCGACAATTCCATGCTGGTCTACCCCGCTTGGCGCAACATCCACGCGGTGACGCCAATCGTGCCGCTGAAAGAGGGTGGATACCGCAACTCACTGGTGTTTTACCCGCTGGCGGCGTTCAACAAGTTTTGGGATTGAGGCATGGCCTGTGAAAACTGCGCCAAGTCAGCCGCAAACAAGTATCACGGGGGCTATTCCATGACATGCCCGCAATGCCGTGAGCGTTTTTTGATGGCAGAGCCATGCAAGTTGATGCGGCAAGCCTATGTGAAGTCCATGGAGAAATGGGGAGATGTGCCCGACTGGAAGCGCGAACCGTCCTGTGGTTGCGTGCGCACTTGCAAGCGGAGACAATACCAAGAGCAAGACCCAAAAAAAGGAAAACGAAATGCCGATACGCCATACTGACAAGGGCTGGATGTGGGGAACCAAAGGCCCATTCCCGACCAAAACCAAAGCCCTGCAAGTGGCACGGGCGGCACACGCCAATGGATACCAACAGGAGGAAAACAGCATGGAAGAATTGGACATGGGCGCTTGCGCCGAATTTGTGGGCGCACTGTTGCACTCAGCAACCGTCACGCATTTCTATCACCTGCAAGTGCAAGGGGCTGGCGCTGATGCCGCGCACCGCGCCCTCGCCGCATACTATGACGGCATCGTTGAGGCAGTGGACGCCGTGGCAGAAAGCATCCAAGGCGCGTATGACACCATCATTAAGCCTTACCCGCCCATGTTTGCCAACAGCACCGATGAGCCGCTGGCCTACCTGAAAAAACTGCGGGACTATGTGCGCACCAAACGCGAGGCCCTGCCACAAGACAGCGAAATACAAAACGAGGTGGACGCCGTGGCAACCCTTATCAACCGCACCTGCTACCGCTTAGAGCGCCTGAAATAATACATGCCCACCGTCCCGCGCAATGGTAAGTGCGCAACGCTTGGGTGCAAGAACCCCCGTGCACGCTTTTCCTCATACTGCACAGACCACGGCGGGCGGGACAAGTGGGAGGCGCAACGCTACAACGCCACGCCAGAGCGCAAGGCGTTCAACGACATGTATAACACCGCGCAATGGCGCACCCACCGCGCAACCCAACTGAGCCGCAAGCCACTGTGCGCCGCTTGCCTGACGGAAGGCATAGTCACCCCCGCCACCACCGTTGACCATGTGTTCCCGTGGGCGCAATACGGCAAAGAGGCGTTCTACCGCAACCTATTCCAAAGCCTGTGCGCCACCCACCACGCCACCAAGACCCAACTGGAACAGCGTGGCATCTTCCGGCACTACACAGAGGTCGCAACCGACTTCACCATTGGCGACTACGACCGAGTGATGGGGTAAACCCGCACGGATGTGGTGCAAAACCCGATGGGAAACTTAAAAAAACCGCCCCGCTAAAAAGCAAGCGCGTCCCCCCAATTTTGCGCGGGGTAATTTGACAAAGGGGGGGTGTCGTGTAATATATGACGCAATCCAAAAAATTCGGGAATTCCCAAGGGAAGGCCAAACATGAACCGCAAACCGCCAGAACTGCACCTGATTGACGGCACGAAGCCGCGCAAAAACGCCGCCATGCCATTGCCCGAGAGCATCAAAAAGCGCATCCCCCGCGCCGAGTGGATGGACAACCCCGAGGCGTGGGACAAAGAAAAATTCGTGGAGGAAACCGCCGAGTTTTTGTTCACGGTCTACGGCATCGGCAACGACCAAGACAAGCACACCCTCGCCATGCTGGCAGATCACATCGACCTCTATGTGAAGTGCACCAAGGGCATCAACAAAAACGGCGTGGTGACCACCTTCAACAACGGGCAAACCGTGGGGCCAAACCCCTACATCAGCATCCGCAACAAGACTATGACGCTCATCATCCAATTGATGAACGAGATGGGGTTAACCCCTAGAAGCCGCCTGTCGGCTGGCAAGATGGAGGAGGACAGCCCTGTTGCCGCATTTTTGAGGGGGCCGCTGGCGCAATGACACAAGATGACATCATCCGCATGGCGCGGGAGGCAAGACTTTACAGCGGCAACCCTCGCACTCCCGGCACGGAAAGAATGATTGTTCCGAGACTTGAACACTTTGCCAAACTGGTGGAGCGGCACAAGTGCGAGGAACTGGCACGCGGAATTGAGGCCATGCCATTCGGGGACACGGCGGCATCGTTTGCGGCGTGGGTGCGCGGGCAATGAACTGGCAAGACGGCGTCATATATGCCCGCGATGTTGCCAAGGGCACAATCAATGTCTGCAACGATGTGCGGCTGGCGTGCCAACGCTTTTTGAACCAATACGAGAACGCCGAATGGGAGTGGGTGTTTGACGAGCGGTTTCCCCAGCATGTGCTCAACTTTGCCGCCGCCCTGCGCCACACCAAAGGCCCGCAAGCGGGTGAGCCGATTGTGCTGGAGCCTTTCCAAATCCTGTTGATTTGCGCCACCTACGGTTTCAGGAGCAAGCGTGACCTGAACAAGCGCATGGTGACGGATGTAATACTATTCATTCCCCGCAAGGCGGGCAAGTCCACGCTGACCGCGGTCATCTGCCTCTACGAATTGCTGTGCGGCGAGGCTGGCCCCGAGGTGTTCACGCTGGCGACAAACCGCGAACAAGCGACTATCGTGTTTGATGCGTCCAAAGGGTTTGTGGAAAACATGCCCAAAGAACTCGGCGACCTATTCACGCCGAGCAAATACAACATCGGCAAGCGCGGCGACAGCCAAAGCATGTTCAAGGCACTGAGCCGCGACACCAAAAAGACGGGTGACGGCAAGAACCCATCGTGCGTGATTGTGGACGAGGCCGCGCAAATCGTTGACCGCAACAGCATTGAGGTGCTTCACTCGGGCATGGTGGCACGGCAAAACCCCCTCCGCATCTACATCACCACGGCATCGTTCACAAAGGACACAAAATTCCACGAGGATTTGAGTTTGTTCAAGTCCATGCTGAACGGCGAAGTTTCTGACAATCCCCGCTGGTTTGGCTTGCTCTACGGGCTGGATTTGGGCGATGACTGGCGCGACCCCGCCAATTGGGCCAAGGCCAACCCGATGCACGGAATATCTGTTTTTGAGGATGCCATTGCCGCCCGCGCCGAGGAAGCCAAACACAAGCCCGCCGCCCTGAACGAGTTTTTGTGCAAGACCCTGAATGTGTGGGTGAGCGCAAACGCCGCGTGGCTTGACCGCGCCCATTGGGACAACCCGAAATGCAACAGCACCGCCAATTTGGGCCGCCACATTGAGGCCGCGTTCATTGGGTTTGACTTAGCGGCAACCCGCGACCTGAACGCCGTGTGCACCCTGAAACGCTATGCCGAAAACGACTTTGAGGCCGAGTGGAAATTCTTTTTGCCCGAGGACGCGCTGGCAACCATCCCGAAGCATTATTTGGACATTTTTACGATGGCTCAAAAATCGGGCATTCTGCAACTGACAGAAGGCAATGTGATGGATGACCGCGAAATAAGCGACTTCATTAAATCCCAATGCGCAAAATACGATGTGAAAGAGGTAGGGTATGACGCCTACAACGCCGCCGCGCTGGTGGCACGCTTGCATGAAAGTGGAATCCCTGTTAAAAAAGTGGGGCAAGGCATGGCGGTTTTGAATAACCCGTCAAAATTTGTGGAAAAACTGATTCTGAATCAGCAAATCAAGCATGACGGGAATCCGTTTGTTGGCTGGCAACTTGGAAACTGCGAGGTTTACACGGATGTGAATGGAAACATCAAAGTGCGCAAGAACGAAGCCGATAAAGCGGCGAAAGTTGACGGAATAATTGCACTGATTATTGCGGCACACTGCGCACTAGACAATCCGTTTGTGTCCAGTTCGTTTGGTTTTAGAAGCCTTACACTGTAAAATCATGTGAAAACGCGGGGAAATTATGGCAATTTTTGACATTTTCAAAGGCAAAAAGCCGACAGCAAACGAGTCCAATGTGGTGCTCGGTCAACTCCAATTGGGCAACCAAGTGGTCATCGGCAATCAGCGCAATCAGCCCGCGCAACAATTGCTCTATGTCACCACATCCAGCACCACCACGGCGGGCCGTGTGTTGGATATTTCGGGCCTTACCCGCAACTCAACTGTGATGGGGTGCGTGGGCGTGAAAGCCCGTGCGCTGGCGCAATGCTCTGTGTCCATCGTGAGCAAGGCCGATGACGGCACTTTTGTGGACGCCATTACAGACCCCAAAGTGGGCGCACGCGACAAGGCCAAGGCCAAGCAAGTGCTCAACCTATTGCAAAACCCCAACAACTTCCAAAGCCTCTACGAGTTTTGGTATCAGTGGGTGATGTGGCAAGACTTGGCAGGGGAATCGTTCACGCTGTGGTGGCGCGACAAACAAAAAGACCCGAGCGCCACGCCGATTGAAATGTATAACCTAGACGCCACGCTTATCACGGTCAAGTTGACCGATACGCGATACCCGTCTTATGTGCTCAGTTCGCCTTCTTACGGTTTCAGCAAAGACCAACCGCTGGAATATTTCCAAGTCATGCACATCAAAGAAGCCGCTTGGCAAGGCTCCAGCGGTTTCAACAAAGGCATCCTCGCGACCGAACTGGTGGCCTTAGACCAAGACATTGACATTTATGCCAACTTCATCATGCAGAACGGTGCGAAGCCCTCGGGCGTGTTTTACACCGACCAAGTGATTCCTGACAGCAAGTTCAAAGAAATTGCCGCCCGCATCAAAGAAACTTGGAACGCCATGACAGGGAGCCGAAGCACCGACCCGAGCAAGGCTGGTCAAGGCATGTTGCTAGACCAAGGCATGCGCTACGAGGCCATCAAAATGCTGACCTTGCAAGATGCTGACGCGGCAGAATTGAAAATTCAAACCATGAAGCGCATTTGCGGTTTGTTTGGCGTGCCCCCTGCAATGCTTGGCATCGCAGACCAAAAATACAACAACACGCAAACCATGCTGGATGAGTTTTACAAAACCGTGATGTATCCCATGATTATCAGCGTGGAGCAAAAACTCAAACAGCACTTGTTCCGTGGGTATCCGAACCTGCAAGTGCGTTTTGACACCAAGGATTTTTTGAAGGGCGCACCGCTTGACCAGATGAATTTTGCTTCGGCTGGCGTGAAGGCGGGCATCCTGACGCCCAACGAAGCCCGCGAATACTTGAATATTCCGCGCATTGATGGGGCCGATGAACTGCAAACTGGCGGCGGGCAACATGAACCCATCGCTGGCACATCCCCGCAAGATACTGGCGGCGGCGGTGGCAACCAAACCAAAAAAATGAATATTGGGGCAAAATCGTGAACAGGCTGAAAAAACTTCTAGCGCATTTGACTTCACAAATCAAGTCGCCTGATGTTAAACTTCCCGTCATAGAACAGCCCCACAAGATAAAAGACGACAATCAATCTATCCACAATGGGGTGATTTATGAAAAATTTGACACTGGTTTGCGAAGCGAAAGTAAAACTGGAGCAAAGCGCAAACGAAAGCCAAGAGCCGAGCGGCAAAATTGAAGCCCGAGTGACAACTTGGGGTGCACGCGAAGGCGCTGATGGGCGCAAATTCAACTATCAGCCCGAAGGCTTTGCAGAATGGGCCGATGAATTTGCCAAGGGCGACAAGCCTTTGCCAATGTTCCTAAACCACAACGACAACGGCATGCCGATGGGTGAGTGGACTTCCTTTGAGTTCGATGACCAAGGCATGACCGCATCTGGCCGTTTGTATCTCAACACTGTTGGCGGCTCCGACCTCTACCAAGTGCTAAAAGAATCGCCGAATATGTTTGGCGGTGTTTCCATTGGCGCATACGCCGAAGAAGCATGCTATGTGAACGCCGATGGCGAACCCTACGCCGAAGGCCCCGATGGCACTATTTGGTCCAACCCCGAATTTGATTACGAGGAAGCGTATTTCCAAATTAAAAAAGGCGGGTTGCGCGAAGTGTCTGTCGTGATGTATCCCAACAACGACAAGGCAGAAATTCAAAAATTAGAAGCGTTCGATGCCGAAGGGCAATTGAACCCGCGTGTTTTGGAGCGCGTTCTGCGTGAGGCAGGACTGCACAAAAAGGATGCGACCACCGCGTCCAGTATCTTCAAGAAAATTTTGGCCGAGCGTGATGCTCCCAAAAAACTTGAGGGAACCCCAACTCAGGGTGAGCCTGACGCGGTGGTAAACGAAGCCGATGCCCTGCTCGCCGCGTTTGAAGCGCACGAACTGGCACAGGCACTTGAAACCCGCATCAATTGAAAGGACACACCATGTCTATTGAGAAAGTTCTAGAAAAAGTTGACGCCATCAAAGCGTCCAACGAGGCAAAAATTGCCGAGGTCAAAACCGAAGTGCAAGCCGAAGTGACTGCAACGCTGGAAGCCGCCAAAGGCGAGTTCAGCGAAAAGGTTGCCGCGCTTGAGGCCAAGGTTGCATCCATCAACATGCCCGAGTTCATTCGTGCCCCTCACAAAACCATCCGTGGTGATGTGAACCGCCGCGTGCGCGAGCAATTGGCATCCTTCTACAAGGGTGGCAACAAACTGCAACAGGAAGTGAAAATTTGGGAAAGCGAAGACCAACACGCCGCCTACTTGACCGAAGCCTCTGCGCTGACTGGTTCGGGCGCTGGCATTGGTGGTCGCACCGCTTATGACCCCGTGTTCCACAAACTGCGTTTGCTGAACCCGATGCGTGGCGTGTCGCGCAATGTGGCAACTGATGGCGCAACTTATCAGTTCCGCGCCAAGACGGGCAACGCTGGCGCTCAGTGGGGATATGCCATCCAAAACAACGGCTCGGCAACCACTGAATCCACCAACATCTGGCAACTCAACATGCAAGATATCAATGTGCAATTCCCAATCCGCACTGCGGCACTGGATGACATTGATGGCTTGGAGGCCAATGTGGTTGATGACATGCTCCAAGAGTTCTCTCAGCAAGAGGGCTTGAGCATGATTCTGAACGATGACCAAAGTGGTTCCACGACTACCGCTTACGGCGGCACGAACGGTCTGCGCGGTTTGAATTCTTATCCGGGCGCGAACGCTTCCTACGCTGGCGGCACTATCAGCACTGCGGCTTTCGGTTCCAGCGGCAACGCTTCCACCGATGGCTTGCATGACATTGCCACCTATGACCAAATCACCACCAACGGCAACGGCTCGGCCAACAATGTCGTGTTCGCGGATTTGATCAATTTCATCCACAATCTGCCGCAACAATACTGGAACGCTGGCAACCGTTTTATCATCAACCCGATCATGCTTGCTGGCATCCGTGGTTTGGTCGATGACAACGGCACGCCTGTGTTCGAGCGCATGTCGCCGCTGATTACCGATGGCATCGTGGGCAAACTGCTCGGCTTTGATGTGGTGGTCAACACCTACCTCAACAGCCCGATTGCCCCCGCTGGTTCCGCTGGCACGACCTCGCTCTATCCGATGTATTTCGGCGACTTCAACCGTGGGCACACCATCGTTGACCGTTTGAGCATGGTGTTGCGCCGCTACGAACAGACACAGCCCGGATTTATCACTTTCTATGGTGAAAAACGCCTGTGCTCCAGCGTGGTTGATCCTTTCAGCATCATCCGTTATCGCTCAACTGCCACTGGCGCTTGATGAACAGGGGGGAGGGGCAACTCTCCCCCTTTCTGCTTTGAAAAAAGGAAACCGAAATGAATGCAACCCAAAAAATTCTAGAAGCCATCAAAACGGCAATCAATGAAAATCGCCGAGTGACCGTTGACTTGCGCGAAGCGTCCACCATCACTGGCTCTGGTCTTGGTATTGGGGGCCGCACGCATTTCGATGACGCTTTTGCCGCTTTGCGTTATGCCAACCCTTTCCGCATGGGTTCGCGCAACATTAAGGCCGCTGACAGTGCCGCTGTCCAGTTTGTTGCGAAAAAAGGCAATGCCACGGGCGCAAATCCTTGGAACCCCAACGCAACCCCCAACACTGGCTCTCCTGACACTGCGACCGCATTTTGGGTCATGCCCACCCGCATCATCAACGCGCAATTGCCTGTGCGCATTGCCGCACTTGATGACATTAACGGGCTGAACGAAGCATTGATGATGGACCTCGCGCTGGAATTCAGCCAACAAGAGGGCGCATCAATGGCAACCAACAACGACCAAGCGGGTTCCACGACCACCACCACGGGCGCGACCTATGGTTTGCGCGGGCTGGATTCCTACACAAGCGGCGCGTCTGCCGCGTATGGCACAAGCGGCACGGCAATCACCAACGGCGTGCACACGCTGGCGACTGTGTCGCTTGGTGGCTCTGCTGTCACCTACAACAAAATCGTTGATGTGGCGAACGCATTGCCCGCGCAATACTGGAGCCTCCCGTCAACTGCGTGGCACATGACCCCCACCATGATTCAAACCCTGCGCCAATTGAAAGATTCGCAAGGCTTGCCCCTCTTTTTGGAATTGGGCGAACCGCACGAAGGTGGCGCGGTGGGTTCTATTTTTGGCTGGCCCGTCATCCCAAACTCTTACCTCAGTTCCACTTTCCCCATCTACCTTGCCAATTGGGACAGGTTCCTGACCATTGCCGATGTGGAGGAAATGGACATTGAGGTGTTTGAGGAAACCGCGCCCGGATTCGTGACCATGTATGCCGAGAAGCGTTTGGCAAGCACTGTCCGCGACCCGTTTGCTGGCGTGCGTGCATCTGCCGCTTAATAAGGGGCTGTCATGGCTGTCGAAAATCAAACCCTTGCGCCGTTTTACGCAACAAACCGCAACCCCTACAACTACGCAAAGGTTGAGCAAACGGGGCGGGATGTTGCAACGCCGTGGCTGACGCTTGAGGAGTGCACACAGCAACTCAACTTGTTTGATGACGAGAGCCAAGATTCCTACATCACATCGGTGGAACTGGCGACCCGCATGGCGATTGAGGATTTCCTCGGCATGGCAATTTTTGCCACATCGTATCGGGTTTACTATGGCAACCTCGGCCTCTACAACACGCAAGTGTTTCTAGACTTGCCCGAGGTGTCGCAAGGCACAATCAACCCGTCTGTGGCTGGTGTGACCATCAATGCGGTGTCGTATTACGGTTCATCCAACACCGTGCCCGTGCCCATTGACCCCACGGGGTATTCGTATGACCCCACGGGCAACCGTGTGATTCTGAACGAAGTGCCCAACACGCTGAATCAGTATGTGGCGAACCCCATTTTTGTTGACTACACCGCCAACGCGAGTCCGCTGGCAACATATCCCGTCATCAAGCAAGCGGGGTTGATGTTGCTGACGCACATCTACAACAACAGGTCAAACACCACCGAGGCAAAATTGCACGAAGTGCCGTTTGGCGTGGCAACATTGCTCCGTCCTTACAAACCACTGGTGATGTGACATGGGCATCAAGCGATACGAAAATTTGACCGTCAACACCGTGACAAACGGCACGGATGCGTTCGGTCAATACACCACCACCATCACCCCGTGGTTTGCGACCCGTGGGCTGGTGGCTGATGTGGCAAATTCGTTGCGCATTTCTGAAAGATACCGCGTCTATCAGGACTTGGTCAATTTCACTTTCAACTACACGCCCAACATGAAGCAAATCGTTGATCACCAAGACGATTATTCTGTGCACTGGCGTGGCAAGGACTGGCGCATCACGGATGCCCGCGAATCAAACGACCGGATGCGCGTGACGCTTCTGTGCTATTACAACGACCCGAGCACGCCTGTATGAGCACGCAACAAAATCCGTCCATCTATGCACAGTGCATCCAATGGCAATTGGAGCAAGTGCTGTCGCCTGTGCCCGTGTATGCCAATTTCAACCGCAACTATGCCAAGCAAACCAAGTTTGCGACATGGCAACTGCGCAATGTGCATCAGCCCGTCTACACGGGCCAAACGCAAAACAACAAGGGCATTGACAGGCCCGTGTTTCAGGTCAGCGTTTTTGCGCAAGACATGCAAGACGCTTTCAATTTGTCGAACACAGTATTACAATCGCTTCACGGGTATTCTGGCGTTTTCGGCAACCCCTCGGCAACGGGTTTTTTCGTTGCCAAGGTGGATGTTCAGTGGCTCTACAATACCTATGACAATGAATTGGGATTGAACCAAATCATCATGGATTGCACGATGGACATTCCAACATAAGACACGATTGACAAACCAACTTTTTTGAAAAAGGAATTCAAAATGGCACTCATCAACAAAGTCTTACCCGGATACACCGCCACGCTGTGGATGCAATCTGGCGCAAACCCAACTCCCCTCACTGACGCCCAATTGGAAACATGGACGGGCCAAGTGGCTGACATTATCGGCACTGCCGCTGGTGGCACTGGCACTGACGGCATTCAAGTGCCCGTGGAAACCATCCCCGCTTTCGGTGCTGACGATGCGTCTGCCACCTACGGCGTTGCGGGTGCACGCACTGGCGCAAAGATCACCACGCAAAACCAAGTGACTTCCCTGCAAATCACTTCCGCGTGGAACCCTGCCGACACCGCCATGAACCTGATTCGTGACGATGGCTACAACGGCACGACCATCCGCACCTATGTGATCGCAGTCTATGACGGCGAGGACACTGTGGCCTATGCGTTCAACGCCCGCGTGGGTGGCTTGCAATGGGATATGAGCGTATCTGCCGAAGGCAAATACATCTTCACTTTGCACCCTGTTGGCGGCAACTCTTACGGCTGGTCAAACAACCCCTAAACTGGAAAGCCCCCCTCGCGGGGGCTTATTTACAAGATGACGACAATACAAAATTCAACGGACTTGCTCTCCTACATTGTTTCTCTGTCCAACAGCGGGCAGAAGAACTGGTTTGGCTTTACGCAACAGCGAATCACGGGCATTCACCTGTGCCATGAAATCGCCAAGCACCACGCCGACACAATGGCCCCCGAAGAAGTGGTGGACTATGTGATTCGGCTGAACAACGCCATCTATCAGAAACTTTTGAAGGGAGAGCCGCAATGAGCATTGCAAAAAAACTTGGCAAGCAATTTGAGCAAGTAAAAGACGAAGTCCAAATTAAAAAAGCCACCGTGGATTTGGGCCAAGTGCGCTTCGACATAAAAATTCGCGTCCCCATCAAAAAAGAGGTGGAGGACATGAACGCACGCATCCTGTCGCCCGCTGATGACCGCATCGCGGCCCTGTATGAGCAAATCGCTGGCCCCATGCGCAAAACGCTGGAAGAAGGGGGCGAAGAATTTATTAAGGCGCTGAACGAGCAAAAACAATCCATCAAAGTGCTGGATGATGACTTGGTGGTGGATGGCGTTTCGTTGCGGCAAGTGGCGCATTTCACGGCGGTTGAGCAAATCCGCGTGGAGGAATATTTCCGATTGCTGGTTTCAGAGACTGGCGAACCCGTCAATGAATCGTATGAGCAAATCAGCGCGGAGTTCCCTGAGTTTGTCATCAAAGAAATTGTTTCTGCTATTCAGGCGGCAATCGCGCCTGATTACAAGGCGGCAAAAAAAAACTGAGGCAAAGCCTTAGAAGGCAAGTCACAGCGGCATTGATATTCAACGGACACACGGAGAAATCTGTCAATGAAATAAGCGAGGAAGTTTTCACGGAGATTCAGGTCATGTATGCAGACGGGATGCTTGGAAATAGGGCAGTTTTTGACGGCATTGCGCCGTTGACAACTGCCGTTTTTAATTACATGCGGCCCGAAGGCGTGGGGGCCTACAAACAAGCGCAAATCTTCCCGTGGATAAATCAGTATTGGGAACACCCCGACAATGATGTTGCCCCTGACGAGCAAGTGAACAACGCTCTTTTGTCCTATGTGTCGCAAGCCAAGGGGTTCAAAAAAGAGAGGTTCAAAAATGTCCAGTGAATACATCAACGGCAAATTGAACGGGGTATCCGTGCAAGGCTTTGACGAATTGTTCAAGGCGATGGATGGCCTTGCCGAAGAAATTGGGCAAGCCAAAACAATGACCATCTGGCGCAAGGCGCTCGGGGCCGCAATGGCTCCAGTTCTGCAATCGGCCCGCGCCAATGCCCCCACCGACACGGGCGAAATGAAAGAGCACATCTACATGAAGGTGCAACGCCCACGCGCACGGGATAAAGCGTCCGCGTCATACAAAGGCGAAACCATCATGGCGCGTGTGACAGTGGGGCCGAAGCGAAGCGACAGCCAAGCCAACATCACCATCAACAGCAAAGGCAAAGAGCGCACGCAATACAACCATCGACCCGTGGCGCTGGCAATGGAGTTCGGCACTGCCGATGTGGCGGCGCGGCCTTTTATGCGGCCCGCGCTGGCGATGAATATAGATACCGTGCTGGACAAACTTGGAAAATCCGTGTGGTATGAAATAAACTGGGGCAAATACGCTCCCAAGGGGAAATAAATGGCTGTCATTGGTTCGCTTTCCGTCAAATTAGGGCTTGTCACCGTTGAGTGGGACAAGGCCACCTCGCAAGCCAAAAAACAGGCCAAGGACTTGCAAGCCGCGCTGAACGACTTGGGCGGCAACATGAAAAACCTGAAAGGTTTGTTCCAGCAATTGGGCGGAGCCGCTGGCCTTTCTGCCGCTGGCATGTTGGCGCTGTCGCACTCGGTGATGCAGATGGCGGGCAATTTGGATGACTTGTCCAAATCCTACGATGTAAGCATCGCGAAAGTTTTGCAATTCCAAAACGCCATTGTTCAAGCGGGCGGCAAAGCCGAGGACGCGGGCAAGATCATGGGCACGATGTTTGGCAAGATTGCAGAGGCGCAACAGGGCAACGAAGCCGCGATTGCCGCGTTTGAGGACTTGGGCATCACCTTTGAAGAATTGCGCTCCATGAACCCCGAGCAAGCCCTGACGCGGGTTTATCAGGGCCTCGCCAACATTGGCAACACCTATGACCGCATCAAGGCCGTCAAAGACATTTTGGGCAAAGGTGGCCTCCACAAGTCTGTGGAGGAAATTGCCGAGGCGCTTGGGCAATCCACTGCCGAGTTCAAACGGCAAGAAGCCGCGTTGAAAGCGTGGGCCGATTTGGGCGACCGCATTGACCGCATGATGCTCAATTTGAAATTGGCATTTGCGGAAGTTTTCAAAGTGTTCACGGGCGGCGACTTTATCCCATCTGTGAACCAATTTAAGGCCGCAATGATTGCTGTCACATCGGTGATGGTCATCAATGGCATGTTCAAACTGGTGGCGGCGTTCAAAGCCCTTAACACCGCGCTCAAATCTACTGCGGCACTTGGTGTCGCGATTCAGTCCGCGCAAGGCATAAAAGGCATTGCAATGGCTGGCGGCGCATTGGCGGCATATTTTGGCGCGATGAAAGTGTTTGAAACGCAAGACCAAGAGGAGGCGGCAGAGGGCGGCGCGGAAAGCCAAGAGGGCGGCGGCACGCCCGAGGCAGTGCAAACAGGCGACCGCCGCGAATTGACCGCTATGCGGGCCAAAATTGCACTCGCCAAAAAATTGATGGACATTGACTTGGAACGCGCATTGGTGCAAGCCGATGGCATCCGTGGCAACCAATACGAAACGCAACTTGCAGAAAACCAACTCAAATTCAAAGAGGACATGGCGAAAGCCGAGCAAGAGCGTGCCGAGGCGTTGAAAAAACAAAACCTATCGGCGGCACAGCGTGGGTTGATTGAGGAAGAATTCCAAGTCAAAAAAGACCGCGCCGAGCAAGACGAATTGACGCGCCGCGCCATGATTAACCAACAACGCAAATTTGCGATGGACTTGGTTCAAAACGAACTCGGCAGTATGAAAGAGCGCATCAATTTGGAGGCTATGTCTGCCAATTTGGCGCTGGACAAATACAAAATGAATTCGTGGGATTACGCCAAGGCCGTTGAGCGTTTGGAATTGGAAAAGCGTTTGCAGTCCCTCTACAACGAGCGCCGCTTGTTGGAAATGCGCACCGACAAAGAGTCTCCTGAATACCAAACCGAAAAAGAGCGCATTGACACCGCCATCCGTGGCGAACAGGAATTGTCAGCCATTCGCATGCAATCCATTGAGGCCGAACGCTACCGCGCCGAAACTTGGAGCGAGGGCTGGAATGAAGCGTTCCGCAACTTTGCGCAACAGGCTGGCGAGTATGGGAAAGCGGGTGCGGAGGCATTCAACTCCGTGGTGGGCAACATGAACTCCGCGATTGACACCTTTGTGCGCACGGGCAAATTTGCGTTCAAGGACTTTGCCAAATCCATCATTCAAGACCTGATTGCCATTCAGATGAAAATGCAAGCGATGGCGCTATTCAAGGCCGCGATGGGGTGGGCAGGGTTCAGCGTTCCGGGCGCGACAGGCAAGGCATCGGGCGGCATGGTGTCGCAGGGCGTGCCGTATTTGGTGGGCGAACAAGGGCCGGAATTGTTTGTGCCCCAAAAAGGCGGCGCAATTGTGCCGTCAAACCGCGTGGGCGATGCGCTGATGGGTGGTGGGCCTTCGGTGGTTTACAACGGCCCCTATATCGCGCAACTGAGCGCCATTGACACGCAGAACGCGACACAGTTCTTGGCGAAAAACAAAATGGCGGTTTGGTCTGCCAACCAATCGGCGGGCAGGTCAGTTCCGCAATCGAGGTAAGAAAAAATGAGTTTGACAACAATCCTATCCCTGTCCGAATCGGTGGGCATCAACGATCAGCGTTTTGTGGGCCAAGTGGTATCGCGCAACCAACGCATCAGCACCTCAGAAATCATTACGGTGGTTCCATTTGCGTTTGAACTGAAACCGATGAATTGGCTTTTGTATTCGCAGAACAGGGGCTTGCTCAATTCCTTGCGCATCCCTGACAAGGCGCTGGAGCAATACCTAAATTTCGGCTCAACTGGATGGGTCAATTACATTCGCTATCAGGGCGAGTTGACCGAGGGGCAAGTGGCGGCATGCCAATGGCAAACAAGTTCGGCGGCGAAAAATCTAGTCCTCGGCAATTTGCCCTCTGTGCCGTCCAGCACCTACATCGTGCGCGAGGGCGATTTCTGTCAGGTGGGCCGCTATGCCTACATCGCCACGGATGATGTGCAACGCGGCGGCGGCTCCACTGTGACCATCCCTGTGCACCGCAACCTCATCGGCACGCTGGCATCGCCCGTGGCGGCAGTGCTGGGCGAATACGGCACGACCATTGCACTCGGCGGTGCATCGTATTCGGGTGTCACTTTCCCTGTGGTGTTGCGCGAGTATCCGACCTACACGCTGATGCCAATTACAAACGATTCTTATATCCAGTGGTCGGGCACATTCAAAGCATTTGAAAGCGTCCTATGAATGTTATCCCGCCAGTTCAAAACACCAACAACATCCGCTATGCGGACTTCGTGCGCGTCACAAGCCCTGACGGCACTTATCGGTTCGCAACCACTGCCGCGCCGCTTACAGTGCCCGCCGTGGACGCGCAACCATTCAACGCGCTTGGCGTGCTGGTGAAGGTGGGTGACGCACAGCGTGACATGAAATCCACTGCGAACGAAACCGTGTTTTCGCTGGTGGGCATTGACACCGCGATGCTCGGGTTTGTTTTGGGCCAGCAAATCAAAGGTTCCAAGATTGAGGCGTGGAAAGGCTTTTTTGACACCGATGGCAACTTGCTGACAACGGGTGGCACTGGTGGGCTGTATCAGTTTTTCAACGGCTACATTTCTACCTTTTCCATCACCGAACAATGGCTTGAGGAAGCGCGGCAATTTGTTGGCGTCATTTCCGTGTCGGCATCGTCAATCCAGTTGATTTTGCAAAACAGGGTTGCGGGGCGCTACACCAACAACAACTCATGGCAGTTTTTTAACGCTGGCGACACAAGCATGAACCGCGTGGCATTTATCTCAACCATCAATTATGCGTTTGGGAAAGACACATGATTCGCGAAGCCAATAAATTCGACAAAGCCGAAGTGATTGCCCTGATGCGAGAGTTCCGGGCCGCTTCTGATTTTTCTGAAATCGTTGCAGATGACAACGAGGAATATTGGCACAGATTACTGGACAGCATTTTTGCTGGCGCGGGGAAAGTGTTTTTGGCAGAGGGCAAAGGTTTGCTGATGTGCATGGTGATGCCCACCGTTTGGGATGACAGGCTTTTTGCCCTGCACGAACTGGCGTGGTATGTGCGGCCCGAATGGCGCAATGGCTCTGCGGGGTATAGGCTTTTTGATGCCTACATCCAATTCGGCAAGGAACTGAAAGCGCAAGGCCGCATCAGATATTTCACAATGACGAAACTGGATGTAAGCCCGAACCTTAATTATGGGCGATACGGTTTCAGGAAAAAAGACGAGAACTGGATTCAATGATGTTGAAAACTTGGCTACTTATTTTCGGCCTCGCGTTTGCAATTGATGCAAGCGCGGCGGGTTCTATCATTGTTGCCGCCGTGATGGGGTCGGCATGGGTTGCCGCGAATGTGGTTGCCGCCACGGTGATTGCGTTTGCGATCAACATGGTGGTGTCCACTGTCATCAGCAAAGCATTGTTCAAAGAGCCATCAATGGGGCCAGCGGGCGCATCCCCCAATCCCGGAAACCGCCAGCAAATCCCGCCCGCCACTGACAACAAACTGCCCGTGGTCTATGGCGATGCGTGGCTTGGCGGCACGATTGTTGATTTAAGCATCACCAATGACAATCAGGTGCTTTACTATGTCATCGCCCTTTGCGAAGTGACAAGCACCAACGATGGGCAAACGCCCGACACTATTTCGTTCGGCGATATTTATTACGGCGGCAAGAAGGTCACATTCAAACCCGATGGGTTTACCGTGGCATCCCTGACGGATACATCCACTGGCGAAGTGAACACACAAGTCGCTGACAAAATTGCTTTTTACCTATACCGCAACGGCTCGTCATCGCCAGTGAACTCCACGCAAACGGCAATCACCATCATGTCGGATGCGAATTTGGCCTACCAATGGGACAGCACAAAAGAAATGTCCAATTGCGCGTTTGCAATTTTGAAACTGACATACAACGCTGACGCACGCATCACGGGGCTGGAGCAAACAAAATTTCAAGTCAGCAATTCGCGTCACAAGCCCGGAGAGTGCTTCTACGATTACATGCTGAACACCCGCTACGGGGCCGCATTGCCGCTGGAGCAAATCAACACGGCAAGCCTGACCGCGCTGGACGCATATTGCGATGAGTCGTTCACATACACCACCTATTCGGGCGGCACATCAACGCAAACCCGTTTCCGTTTTGATGGCACGGTGGACACCTCGCGCACCATCATGCAGAACCTGCAAGATATGTCGGCATCGTGCGATTGCCAATTGCGCTACAACGAAATCACTGCGCAATGGGGTGTGATTGTTCAAAAACCCACCTATTCGGTGGCGATGAATATTAACGATTCCAACATCGTTTCTGCAATTCAAATCACCCCCATTGACATTGCAAGCACCTTCAACATTTGCGAAGTGAAATTTCCCGACAAGGCAAACCAAGACGCATTCAACTCGGCGACATTTGACTTGGCAGAAATTGACCCCGCATTGCTTTTCCCCAATGAGCCAGTGAACAAACAATCACTATCGTTGCCGCTGGTGAACGACAGTGTGCGTGCGCAATACCTTGCCAACAGGTTTTTGAAAAACGCCCGCGAAGATTTGCAAATTGACTGCTCCATCAACTATGTGGGCCTCCAACTTGAGGCGGGCGATGTTGTCACGCTGACGAACACCAATTACGGGTTCGTGGACAAACTTTTCCGCATCACAAAGGTCACTGAAACATTCCATGACGATGGGGCAATTGAGGCAAAACTGTTGCTGATGGAATTCAACCCGTCAATTTATGACGATGCGCCCATCACGCAATTCACGCCAGCGCCAAACACGGGCATCGGGAACCCGCTTTACTTCGGCACGCTCTACGCGCCCGTGGTGTCTGCGCAATACCCCACCAACACCAATCCCGCGTTCGCTGTCACTGTCACCACGGCATCGTCAGGCATCACGCAATATGCCGAGGTTTGGTATTCCGCGTTCAGCAACCCAACTTCTGAGCAATTGATTTTTGCGGGCACAAGCGAGGTTCAGGCCAGCGGCACGCCGTGGGACACCAACACCGCTTTGCCGACTATTTCTTTGGTCAACATTCCTGCGGGCAATTGGTATTTGTTCGCACGCATGGTCAACAGTCTTGGCACATCAAATTTCAGCCCCGCCAGCACTTTGTTCCAGTGGAGGCCAACAACATTCCAATTCACTGACCGCTACCTCGCTGTCGCGTATGCGGACAACATCACGGGCACAAGCAATTTTTCATTCAGCCCAACGGGGCGCTCTTATTTTGGCCTGTGCAACCAAACAACGCAAAGCGCACCCACCACGCCATCGTCTTACACATGGTATCTGGCACAGCCCACATTCGGCACGACTGTGTTTCTTGCATACGCTGACCGCACGGGCCGCAAGTTTTCATTCGCCACGGGGTTTGCGGGGTATGCGGCGGGCACTGGCGCATTCGTGCCAACGCAAGCCAACATTTTTGACCCGCGTGTTTGGTCGGCATTGCCAAGCGGCACAAACATCATTGACCTCGACCATTCAACGGGCCAAGTGATTCAGACGGGCACGACCACCGTGGGGACTGGCGAAATTGCGGTGCAAAACACATCTGACGGGAAAATTGTTGCCGCGCTCCAGCCATTTTTGGACTTCGGCACGGGCGTTTATCAAAAAACCGCCTCGGTTGCGCTTTTGACGATTGACATTTATGGGCGTGTGGTGGGCTTTGAAGAACCCGATGCGTTTTATTTCACCGCCAATTATTTTTCCGCAACGGCAGGGCAAACCGTGTTCACTGTCACGCGGGCCGCTGGATACATTTCGGGGCAATGTTTGGTGTTCAAAAATGGCGCGTTGCTGGACCCTACCGAATACACCGACACGGGCGGCTCAACTGGCACTGTCACGCTCGGCACGGCGTGCACAGCGGGCCAGCAAGTGTGCATCATGTCGTTTAAGAGTTCCAACAGCACTTCGGGCGTCTACACCACTTTCACGCGCACATCTGCCGATTTGGTCAACGCCAGCACTTACTCGCCCGCTGGACTGGTTTCGGGGTATGAGTTAATTTTTGCGAACGGCCTTGTTTTGCCTGACCAAGACTACGACATTGTCGGTGGCACGATTACCAATTTGCCCGATGTGTTCACTGGCAAAATGACCGTGATTCAGTGGGCGCAAAACAACCTGACAACGCCAGCGGGCAACGCTGTGAACCTTGTCATCAATTCCATCATTGGGCAAACATCCTATTCGTTCAACTACACGGCAGGGGCGTGCAACCTCTACATGAACGGAGTATTATTGACGCAAGGGTCTGATTACAATACAGTGTCGGGAGGATACACCTTGACAAATTCGCCGACAACTGTCAGCGAAATACAAATCCAACAAACCTTTGCACGGACGGGGGCAGTATGACGGCGGCATTCAACCTTTCACAACTGGCGAACAAAGTCAACAGTTCGGGGGTTTTGTCAACTTCCGCTTTGCCCACATCTGCGGCGGCTGGCTCATACACCCTTGCCAACATCACCGTGGACGCCTACGGGCGCGTCACAGCGGCGGCAAACGGCACGGCAGGGGGTGTCACCTCACTGAACGGGCAGACGGGCGCTATCACCAACACGGGCGCGGGAGCAATCGGGAGTTATATCGTGGCGACTGTTGGCGCAACTGCCATTTCTCGCGGCGACACCGTGACTGGGTCTAGTTTGGGGTATGACAACAACACCTATCCAAGCATGGCGGGCCGCTACGGTGATTCAACCGTGCAATATGTTGGCAGGAATGACACTTTTGCGTCTTATGGGCTGACTGGAACTTGGCGTGCAATGACGCAACTCGGCCCTGCCAATAGTGGGGCATGGGCGGTCGGTTTGTTTGTTCGCGTTTCTTAATAAGGAAAAAAGATGAATTACACGGCAGTGAAAAACCCTAAATGGGCCAACGCAAACCACACGATGATCAACTGCGAAGTTGATTTTGACGATCTGGTTGAGGCATTTGTGCCATTCACGGCGGTGGCGAGTGGCGACTACGAGCACAGCCATGAAATTTTTGCGCGGTGCGCGGCTGGTGAGTTTGGCCCTGTTGCCGAATACACGCCGCCGCCTGACATTGTTGGCGAAGAAGCCCTGTCATGGATTCGCTCAAAACGGAACGAACTATTACGCAACGAGGTTGACCCTTTGGTGACCAATCCGTTGCGCTGGGGCGAATTGTCTGCCGAAAAGCAAGCCGAATGGACGGCATACCGCCGCGCATTGTTGGACATTACAACTAATTTCCCCTCGCCAATTTACGAGTGGAGTGAGATAATGAAACAATATGTGGAAAAGCAAATTGAGTGGCCTGTGAAACCCGCATAAAAAACTACACGACAAGACATGATGCGTCCCTTCGTAAGTGCATGAAGGGGTTAACCGAGAACAGGAGCCGTCATGGCAGTATTTAATAGAAACACACTGACGCAAGTCAGTGGCTTCGACAATCCGATTATTGCTGGCGAACTGGTTTGGCAACAGCAAACCTATTGGAACATGTCGTTGACTGCCGATGATGGCATCACACCGATTGATTTAACGGGCGCAACCATTGACGCACAAATCATTCGCCGCGCTGTGTCCAACATCACAGACACGCGCAACGGCTTGTCTTTCGACATTGCCAACTATTCACCCACCCCATCGCCCATCCCGTTGAGCATCACAAACCGAAGTGATGCCACGGGTTTTTTCACGCTGGTGATTGACGATAGTGCATGGGGTTTGATTGCATCTGACCCCGAACTGGACATTAACGCTCAAGACTGCGTGGGCTTTTCGGGCCGCATAAAAATCAGTTTCCCCGCCAATGTTTCCAACCCGCAAGACGATGCAATCGTGTTCTTGCTTTTCTTGGTGCGCTCTGACGGCATCATCGTGGAGTAAAAAATGGCACGAGTGAATGTAGCGGTCATCGACAACAACAATGTCAACCTCCAAGTGGTTGCAACGCCAAACAATGTCATTGAACTGAATCGCGGCATTGTTGGCCCTCCCGGTGCTCCGGGGGAATCCAACATTGGGGGCTATCCAATCAACATCGCAACTGCGCCTCAAAACTATGATGCGCTGATGTTTGTAAGCGGGGCATGGACTAATGTGCCTCAAACTGAAATCACTGACGGTGGAAACTTTTAAGGAGAAACCATGAGCAACACCATCCGAATCAAACGCAGAGCAAACGGTGGCGGCAGTGGCGCTCCTGCCACCTTGGCGAATGCTGAACTTGCGTTCAACGAACAAACGAATGTGCTGTATTACGGCACGGGCACGGGCGGCGCTGGCGGCTCTGCCACGGCAGTCATCCCAATTGCGGGCAGTGGCGCATTCATGGACTTGTCTACCAATCAAACGGTGGCGGGGACAAAAACATTCACAAACACTATCAGCGGTTCTATTGATGGCAACGCCGCAACGGCGACCAAACTGGCAACGGCTCGCACCATTGCTTTCACTGGAGACGCTACCGCCTCGGGCACTTTTGACGGTTCTGCCAACTATTCGCAAGCCCTGACGCTGGCAACCGTGAACTCCAATGTGGGCACTTTCACTAAAGTGACCGTGAACGGCAAAGGCTTGGTGACTGCCGCCGCGCAAGCAAGCCTCTCGGACTTGTCCAGCCCCACAAGCGCGTTCAGCATGGGCAGTCAAAACCTCACCAATGTGGCTGACCCTGTCGGCGCACAAGACGCGGCGACCAAAGCCTATGTGGATTCGGTTGCGCAAGGTTTGAATGTCAAGGCCGCTGTGGTTGCCGCAACCACTACCAACATCAGCCTCACGGGCGTTGCCTCTACCATTGACGGCATCACTGTGGCAGTGGGTGACCGCGTGCTGGTGAAAAACCAAACCAACACCGCGCAGAACGGCATCTACATCGCCGCCTCTGGCGCGTGGAGCCGCGCACCTGATGCAGACACATGGAATGATTTAATTTCCGCTTTCGTGTTTGTGTCCACTGGTGACACGCAAGGCGACACTGGATGGGTTTGCACGATTGACGCGGGCGGCACGCTTGGCACTACGCCTGTCACTTGGGCGCAATTCTCGGGCGCTGGCACTTACACGGCGGGCACTGGCCTGACCCTGACTGGTGGCACTTTCAGCATCACCAACACGGGCGTGTCGGCTGGCTCTTACGGCGTGGCAGGTGGCACATCAACCACCACCTTCACCGTCAACGCGCAAGGCCAATTGACTGCCGCCGCAACGGTGGAAATCAATGTAGACGGCGGCACATTCTAATTTTCACTGGCCCGCTAAATAGCAAAAAAGGGAACGCCACATGAGCAACAAAATTCAAGTGAAAAGATCGGCAGTCCCGAGCAAAACGCCAACGACTGCCGACCTTGAACTCGGTGAATTTGCTGTCAACACCTATGACGGCAAACTATTCATTAAGCAAGACAACGGCACGCCGTCTATCCGTGAAATTGGGGCAACAGGCCCAACAGGCCCAACAGGCCCGACAGGTGCAACGGGCGCAACAGGCCCGCAAGGTGCAACAGGGCCAGTCGGCCCCACTGGCCCAATCGGCCCCACTGGCCCCACGGGCGCGGGTGGTGCATTGGGTTATTTCGGTTCGTTTTACGACACCACCACGCAAACGGCGGCGTCAATCAATACTGCCTACGCTTTCTCAATCAACACCACTGCGGAAGCCAATGGAATTTCCATTACATCCGGCAATCGTTTGACATTTGCCTATCAGGGCACATACAACATCCAATTTTCAGCGCAACTGGACAAGTCCTCCGCAAGCACGGGGCACATCTACATTTGGCTGAGAAAAAATGGCGTGGATGTTGCCAACTCCGCGAGTGAGGTGGCAATCCAAGGCACGGCGGCAGAGGCCATCGCGGCGTGGAATTTTGTGACCACGCTTGCCGCTGGCGATTATTTGCAATTGATGTGGTCAACCGATGACAACACCACCACCATCAAGGCGGTGAACGCGGCCTCGCCTGTGCCCGCAATCCCATCGGTGATTTTGACTGCGCAACAGGTTCTCTACACGCAAGTCGGCCCCACTGGCCCCACTGGCCCCACGGGTGCGACTGGCCCCACTGGCACAAACGCAACCATCAGTGTCGGCTCAACCACGACAAGCCCTGCGGGCGGTTTGGCGTCTGTGTCCAACAGCGGTTCGCCCACTGCGGCGGTGCTGAACTTCACCATTCCTACGGGGCCAACTGGCCCGACTGGCCCCACGGGGCCGACTGGTTCCACTGGCAGTCCCGGCCCCACTGGCCCCACGGGTTCAACAGGCCCTGTCGGCCCTACTGGCCCCACTGGAGCCGCCGCAACCATTGCAGTCGGCACGACCTCCACTGGCGCGGAAGGCACATCCGCAAGCGTCACCAACAGCGGCACATCAGGGGCGGCAGTTTTCAATTTCACAATCCCCCGTGGCAACACGGGTGCGACTGGCCCACAAGGCGCAACGGGGCCGACTGGCCCTGCTGGCCCTGCTGGCCCCACTGGCCCGACTGGCCCCACTGGTTTAACGGGCAGTCCCGGCCCCACTGGCCCGACTGGCCCTGTTGGCCCCACTGGCCCGAGCGGAGGTCCGGGGCCGACTGGCCCAACGGGGCCGGGATACACATGGCGCGGCGCTTATGCGGCAGGAACCGCCTATTCCGTCAGGGATACGGTGAGTTATGGTGGGTCGAGTTATGTTTGCATTTTGGCAAGCACTGGCAACCTGCCAACGAACACGACATATTGGGATTTGATGGCTCAAATTGGCTCCACTGGCCCAACAGGGCCAACGGGGCCGACTGGCCCTCAAGGCGTGGCTGGCCCAACAGGCCCAACGGGGCCTCAAGGCATTGCTGGCCCTCCCGGCCCGACTGGCCCTACTGGAGCGACTGGCAGTCCCGGCCCGACAGGGCCAACAGGCCCAACAGGCAGTCCCGGACCGACTGGCCCGACTGGCCCGACTGGCCCTGCGGGGCCAACGAACACTGGATACAACCAAATCGGAACTTATGTTGTCGCATCGGCTGGAACTGGCCCTTATGCACAAGGCGCAACCATTGCTGGAACAAGCCTGTATCGTGACAACGCCACCTATACAAGTTTGAGTGGATATAACGGCGACTCAACAACCCAATATGTTGCAAGAACATCCGCATTGACTAGCATGAGTTTGAGCGGCACTTGGCGCTCTATGACTTATGTCAGCGCGAACAACTCCAGCGCAACTTCAATGGGTCTTTGGGTGAGGGTTTCCTGATGGCACATCTTCCAATTTGGTATATGGGCGCAATCACGCCCGAGCAATGCGACAAAGTGGTTGAGGAACTCGGCGGCATTCCAATGCGGGATGCCGCAATGGGTTCTGACGGCGAAATTACATCGCACGATTACCGCAACACCTCGGTGCGTTTTGCGCCGATGGATTACTGGCTGGCCTCCAACATGATTCATTTCGCGCACGAAGCGAATGAGCAATGTCAATGGGGCTACGAAGTAAACAGCGCCGAGGCGATACAGTTTGCGTCCTATGGCCCCGAACAGCATTACAACTGGCATGTGGACAATTTCCCATTATCGGGTAGGCCGATTGAGCGCAAATTGACGGTGGTCATTTTGTTGAGCGACCCATCCGAATTTGAGGGTGGCGAGTTCCAGATGCGCCTCTATGGCGAATTTGTTGCCCCGCTTGCAAAGGGAAGCATGATTGCATTCCCATCAATTTTGGAACACCGCGTCACGCCAGTGTTGGCAGGATTGCGGCGGAGTGCAACTATTTGGCTGAGTGGCCCGAGGTTTAAGTGATGGCAACAGTAGACGCAACAGACGCAAGACTGCAAACGCATGAGGAAGTGTGTGCCATGCGTTATGAGCAAATCAACGCACGGCTCAAGCGGCTTGAGAGCATTATCATCAAAGCGTTTGGCATTTTGACGGTGAGCATGGCTGGCGTTATTTGGGCCACCATTGCGCCGCATGTGGGGAAATGACATGACTGAACAAGACTACCAAAAAACTGTTGCTCTTGCCGAGGTGGAATTGAGGCGCATTGAAGCCAACAGCACGGCGAAAGAAGTGGCGGGTAAAGCCATCGGCAAACAAGGTTTGTTTTACATCACACTCATTGTTGTCATCGGCGTGGGGGCCTCGCTTTTTTTGGAGGAAAGCAAAATTGCCGCTGTGATGGGGCTTTTGGGTTCTGCGCTGGTGGCTTTGATTTCCATGCTGAACGGCATTGCTGGCGCAACACCCAAACAAGACAAACCCGAGTTTGAGGTGATGAAGCAATTGATCGAGCGTCTTGACCGCATGGCAGACCGCGACCCGATGAGTGTTTCTGTTGAAGGCGACAAGGTGATTGTGAAAAAAGGTGACGAATCGTTCACCACCAAAAGGGGCGAATGATGATTCCAATTGTTGGCGCGTTGCTCGGCACACTTGCTGAAAATGGTTTGGGCTTGTTGGCAAGCGCCATCCAAGCCAAAGGCAAACAAGTGGTGGAAGAAAAACTCGGAGTGAAAATTTCCGACAATCCCACGCCCGATGAAGTGGCCCGTTTGCGTCAACTGCAATACGATCACGAAGAACGCTTGTTGGAATTGGGCATTGAGAAAGCGCGGCTAGAGCAAGAAGAATTGAAAGCCATATTGGCGGCGCAAGCCAATCAGGAAAACAATGTCAGCGACAGATGGCGTGCGGATATGTCATCCGATTCATGGTTGTCCAAAAACATTCGCCCGATGACGCTGGTTTACATTCTGAGCGCGTATTTGCTTTTCGCTGTGCTGGATGGCCTTGGGTTCCGCATCGCCGAAGCCTATGTCACGCTTCTTGGGCAATGGGGCATGCTGGTGATGACCGCATATTTTGGCGGGCGCTCTGCTGAAAAAATTGTTGAAATGCTGAAAGGTGGCAAGCAATGAGCCTGAGCCAAGAGCAAGCCGCGTTCCTGTTGGATGTGTGCAAACTCATCCAGCACGCCACGCAAACGGGTTTCATGGTGACTGGTGGCGAACTGGCCCGCACGCCCGAACAACAGGCCATCTATGTGAAAACGGGGCGCTCCAAAACCATGGACAGCATCCATTTGAAACGATGCGCTATTGACCTCAATTTTTTCAAGGATGGCGCAATCATTTGGGACAAAGCCACCCTCGCGCCGCTTGGCGCATTTTGGGAAAGCCTACACCCCAAAAACCGATGGGGCGGCAACTTCAAAAGTCTGGTCGATTGCCCACATTTCGAGCGGAATATTTGACCAATAATTGTTCGGTCAACTCCAGCAAGAATTCTTGCGTGATGCCGTATTTTTTTTCAAAGCCCTTCACACCAAGCCCGTGCAATCCCGTGTTGCCACGGTGATGCTCGGGGCATAGGCCAATCACGGGCGCATTGTCGCGTTTGCCGCCGTGCCGCCGTATGTGGTGCACTTCGCAAGGTGTCGCCCCCCATCCAAGATAGAGGCACAGCACGCACCCGAGGTCAGCGACCTTGCTGTAATGTTTTGAGTTTGACAAAGTCATCTATTGGAAACAGTTTGGATTGCGGCATGGAATAAAACTCTCCATTGCCAACATCTTTGACATGCTCGGGCACAAGGAACCTATCACGCGGCGTCCAGCCAACAATGCCGACAGCACTGGCGAGGATTTCCGTCAGGATGAAAATGTCCGCGCCCTTTTGTTCAGACCAAAAAACGGCGTTCAGGTTGCCGCCGTGTGTCATCGTTGACTTCACATCAATCGTTTTGTCTTTGTGCGTGATTAGGTCTGCGCCAAACTTGCGGAAAGTGCAATCCACATCAAAGTGAAGGTTTAGCACCTTTGCCACCGCGTATTCCGTGATGACACCGTTGATGGACATTTGAAGCCCATCAAGCGATGCGTCTTGTTTGCGCTCTGTGCCCTGCGCACTGGTGATGTGGTTGCGGTATTTGCCCACATAGGTGCAAATATCCAGTTCGGATTGCGTGAGCGAATACCGAATCATTTGACACCCACCATGATGCTCGGCGGCAATGGAAATGGGTGGTCAATTTTGCGCCACAAGTGAAGGCAATTCGGGTGATTGTTGATGTATTCGCTGGCGGGCGGGTGGTATTGCACCACGCAATCATCGGCATCCCAAAACAGGGCTTTCACTTGGCACATTTCATCCCATGTGGGGCAACGGTCACGGCGGCTGACGCTGACATGCTCCCATCCCCATTGGTCACTCGCAATGGCAAACACCGTTTGCGCGTGTGCCAACTTGAGCATGAACGCACCATTGTTGCCAAACCGTGAATCGCTTGCCATCTGGCCCTCTTGCAAGCGGTATTTTTCGGGCACATGGAATGTCATGTCGTTGACCTGCCTTCCGCACGCGCTGACGATTCCAACGAACGCCAAACCTCAATCTTCGCCTCGGCGGCAATCATCAGCCACCGCAAACGCTCGGCCTCGGCGACTGCCTGTTGCAACGCAACGAGGTGAGATTTGTAGTCTGGGTGCGAATACGCGAATGTTTCTTTGGCTGATTCGGTGCGCTCACTGCAACTTGCCATCAGTGATGCCTTGATGGTTTTGCGGAACTCCGTCATGTAAATCACATTCGCTTTGGCTTGCGCATAGGCGGGCGCGTTATCACGGATAAAGTCCAACGCTTTGAATGGGCTTATGTCTTGTTCTGTCATTTTTTGTCCTTTGCATTTTCAATTTGGCGTTTGCGCCACCCCGCCGC
>JACCDW010248475.1_pt1 | contig 34444 bp, 37 predicted proteins | sample 7449781 | NCBI WGS metagenome assembly JACCDW01 (sample SAMN15323449, study PRJNA562643) | freshwater metagenome | isolation source: river surface water | place: USA:Blue River Watershed | collected 2017-08-18
AGAATGAGTAAAGCTGAAGTTACGGCACATCTAAGGAAGTTTGATAAGCCACAGCGCGATGCTCTTCAGGCGGTGCGACAAGTTATCGCCGAGGGACTTCCGGAGGCGAAAGAGGTAATCAAGTACGGCATCCCTACCTTTGCAATAGATGGCAAAGGCGTTATTGGTTTTGATGGCTTTAAGAACCACAACAGCATTTTTCCTTACAGCGGATCACTTGGAGCTCGAATGAAAGACGAGCTAGCCAATTACGAGCAGACAAAAGGCTCTATCCACTTCGATCGCGATAAACCTTTTCCGAAGACGCTACTCAAGAAGATTATTAAAGAACGCTTAAGACAGATGGCAGAGGGTTAAAGGGCGGCGAGGCTATCTTTTGCCATCGCCTGTAATAACTTGGCATCAACTTCCCAATCGTTGGGTAGCGCAATCGTCTTCTTATTGACTTTATAGTTCTTAAACTTAGGTGTGTATTTCTTAAGCACATCCAGGTCCCATGGAGCAATCAAAATGTGGTTCGTTGCTGCCGAGCAGCCAAAGATGTAATGCTTATCGATCTTCAACATCGGCTGGTTCCAGGCAATGACCAGTTCAAGGTCAGGGAACTTACTGGTGATGGCTTTAAAGATTGCCTTCATCGTCTTGGCCTGCTGAGGTGTCACAGATTTATAGAACTCAGCCGGGGTTTCAAAGCGTCTTGAAGATGTAGATCCGCGCGAATACATGACCAGAGCGTTGGCGTGCGCTTGCGAAAATCCATAATTCTCTTTGAGGTGGGCAACTTGAACCGGGTACTTCTCCGTCTCGAGTTGCTTCATCACCTTAAACCAATAGGACATCTTCTCGCCGTACTTCTTCTCTATCAGCGGGAAGTATCTCTCTCGGTCACCATCGCTAACTGCCATAGGTAAATCTTAAGGGCAGAGAAATAGCCCCGTACAGATGCACGGGGCTATTTTCGAGGAAAGAGATTACTTAGTCGCGATTGTTGAGATTTCAAACTCAAGCTTGATGTTCTCGGAGACCAAGAGTCCGCCGGTCTCAAGGGCTGCATTCCAAGTTAAACCGAAATCCTTACGGTTGATCTCAGATGAACCTTCAAAGCCATAACGGTCGTTGCCGAATGGGTCCTTTGCTGTACCGGTGTATTCGAACTCTATTGTGAGTGGCTTAGTTACATCTTTGATGGTGAGTTCGCCATCAACGATGATTCCAGCTCCGCCATCCTTTACTGATGTTGACTTAAAGGTGATCTTTGGAAAATTGGCAACATCGAAGAAATCTGGAGATTGGAGGTGGCCATCGCGATCTGCGCTACGAGTATCGATAGAGGCTGCTGAGATCTCGATTGAGAGTGTTGCACCGCCATCGGCGACAACTGCAGATCCTGTGTAATCGTTAAATGAGCCGCGGACCTTGGTCACCATGGCGTGGCGGGCGCTGAAGCCAACACGGCTATGTGAAGCGTCGATTGAGTAAGTACCTGCTGGAAGAGAGGCTATAACTGACATTGATTTTCCTTTATTTCGAGGGGTGGTTTGGGGTGACCGCGTTGGACGGTATGGTTGAATCTTAAACTAATATAGTTGAAATTTCAACTAACTGAGACCTTATTTTCAGCGAGAAACTCCTCCGCGACATCGTTAAACTCCCCACACGATTCAATAAGCGGAGGATTCTCAGATGCAAGATTCAGGCAAGTGCCCGGTAGCTCATGGCGCAATGACCACAGCTGGCGCAACCAATCATCAATGGTGGCCCAATGCGCTCAACCTCGACATTCTTCATCAACATGACACCAAGACCAATCCACTTGGCGCAGATTTTAATTATCACGAAGAATTAAAGAAGCTTGATATCCCTGCCCTCAAGCGCGATCTCCATGCACTCATGACAGATTCGCAGGATTGGTGGCCAGCAGATTGGGGCCACTATGGCGGACTCTTCATTCGCCTAACCTGGCACGCCGCCGGTTCGTATCGTGTCGCCGATGGTCGCGGTGGTGCAGGCACCGGAAACAATCGCTTCGCACCGCTTAACTCATGGCCAGATAATGGAAATCTCGACAAGGCCCGTCGCCTTCTCTGGCCAATTAAGAAGAAGTACGGCAACAAAGTCAGCTGGGCCGATCTCCTTGCTTACGCCGGAACCATCGCTTACGAATCAATGGGGCTAAAGACTTACGGCTTCGCATTTGGTCGCGAGGATATCTGGCACCCGGAGAAAGATATTTATTGGGGCAGCGAGACTGAGTTCCTCGCACCATCTGAGCAGCGCTATGCAAATCTCGATGATGCGACAACGCTAGAGAACCCACTTGCCGCGGTACATATGGGCCTCATCTATGTGAACCCTGAAGGTGTCAATGGAAATCCAGATCCACTTCGCACCGCAGCTCACGTCCGTGAGACTTTTGCGCGTATGGCGATGAACGATGAAGAGACCGTTGCTCTCACCGCTGGCGGACATACCGTTGGTAAGGCACATGGAAATGGCAAGGCATCAAACCTTGGCCCTGCGCCAGAAGGTGCGCCGATTGAAGAGGCGGGTCTCGGCTGGATGAACCACACTACCCGTGGCATCGGTCGCGACACTGTGACCTCTGGCATTGAAGGCGCATGGACAACTCATCCAACGCAGTGGGATAACGGTTACTTCCACCTACTACTCAACTACGAGTGGGAGCTCACCAAGTCACCAGCCGGCGCTCACCAATGGGAGCCAATTAATATTAAAGAGGAAGATAAGCCAGTCGACGTTGAAGATCCATCGATTCGCTACAACCCGATGATGACCGATGCCGATATGGCGATGAAGGTCGATCCGGCATACCGCGCAATCTCCGAGAAGTTCTACGCAAATCCAGATTACTTTAGTGAGGTCTTTGCACGCGCTTGGTTCAAGCTCACCCACCGTGACTTAGGACCAAAGAGCCGCTACTTCGGACCAGATGTTCCAAAGGAAGATCTCATCTGGCAGGATCCAATTCCAGCAGGTAGCTCCAACTACAACGTTGAAGAGGTAAAGGCGAAGATTGCTGCAACCGATCTCACCGTTAGCGAGTTAGTTGCTACTGCATGGGATAGCGCACGCACCTTCCGCGGCTCAGATAACCGTGGCGGCGCTAATGGCGCACGTATTCGCCTCGAGCCTCAGAAGAGCTGGGAAGGAAACGAGCCAACTCGCCTTGCTCGCGTTCTCTCAGTCCTCGAACCAATTGCAGCTTCAAGCGGTGCATCAATTGCCGATATCATCGTTCTCGCTGGCAATGTTGGTATCGAGAAGGCGGCGAAGGAAGCTGGCACCACACTCACAGTTCCATTCGCACCCGGTCGTGGCGATGCAACTCAAGAACAAACTGATCTCGAATCATTTGCAGTTCTTGAACCAATCCATGATGGTTTCCGTAACTACCTCCAGAAGGATTACGCCGTCAGCCCAGAGGAGCTCCTCCTTGATCGCGCACAGTTGATGGGTCTTACCGGTCCAGAGGTGACTGTTCTCCTCGGTGGATTGCGCGTTCTCGGAACCAACTTTGGTGGCAGCACACATGGCGTATTCACTGATCGCGTTGGTGCGCTGACCAATGACTTCTTTATCAACCTCACCGATATGCAGTATGTGTGGGAGCCGGCAGGTGGAAACCTCTACAACCTTCGCAATCGCAAGACTGGTGAAGTGAAATTTACCGCTACTCGCGCTGATCTGGTCTTCGGCTCAAACTCAATCTTGCGTGCCTACGCTGAGGTCTATGCTCAAGATGACAATCGCGATAAGTTCATCAACGATTTCGTAGCAGCTTGGGTAAAGGTAATGAACGCAGATCGTTTCGATCTCGTATAAACGTGAGAAGCAAAGAGCCCCGGCAGGTAGCTGCCGGGGCTCTTTGCTTTACTATGCAAATTACTTGGAATTAGGCGTTCGCCATCTCCTTTTTAGCCGCAGCTGGCTTCTTAAAGAAGAAGTGCGAAACAACTGCGATAAATGCCGTCCAGCCGATTGCCTGAAGAACTGATGGTGTTGGGGTGAAGTTGAGGAGCCCCTTCAATACAGATCCCAAGATGCTCTCTTTGCTGATGATATTTGAGATGTCATAGAGCTTATTGGCATCACCTGGAATCAAGCCGATCTCCTGGAACTCATGGATTCCGTACGAGAACATTCCAGCAGCAACAACGATGAGTGCGATTCCGCTGTAGCGGAAGAACTTCGCTAAATTAAGTTTGAGCGCACCGCGGTAGAGCAGGTAACCAGCTACTACTGAAACAGCAATTCCTAAAAATGTACCGAAGACAGTTAGCGCTGCATCTTGCGATGCCATCGCTCCGTTCCAGATAAAGATTGCTGTCTCTAAACCTTCGCGACCAACCGCAAAGAAGGCAAGCGCAAAGAGTGAGCCAGCACCGGTAGCGAGCGCGCGATCAATCGAGCCCTCAAGCTCTGCCTTGAGAAAACGCGCCTTCTTTCCAAGCCAGAGAACCATCCAGGTAATCAAGGCTGATGCGACGAAAGATAAAATTCCGGCCACGAGCGGCTCGGCATCGCCCTCGAGGTGGATCGAGGAGATGGTAAAGAATGAGCCGAAGGCGGTTGAGAGCGCGATCGCTGCAAAGACGCCCTTCCAGATGTAATGGGTCTTATCCCCCTGGTTAATCTTCTTGAGATAGGCGATCAAAATACCTACAACAAGTGCGGCCTCCAGGCCTTCACGGAGTCCGATCAAGAAATTAGCCAGCATTGCCGAGCCCTTCGATTTACGCAACACTGTTGTTGCGTAATTAGACTAGCACCCCCGCCTCTCGGCTCACAAATCGAAATAGGCCGCTATCGGAGTGTTTTAAGTAACCCGCTGACCGCCGCCTCCACCATCTCCAAGACGCCCTGGTAGGCCTCAATCTCGTTACCCCAAGGGTCTGGCACCTCAACCGAGCTGGCAGCAGGGTCGAAGGAGCGAAGGAGGGCCACCTTCGCTCGATCCTCATCGTGGCGGGCCAAGGCGAGGATATTGGCCTGGTTGCTTAGATCCATAGCAAGAATGAGGTCCAGTTGGTCGAAGTGGCTCGCCTTAAATTGGCGGGCTGAGTGGGTGTGTGTATATCCCGCAGACTTCCAGGTTCGCTCAGAGAGTTGATGCGCACCCTCTCCTACATGCCATGCCGAAGTGCCGCTACTTGTTACCTCAATCCGCGGTTTTACAATCTCGCTAGCGCGGTTAGCCAGTACCGCTGCCGCCATCGGAGATCGGCAGATGTTTCCTAGACAGACCATTTCGACGCGAATGAGATCGCGGCCACGAAGAGTTTGTAGGTATGAATTCACTCGACAATACTAAGTCCATGTCTGCCGGTTATATCTATCCCCCACCATCGGATGGAAAACCATTTCGCCTCAACATGGGGTTGCGCGCGCTCAGCGAAGATCTCTGGCTAGAAGGCGGCGATGATCTCCAACGGCAAATTATCGAACGAGTTGAGCTGGCAGAGAATCAACGTGAGGTCGTCTATCAAGAGCTGCCAGGTTATGAGAGCGCAGTAACTGAATTGGCGGAAAGAATCGCCCAGAATCTGAAGGCTTTCCATGGGAATACCTATCGTGTCAGTTCAGATTCGATTACATACCTACCGACAGATACAACTATCTCGCTCAATGGCCAAGACCTTCTACTCAATCTGGCAAAGATAATTGCTGAAGATCTGGTTGTTCTATCTCGTGAAGATAACGAGTGGAAGATAGTCGCTGGTGCAGTGCTCTTTCCATCTCGCTGGAAGTTATCGGAGAAGATTGGCAAAGGAATGGATGCGGTTCATACACCAGTGCCTGGCTTTGCCGAAGCTTTAGCTCCTTACATGACTGCCACCTTCGATAAGGTCAGCGTGGGTCGCCCGGTATGGCGCAAGAACTGGTCGCTCCATAGCACCGAAGATTTACACCAACCCACCTCAATCCATGAACCAGCCGAACCGGCAAATTATTGGTGGCGAACCGAGCGCCAGACACTCACTCGAGCAGCTAATGGCGATTTCTTATACTTCACAATCCGCAATCGAGCTGAACCGCTTGCATGGATTAAAGAGAGTACCGAGTCAGCACAGCTATTTGCTGAGACGCTAGCGAGCTTTTCGCCCGAGACCGTTGAATATAAAGGTCTCACACAGGATCATCAGAAGATAATCGACTACCTTCGCAATTAACCGAGCAAGCTCTTCATCTGCTTGTAGATCAAATTAGCCGCAAATACTGGATTGAGTCTTGATAGACGATCCATCATCGTTGCATCTTTACCAATTGTGATTCGTGGTTTGTTTTTTTCAATTGCATCAACCATCTTCACCGCAGCTACCTTCGCCGAGGTCTGCTTAAATGCGGCAGCATCTGCGCTAACCTCTGGCATCGCAATCCCTGAGTTGGTGGTGATATTTGTTGCAATCGCACCCGGGAAGACGATTGTTACTCCAACTTTGGTCTCTCTTAACTCCGAGCGAAGCCCTTCGGTCATCAACTTCACTGCTGCCTTTGATGCGCCATAAATACTCTGACCTGGAACTGGCGCATATGCGCCCATGGAAGAGACGTTGAGAATATGTGCTTCAGGTCGGATCAAGAGCCCCGGGAGAAAGGCCTTAATCAAAGTAAGTGGGCCATAGAAATTTACATCCATGACTTTCTCGGCAGCCTCCATAGAGAGATCATTTACTGGAACAAAGGGCTGAATGATTCCGGCATTGTTAATCAAGCAATCAATCGGACCAACCTGAGCGGGTAGCGCTGCAACCGCAGCTCGATCGCGAACATCGAGGGTAATTGCGCTCACGCCGGTCCCACCTAGATCTGCTGTCTCAGCCACGCTCTCAGCGTGCATATCTACAGCGATGACTCTCGCTCCTCGGCGAAGAAGTTCGAAGGTTAGCTCGCGCCCCATTCCGCTTCCAGCGCCAGTGACCAATACGACCTTGTCCTTCAGTTTCATATTTGCATTCTATGCTTACTGCATGGGAATTAATAAGAGTGAACGTCCTGGCTCAGCGCTCGTTGTAATCGATGTTCAGGTCGGTGTCGTTGCTGAGGCTTACGCACGTGACGAGAAGATTGCCAACATGGTCACAGCGGTTGCGAAGGCCCGTGCCGCTTCTATTCCCGTTATCTGGGTTCGCCACTCTGAGGAAGAGCTCCCCATCGGCTCACCACAGTGGGAGATAGTCCCTGAGCTCGTTCCTGCCGCTGGTGAAGAGATCATCGAGAAGACTTTCCGCAGTACCTTCGTTGAGACTAACTTTGAAGAGGTCTTGAGCAAGTTAAAGATCGGCCATCTCTACATCTGTGGCGCTGAGACCAATAATTGCGTGCGACATACCTCAATGGCAGCGCTCGAATTTGGCTATGACATTACGTTGATTGAAGATGCCCATACGACCACCGGTTTTGAATGGAATGGTTACGCCGTTGATGCTGCTCGCACCATCGATGAGCAGAATATAAATTTCATGGGCTATCAACTTCCCGGTCGAAACGCGCAGACCAAAAAGGTTGCAGATTTATTAAATTAACGGTGGTGGCCGCGCTCATTAAATGAGCGGAGCGCACGCAAGCCATCAGATGGCCAGATTGAGATAGTTGAGATTGAGCATGGCGTTGCATCCATATGGAAGACGCCATCATTTGGGCCACCGATTGCTAGATTGGCGGCAGATTTGATGACGCCATTATGGGTAACTACGACTACCTTCTGGCCCGGATACTTTGCAACTAATTTGTCTAGCGCGGCATCGATACGAACTCGCGCCTCATCGTAAGACTCGCCGTCACCTGGACGGTATGACGATGAGTTGAGCCACGCCTGATATTCATCTGGGCTCTCCGCCTTTACCTCTTCGATTGACTTGCCATCCCAGGTGCCGAATGAGAGTTCGAACCAATCTTCATCTTCAACCACATCAAGCCCGGTCGCGCGTGCAATCGCGTCAGCGGTCTGACGAGCGCGCTTGAGTGGGGATGAAATCAAAACCTCGGGCTGCAACTTTGCGATTTCGCCGGCAACGCGCTCTGCTTGAGCCAAACCATCTTCAGTGAGTTCAGGATCGAGAGATCCGGTTCCGGAGAATTTGCGAGTAGGAGTCAAGATGGTCTCACCATGGCGGACCAGGTGAATCATTGTTGGAACTTCAGAGCTACGAAGACGGTCGGTAAGGAAGTTCTCCTGGACGACTGCAATCGGCTTATGTGCGCTACCGCCATCGAGCGCCTTGTTGGCCAAGCGATCGGCATCTGAGTTCTCATCGCGAGGAATCCACTTATAGGTAACAAGTGAAGGATCATGTGCGCTGCGACATTGCTTAGCCAAGTCGCGCATATCTGCATGCTTAATCTGCCAACGCCCTGACATCTGCTCGACGACTAACTTTGAATCCATCGCGACTTCGATAGTCGCCTGCGGATCAAGCTGGTGAATATGTGTCAATCCGGCTAAGAGTCCGCTGTATTCGGCGACATTGTTAGTAGCGGTTCCAATAACGTCGAAGAGCTCAGCGACGATCTTTCCATTTTCAGAGACAACCGCGCCATAACCTGCTGGCCCCGGATTGCCGCGAGAACCGCCATCGGCGGTGAGTCGAAAAGAGCGCGCCATTGAAAGTTACTCGCGCACCATAATGCAGCGGCACTGCTCGCAACGAACAACTTCCTCCGCTGGCAAAGTAGCGATGCGCTGGACTTCGGTGGTGTTAATGGTGAGGTGGCATCCCTTGCACTCATTTCCTACAAGAGGTGCAGCGCCATTTCCATTGTTATCTGCAGCGAGCTTTGTATAGAGCTCCTTCAAATCCTGGGCGATTGGAGCGGCAATTGCTGCTCGCTTATCTGCAACTACGGCGCGCTCGTTTATGATGATAGTAAGAGCGTTTTCGCGCTTGACCTCAAGCTCGGCGATCTCTGCTGCTAACTTCTCTTCTTCGGCGGAGAGTTCGTTAATGCGATTAGTGATTGCCTCGACCTGCACCATGATGGTGAGTTCAACCTCTTCGAGTTCAGCACGACGCTGACCGAGGGTTACTAACTCGTGTTGTGTCGATTCGAGATCCTTCGCTGAACCGGTTCCAGAGTTGAGGCGAGCCTCATCGCGCTGAATACGGGTAACAATCTGCTCGACATCTGCCTCTGCGCGTGTGAGTTCGCGCTTCACATCGGTGCGTTCTGTCTCAGCTGCGATTAGTAGATCGCGAACATTGTTTCGCTTGATGACTACAGTGTTGAGGGCTGTGGTCTCTGGAAGAGTCGCCTCTCGCTGTGCAAGCGCTGCTAATTGATCATCGAGGCGTTGAACCTCAAGGATGGCTTGCTGATCACTGTGAGAGGCTTTCATGAAAGCAGTTCCTGACCGTACTTAAAGTAAATCGCGAGTATGAGCACTGCATATGTAACGGTATAGGCGACGCGACCCCAACCACGTTCAAGTAGATCGACGATGCGCTGATGCTTCTCTTCTGAGAAGTTCCAAATATTCTCCATCAAAGCTATTCGGGTAATGGTTGAGAAGACGGTGACTGTCGAAATTGTCACTAGTAAGCACCATGGGCAGAGCGCGTGAATTACAAAGAGAGATTGAGATAAGAGCCAGAGAGCAAAGAGCAAACCGAGGCCATAGCCAATATGTGCAACGCGCATAAAGAGGCGAGGGAAGGTAACCAGACTCAACCCGGCGATCGCAACAGTGATGATAACTGGTTCGAGCATCAAGCCAAGGAATGAATTAGGAAATCCTAGGAGGCTCGACTGCCACGACTTTGCAACTTTGCCGCAAGAGACAACCGCGTTGATATCGCAAGCTAACTTTCCGGAAGGAGCCTCAGCCAACTTAATTGCATCGTATGAGAGAACTAAGGATGCGATCAGGCTGAGGGTAGATGAGACGAGCATCGCCCAGTAGGTCTTGCGATATGCGCGCAAACGCTCAAGGGTGCCGGTCTCTGCCATGGCGTGAGTTTATCGCCTTTCGCAGTAGGTGAAGTTGTGCATCAAAGTGAAGCCAGTGGCGGCATAGAGGCGTTGAGCGCTCTCATTCTTATGCATTACCCCCAATGAGAGGAATTTCTCACCGAGCTGATCGCCTTCGACAAGCGCCGACTCCATGAGGCGCTTACCGACCCCTTTGCCTCGATGGTCGAGATGGGTGGCAACTGAAGAGATGACAATCCGACCAGATTGCCATCGACAGAGCGCTGCTACACCGAGAAGTTGGTCCCCCTCAAATATCTCAATCCATTTGAGAATCTCATCTACACCTGGAAAGACCGAAGAGTGAGGGGCATGAATTCGGAGAAATTCGTCAATCACTTGATCGGAACTACGCTGTGCCGGCCGGAGATCGCCAGATTTCGTTGGTGCCCAATAGCTATCCCACTCGACTACCGCCACAACGCCATTCGGCAAATTTTCTGCGCCGCAACTCTCGATTGAGAAGTCTCGCCACTCAGGCGAAATAGTTGGAGCGGGACCAAAGGCCATTCCGTATAAACCAGATTCATTTGAATCACTGCGAGTTATAGCCAGATTCATCTCATCAAACTCAGCGCTCAGAAAGTGGCTCGCGGGAATCCAAGTATCAAAGTGTGGCGAGTGAGGAAAGAGCTTTCGGTAATGCGCTTGAGCGACGCTAAAGTCTGAGGTCTGCACGGGTAAAGATTACCTGTAGATTTGAGTGATGAGTAAGAGCGCAGAGAGTCGAGGCGCTCATCAAGCACGTAAAGATTTAATTATCTCGATACTGCTGATTACCTTTGGCGTACTTTGGCTGCTACCAATAATCTGGACGCTCTGGTCATCCTTTCGCCCTTACGGAGATGTACTTGAGCGCGGACTTTTCTCTATTCCAAATGAATTTACCATCGATAACTATCTCGTCGCCCTCGAAAAGATGGCGGTTTTTCGCTACCTACTCAACACCTTAATAATTCTTATTCCTAGCGTCATCTTCATCTTATTTTTCGGCAGTCTCATTGCCTTCAGTATCTCTAAATACAGGATCAAATATAAGAAGACCCTGATGCTAGCTCTTACCGCCGGAAGTATGCTCCCTGCTCAATTTATCTACTATCCCATATTTAAAATGTATATCTTTATCGGCGGATCCCTCGGCGATAAGACTTTGCTCTATGACAGCTATATTGGCGTTATCTTGGTCCATATCGCAGTGCAGACTGGATTTGCTACCTTCGTCCTTCACTCACATCTTGAATCAATACCGAAGGAACTATCTGAGGCTGCTCAAGTCGATGGCGCTGGGATATTTCGCCACTATTTCTCGGTAATTCTGCCTCTGTTGAGGGCGCCACTTGCCTCATTGGCGATCCTATTCAGTGTCTGGATTTATAACGACTTCTTCTGGGCTTGGTCACTGCTTAAGCGAGATCAATTCTTTCCGATCACTACATCGCTTTCGCGAGTAGGTGCATTTAGCAGAATTATTCCAGATCAGAACGTCCTCGCTGCGGGTGCAATTATGGTCGCACTCCCGCTATTGATTCTCTATTTCACAATGAAACGTTACTTCACTGCTAATCCGTTACTTACAGGCGTGAAAAAGCCGCAGCCCGACTCACTTGGTCGTCAGTAAGAGCCACTCCGGTATAGAGTTCAAATTGAATTGCTGCTTGCAGCGCCATGATTTCAAGTCCCGTGATGATTTCTTTTCCATGGTTCGTGCCAGCCTTTATTAACGGTGTTTCAACCGGCATTGCAACAACTTCGAATAACACGCGAGCTGATGCAATCAGTGGCTCTGGAAATGAGAGTTCGCCTTCATTTCCCCCACTCATTCCAATGGGAGTCACATTAACTAAGACTTCAACATCTCTGAGATTTGGGATCTCGGTTTCGCTAACCCAGATAAAGCCATATTTCTTAGCCAAACTCTCGCCGGCTTTCTGATTGCGAGAGGCAATGGTTAAAGATGAGAAACCAGAGTCTCGGAATGCTGCGACAACCGCCTTTGCCATCCCGCCTGAGCCTCGAATCAATACTGTTGAACTTGCATCAACGCGGTGGCTCTTAAGAACGTCAACGACTGCTTGATAGTCAGTGTTATATGCAGTCAGGAAGCCATCCGAATTGACGATGGTATTGACTGAATCTATTGCTTTAGCCGATTCTGCCAACTCATCAACTAGTGGAATAACGGCTTCCTTAAATGGCATCGAGATAGCCGCGCCACGAATCTTGAGCGCTCGGATACCTTGAACCGCACCTTCAATATCGTCAGTAGCAAAAGCTTTGTAGATGAAGTTGAGTCCTAGTTCGTCATAGAGATAGTTATGGAAGCGAGTGCCAATATTGCTGGGACGAGCCGAGAGCGAGATGCATAGTTTCATATCTTTGTTCAGGATTGGCATAGCAGGAATCTAGCAGGGTGATGCTTATTGCTTAAGTACTTCAACCGCAAAGAGATGATCTTCCACTTGTGGCAAGCCACTAATGAGCAAGACTCCACGAAATTCGCCGTTGGTGGTTCGTAGCGGGAAGCCGCCGCCATGAATTGCATGAGTTTCATCAACAACGCCATGGGTTTGATGCCAATCAATCGCATCTTCTTCTGACTTCACTCGTTCATACATCGTTGAATGTTGGGTCAGATTAACGACTCTTGACTTTCGAGTGATCCAGCCAGAATGTTCATCACTTGCTCCATCTAGTGCTGCTCTAAAGACTTCTTCACCATCGAGTTCGATTGATATCGTAATTGGAAGGTTTCGCTCCCGCCCAAGTGTCGCGGCTCGGTGACCGATTCCTTCAACAATCTCTCGACTCAACTGTGCAAAGGCGCAACTTGCTTCATGATCGAGCAGCTCTGCGCTAGTGAAATTGCCGGTTGTCATTTCGCAACTATAGAGAAATGTCTTATTGAATATAAGGGCGAAGTTCGACTTTGCGATTGCAGGCGAGCGAACCCGCTAGCGCGAGCTGATGAGCGATTTCCTCTGAGCCAGCCTCAATCAGCCAGAAACCGCTGTAATGCTCTGGCCCATCAAAGAGTGAGCCAGATTTGACCTCGCCCTTGTTATTGCGGTTATCGATCACTCTGGCCGAAGAACCTGGGCGAATTCCAGCTGCGGTAATCCAATGACCATTGCTCTGCAACATCTCATTAAATGCATCTATGTCTGCCATCTCATGTGAATTTGCAGGATTACCTGGGCCATCGATGACAAAGATTACAAAGCGCATAAGCCCACTTTATGCGATGAAAATGTCTATCTCAAGATTGACTGATAACGTTTTCGTATGGCGACCCTGCAAGCACTTCTCAACTCGCCCGATCAATCCACTCGCCTCAAGGCCGCTCTCGCTGCTGGTACTTATCCCAATCCAGATTTCATCGAGATATTGATTGCACAATGTGCCCATGAACCAGACTTCTTTGTCAGAGACACGCTCTCATGGGCGCTCATGCGCCATGATCAGAAAGTTGTCGTAAAACAACTAGAACTTGAACTCAAGTCAAAGATTACGCAGGCTCGAAGCCAAGCCGTCCATACGCTCTCCAAGATTGGTGACAGTGCAAATTACCCATTGATTACCGACAACTTGCTCTTTGATGAGGATGACTCTGTTGCCGCGACTGCTTGGCGCGCTGCATCGGTTTTGGTGCCAGAGGACGAAAAATCAGTGCTGGTCGCTAAGTTGGTAACCCAGTTGGGAAGAGGAGATTCCGATACCCAATTTGGCCTCACCAGATTTCTCTGCACCATCGGCGATGCCATTATCGCGCCGCTGACAGCTGCTACTCAATCTCCTAATGAAGAGATTCGAGTACAGGCAGAATTCACCTTGATGCGATACCGGGAGATGCAGTTGGAGTTTAAGAAGAGGAGTTAGCTCTACGCTGCACTCTTGCGGACATAAATCTGCTTCTTCACAATTGCTACAACTTTTCCATCCGCAGTCTTAATTTCAACCTCGAACCACTTTAAATACTTGCCTGAAGCTTCAACCTCGCGCTTTATCTCTTCGACATCTGCATCCCAGAGGTGAAACTCGGCAAATACCGTCTTTTTACCTGGTGAGACGTATTCAATCTCGCTCCGCTTATCCCAAACGATATAACCCTTACCTAAGTTCTTCATCACCATGATCATGTAGAACGGATCTGTCATCGCAAAGAGTGAGCCGCCAAAGAGGGTGCCTACATAATTTGAAGTAAGGAGCTTCTTCTTTAGACGAATCTTTGCGTGGCGGAAGTCATCTGAGATTTCGAGAACTGTTATTCCTGAGAAGAGAAATGGCGGCCAAAGATTAAGCGCACGTCTCATACCTGCATGAGAAGACATCAGCGCATGAAAAGGGTGGGCTTTTTGGCTCATATGACGGAGTCTATTTATTAATCTGTGGGCGGTGAGGGTTTCGAACCCCCGACATCCTCGGTGTAAACGAGGCGCTCTACCACTGAGCTAACCACCCGTTTCGCGAAACGCGAATCGTGCTCGCGAATACTACTTTATTCACGCGAAAGTACGAAAACGGTAATCCGGGCGTAACGAGCATCAGGCTAGAGTTAGGGCTATGGCACTCTTCCAAATGCAGATTTCGCTCCCAGATCGTCCAGGCTCCCTCGGCGCCATCGCCTCAGCAATCGGCGCAGCTGGCGCAGATATTCGCAGCCTCTCGGTGCTGCGCTCTGAGGATGGCAAGGGTTATGACGATATTACGGTTGCCGTACCCGGAACAGATCCCTCCGACCTCGTTGAGATTCTCAACTCAATCGGTGGCGTTCAGGTTATTTCGATAGCGCCTGTTACTGATTAAAGAGCAGCGAGAGCAGCCTTATATTCATCATTGCTGCGGGCATCACCAAGGCCATTAACAATCTGCCAACGAATAACACCATCTTTGTCAATAACAAATGTGCCACGAAGTGCGCAACCACGAGCCTCATCGAAAATTCCGTAAGCCTGAGCGACGGCGCCGTGTGGCCAGAAGTCCGCTAGCACTGGGAAGTTGTAACCCTCTTTCTCAGCAAATACGCGTTGCGTAAACATTGAATCACAAGAGATTGCCAAGAGCTCGACGTTATCGTTCTGAAAAGATGAGAGATCATCGCGCATTGCGCAGAGCTCGCCGGTGCAAGTTCCGGTAAATGAAAATGGATAGAAGAGAAGAACAACGTTCTTCTTTCCCTTAAATGATGAGAGCGAAACCTTTGCGCCATGCTGATCTGAAAGTTCGAAATCTGGTGCTACTGAGCCGATAGTTAAAGTCATGGTGTGACACTATCTTAAGGAGAGTTACTTGTCGTATCGAGGCTTAACGCTTGGCAGTTTTACGTGCGACTAATCGAGTTGCGTTCCAATCGGCAGCTACAGATAACGTTGAAGTTTGAGATAATCCAACATTTGGTGCAGCATCTTGAATATCGCTCGGTTCGACATGGCCATCTCTGCCTGCCTTCGGTGAGAGAATCCAGATTGGTCCGGTCTCCGAGAGGTAGGTCATCGCATCGACTAATTCATCTTCCAAATCGCCATCACCCTCACGCCACCAGATGATTACCGCATCAACTACTTCGTTGGTTTCATCCTCAATCAGGGCGGTTCCGGTAGCGGCAGAAATTTCTCCGCGCAGGAGGTGATCAGAGTCGGGTCCGCGGCCGATCTCCAGTACTAGCTCTCCGGGTTGAAAGCCCATGCGCTGCGTCACTGGATAAGTGCAATAGATACCGGCCAGTTTCGCAATAGGTAACCGCCACTGTCTTGGCTCGGGTAGTGGGATTCACGCCTATCCATTTTGCCTAGGTGGGCCTTTGACGCGAGAATAGGGCCATGAGCGAACTCAATGGCCAGGCTGATTACCTCCTCAACCAGTTAGTCGATACCGATCCCGCTGAGACCCTCGAGTGGCAGCAATCCCTCGATGCCGCTCTCGCAGCTGCCGGCCCAGTCCGCGCCCGCTTCTTGATGCTCGCTCTGCTTAAGCGCGCGCACGAACGTAACGTCCCAATTTCAAATCTTCGTACTACCGATTACATCAACACCATCACACCACAGGCTGAACCACAGTTCCCGGGCGATGAAGATATCGAGCGTCGCATTCGCGCCTATGTTCGCTGGAATGCAGCGATGTTGGTTCATCGCGCACAGCGACCTGGAATTGGTGTCGGCGGCCATATCTCGACTTATGCATCATCTGCTTCGCTCTACGAAGTTGGTTTCAACCACTTCTTCCGCGGACAAGATCATCCAGGTGGTGGCGACCAAGTCTTCTTCCAGGGACATGCCAGCCCAGGAATGTATTCGCGCGCATTCCTCGAAGGTCGTTTTACCGAGAATGATCTCGATGGTTTCCGTCAAGAACTTTCACATCAAGGTGGCGGGCTCTCTTCATATCCACATCCACGATTGATGCCTGACTTCTGGCAGTTCCCAACAGTTTCAATGGGTATCGGTCCGCTCAATGCGATCTATCAAGCTCGCTACAACCGTTATCTCCACAACCGTGGCATTAAGGACACCTCAGATCAGCACGTCTGGGCATTCCTCGGCGACGGTGAGATGGATGAGGTCGATACTCTCGGCGCAATCGGTCTCGCATCACGCGAAAAGCTCGACAATCTCACCTTCGTAGTCAACTGCAATTTGCAGCGCCTTGATGGCCCGGTCCGTGGTAACGGAAAGATTATTCAAGAGCTTGAATCAATCTTCGGTGGCGCTGGCTGGAATGTCATCAAGGTTGTCTGGGGTCGCGGTTGGGATCCACTCCTTGCCCAGGATCGAGAAGGCGCGCTCGTCAATATTATGAACACCACTCTCGATGGTGATTACCAGACCTTTAAGGGCGAGTCTGGTGCATATGTCCGCGAACACTTCTTCGGTAAAGATCCACGCACTGCAGCGATGGTTGCAAATTGGTCAGATGATGACATCTGGAACCTCAAGCGCGGCGGCCATGATTACCGCAAGCTCTATGCTGCATATCTCGCGGCAACACAGAAGAACGGTAAGCCAACTGTAATTCTCGCTAAGACAGTTAAGGGCTGGACGCTTGGTTCGCACTTTGAAGCTCGTAACTCAACTCACCAAATGAAGAAGATGACTTTTGAAGATATCGTCGAATTCCGCGATCGCCTTCAGATTCCGCTTCCTGATAGCGCGCTCGATAAGTACACACCTGCCTACTTCAAGCCGGCTCCAGACTCAGTCGAGGCTAAGTATTTGGCAGAGCGTCGCGCCGAACTCGGCGGAACGGTGCCACGTCGCCGTACTGTTTCAAAGCCACTTCCAACTCCACCAGATTCAGTTTACGAATCAGTTCGTCGTGGCTCAGGCCAGCAAGATGTCGCCACAACTATGGCCTTCGTCCGTATGTTGAAGGACTTGGTTAAAGATGAGGGAATTGGAAAGCGAATTGTTCCAATCATTCCTGATGAGGCTCGTACCTTCGGCCTCGATTCACTCTTCCCATCACTCAAGATTTATTCACCGCACGGTCAGCAGTACACATCTGTCGACCGCGAACTCATCTTGTCGTACAAGGAATCCACATCAGGTCAGATTCTCCATGAGGGTATCAACGAAGCAGGTTCGGTAGCCTCATTTACCGCGGTCGGTTCCTCATACTCAACTCATGATGAGCCAATGATTCCGATCTACATCTTCTACTCGATGTTTGGCTTCCAGCGCACTGGAGATGCATTCTGGGCAGCATCCGATCAACTAGTCCGTGGATTCGTTCTCGGTGCTACTGCGGGTCGCACAACTCTCAATGGTGAAGGTCTTCAACATGAAGATGGCCACTCGCACCTTCTTGCTGCAACCAACCCAGCAGTTGTCGCATACGACCCTGCATTTGCATACGAGCTCGGACATATCTTCAAGGATGGTCTCCGCCGTATGTATGGTGAGAATAGCGAGAACATTTACTACTACCTCACCGTTTACAACGAGCCTTACCAGCAGCCAGCAGAGCCAGAGAATCTCGATGTTGATGGACTTCTCCGCGGCATCTACCTCCTCAAGGCCGGCGAGAAGCAGCGCAAGAAGAATGCGCAGATCCTCGCATCAGGCGTTGGTGTTAATTGGGCGCTTAAGGCCCAAGATCTTCTCCAGAAGGATTGGGGAGTCTCTGCATCGGTCTGGTCTGTTACTTCATGGAACGAACTTCGCCGAGATGGACTTGCTGTCGATAGCCACAACTTGCTCAACCCAACCGATAAGAAGAGCGCTTACATCACAACAAAGCTCAAGGGCACCGAAGGTCCAGTCGTTGCAGTCTCTGACTTTATGCGCGCTGTTCAAGATCAAATCGCACCATGGGTTCCTAATGATTTCTATGCTCTCGGTACTGATGGCTTCGGACTATCAGATACTCGTGGCGCACTTCGTCGCCACTTCAAGGTTGATGCCGAATCAATCGTCGTAGCCACACTTGCTCAGTTGGCAAAGTCAGGTGAAGTTAAGGAATCTCTTGTAACTGAGGCCTTAAAGAAGTACCGTATCGATGATGTCACCGCGGCAGATGCAGGAAATACCGAAGGTTCTGGCTGATTAATCGAATTCCAGTAGCAGATATCTCCCCCGCAACATTCTTCGGGGGAGAATTTGTTCCTGTAAAGGCCATACCCGGAGAGAGTTTTCCGGTCAGCGCGACCGTTTTTCGTGAAGGCCACGATGCCCTTGGCGCAGATGTTCTTCTCTTTGATTCTCATGGAAGAGAAATCGCTCGCTCGATTATGCGCGAGATTTGGCAAGGTGGAGATCGATACACCGCAGATATCACTATCCCTGGTCGTGGCGATTACTCCTTTGCCATCGAAAGTTACGACCATCCTCTTGCAACCTGGCTTCACGATGCCGAGATTAAGATTGGCGCCGATGTCGATAGCGAACTCATGTGCCTCATTGGCGCACAACTCTTCACCGAGATCATCGATCGCGATTCTTCAGCAAAATCTCTCTTTAAACCAGCGATAGCTGCACTTAAAGATACCTCGCTAGCACCACTCAATCGTTTTGGTATTGCATCGACGCCGGAGATCCGTGCATATTGCTCCATCAATCCAATTCGCCGATTAGCTTCGGTCAGTGAGCGATACCTAATTCGATCTGATCATCCACGCGCTCTGATTGGCTCTTGGTATGAGTTCTTCCCACGCAGCGAAGGCGCAAAGATCAAGCCAGATGGCTCAATTACCAGTGGAACGTTTAAGACCGCTGCACAGCGAATTCCTGCAGTAGCGGCGATGGGCTTTGACATCCTCTACCTGCCACCGATTCATCCGATCGGCGTCTCGCACCGTAAAGGCCGCAATAACACGCTCACGCCAACGCCATCAGATCCTGGTGTGCCATGGGCTATCGGCGGCGTAGATGGTGGCCATATGGCAATCAATCCCGCCCTCGGCACAATGAAGGACTTTGAAGATTTCGTTGCAACTGCACGAAAGAACAAGATTGAGATCGCTCTCGATTTTGCGCTACAAGCTTCACCTGATCATCCATGGGTTCGCGAGCATCCAGAGTTCTTTAGCCATCGCCCTGATGGTTCGATTGCATACGCCGAGAATCCACCAAAGAAATATCAAGATATCTATCCAATCAACTTTGATAACGACTATTCAGCCATTCTGGAAGAGTCGCTTAAGACCCTTCGGTTCTGGATCGCAAAGGGGGTCTCGATATTCCGCGTCGATAATCCTCATACCAAGCCGGTTCATTTCTGGAGCGATGTCATGCGCACTATCCGAGCCGAATCTCCAGATGTCATCTTCTTGGCCGAAGCATTTACAAAGGCACCGATGATGCACGCCCTCGGTAAAGCTGGTTTTCATCAGTCATATACCTACTTCACCTGGCGAACATCGAAGCACGAGTTGGTGGCATATAGCGAAGAGGTAGCTCATCAGACTTCGGCATTCTTCCGACCGAATTTCTGGGTCAATACCCCTGACATCTTGCCGTTCCATCTTCAAAGTGGAAACCCGGCAATCTTCGCTATCCGTGCCTCGTTGGCTGCAACGCTCACTCCATCATGGGGAATGTATGCCGGTTACGAGCTCTACGAACATCGTCGATTTAAAGAAGGTGGAGAAGAGTATTTAGATTCTGAGAAATACGAGATCAAAGTTCGTGATTGGGAGGGTGCAGAACAGAAGAAGCTCACACTCTCACCATTTATTACGCTGCTCAACAAGATTCGCCGCGAGAATGTTGCACTGCAACGGCTGCGCAACCTCCGCTTTCACCAATGTGATAACGATCAGATCATTGCCTATTCAAAGCGCGAAGGCGACAACTTGCTTTTGATAGTAGTTAATCTCGATCCAAACTTTGCGCAAGAGACCACCATTCACTGGGATCTTGCTGCGCTCGGAATCAATTCAGATAACTTTGAGGTAACGGATTTGATTGATTCTGCAAAGTATTCCTGGTCTGCCCACACTTATGTCAGACTCGACCCAACGAGGTTATCTGGCAAAGTCATTCACATTGCAAAGGTTAAGCTTTAGAATTAGTGCATGAGCTTTCTCTCCCGATTCTTTAAAACTGCAAATCAAGTGGGAGAGAACCACCAGCAAGTCAGCTATCTCAATCCATACTCCACTCTCGGCGAACTCGACTTTCACCTCATTAATGAAGGTCGCCATGAAAAGCTATGGAACGCCCTTGGCGCACATGTACTGCGCAGTGAAGATGGATCCTTAATCGGTACCGCTTTCTCAGTATGGGCCCCTAATGCGCAGGCAGTTAGCCTGATTGGTGATCACAACTTCTGGGATAAGAGCGCTCACCCAATGGTTCGTCAGGGTTCATCTGGAATTTGGGAGATCTTTGTTCCGGGCGTTGGTGCCGGCACAAAGTATAAGTTTGCGATCTGCGGTGCATTTGGTCAGTGGGTAGATCATGCCGATCCGCTTGCTCGCCAAACCGAGTGCCCACCGCTTACTGCTTCAATCGTCAATGAGAGCAACTACCAATGGAGCGATACAGCTTGGATGGATCGCCGTAAAGACTTTCAACCATGGCGCTCCCCCGTCTCTGTATATGAAGTCCACCTCGGTTCATGGCGGTTAGGTCTTGATTATCGACAACTGGCAATCGAACTCGTTGATTACATCAAGGCGAATAACTTCACCCATGTTGAATTTCTCCCAGTAACCGAACACCCATACGGTCCATCGTGGGGTTATCAAGTGACCTCATTCTTTGCGCCAACTGCCCGCTTCGGCAGCCCAGATGATTTCCGCCATCTGATCGATTCGCTCCACCAAGCAGGGATCGGCGTAATTCTCGATTGGGTCCCAGCTCACTTTCCAAAAGATGAGTGGGCGTTGGCGCGCTTTGATGGCACAGCGCTCTACGAACATGAAGATCCCCGCCTCGGCGAACACCCTGATTGGGGCACCTTAATCTTTAACTTTGGCCGCAACGAGATTAGAAATTTCTTGGTTGCCAGCGCTCTCTACTGGTTGGAAGAGTTCCATATCGATGGGCTGCGCGTAGATGCAGTTGCTTCGATGCTCTACCTCGATTATTCGCGCGAAGATGGACAGTGGTTACCTAATAAATTTGGTGGCCGGGAAAATCTCGAGGCAGTTCAATTGCTTCAGGAAGCTACCTCAACCGCCTATAAGAGCCACCCGGGCATCATGATGATCGCCGAGGAATCCACCGCATGGCCTGGCGTTACCCGTGATACGGCAAGTAATGGACTTGGTTTTGGCTTTAAATGGAATATGGGTTGGATGCATGACACTCTTGAGTACCTTAAGCATGAGCCAATCCATCGTATGTATCACCACAATGAGATTACCTTTTCAATTCTCTATGCCTGGTCTGAAAACTTTATGCTTCCGCTCTCTCATGATGAGGTAGTTCATGGCAAGGGATCGCTTGTTAATAAGTTCCCGGGTGATCGCTGGCAGAAGTTAGCGACTCTCAAAGCTCTCTATGGTTTTATGTGGGCACATCCAGGAAAGAAACTCCTCTTTATGGGGCAAGAGTTTGCTCAAAATGATGAGTGGAACCAAGAACATGGACTTCAGTGGTACCTCACCGAATATGCAGAGCACTCCAATGTGCAGCGCGCGCTCGCAGATATCAACGCAAATTACCAACGACATCCGGCGCTCTGGGAGAAAGATGTCAGTCCCGAGGGATTCCAATGGCTTGTCGGCGATGACGGCGCAAATAACATCGTGGCATTTACTCGATGGTCAGATGCCGGCTATCCACTCGTATGTATTACCAACTTCTCTCCCGTTCCACAGGAGTACTACTCATTCCGTATGCCAACTGCCGGAGTATGGCGCGAAACAATCAATACCGATGACCTCAAGTACGGCGGCAGTGGTGTCACAAATGAATCATTCGCTGTCGATGTAGATACTGAGCTCTATACGACTTTACGTATCCCACCACTTGCTACCGTCTGGTTTGAGCGCGCTTAATCTTCCTTGAGCACGTGGGTGAAAGCACCTGCTATCACCATCAAAATCGCGGGAATCATCAGTGCCACGGCAATAGAACCGGTCGCTGCAATAACACCGGCAACAATCCACTTAAGGGCGGTAGTCAGCAGATTGTTGGCAACGCCTAGCTGGCCAACAACAACCGCACTTGGATGAGGCGAACGGCGATTTGCTGCACTGGTAAAGCTAGGGCCGAGAATTGCTGAACCTAGACCGGCCAATGAAAATCCAAGGAGGAAGAGGCCGTAGGAGAACCACTTGAGATCTGCCGGCAGATTTACCGCAACCCCGATGGTGACCATAAAGGAGAGTCCGGCAAAGATTGTTGAGAATTTAGCGATTCGCTCAATTCTGTACTTGGGAAGAATCTTCTGGATACTCAAGCGGCCAAAGATCATAAAGATGGTGAAGACAATGTAGGGAAGGCTGCTCAGACCAGAATCGATATCGAGGCGCTCCTTGGTAAAGATTGTTCCCCAATCGCCTACTGCAAACTCGAGATAGATGGCTGAAGCCAAACCTAGGCTGACCGGCCAATCAATATGAAATGAGGTGAAGATATCTTTGATGGTGTAATCAGTCTCAGGCGAGGCATTTGGTGGCACTAGAACACCCTTGAGTCGCAGAAAAATCCAAATCATCACGACTGCACACATCACCGCTAGCGCATCGATATGAAGGGCTAGTCCAATATTGCCAACGAAGAGGCCAGAGAGAATTGCTGTTCCAAGGGCTCCCGCACTCCAATATCCGGCAGAGCTAGTGATAACCGCTTCTCCGGTTCGGCGTTGTAAATCGAAACCTTGGGTATTGATTGAGATATGGATTGATGTAATTGCAAATCCGATGAGGATATTGCAGAAGGCGAAGTAGAGTGGGTTGCCGAGATGGACAATCACACCAAAAGCGCTATAGAGGAGCAACGTTCCTGCGATAGAAACTTTAAAGACACCGATTTTATGGACGATATGTCCAACGGTAAGGAGACCGAAGAAGGCGCCGATAGAGCCAGTGGTTAGGATTGACCCAAATGCGCCGTTACTGAGATTGAGATTTGCCTTTACCTCAGGAAAGCGAGGTACCCAGGCCATGATGCCAAAACCAAAGAGGAAGAAGAGTATGTGGAGGTAGCGCTTCTCTTGCGCATGGCTCACTAATTTTAATTGGTTCATCTAAAAGAGTGCATTCGCGAGCGCAGCGCGCGCTTTGATGACGCGAGGATCAGCTGGATCTACCAAGGCGAAGAGCTCCAATAATCTATCTTTAACGGACTTCTGTTTGTCCCCTGATAATACTGAGATTAATCGCAATAGTCTTTTGAACCCTTGTTCAAGTTCGCCCTGCATTATCTCTACATCCGCACAAGCCATTTGAATCTCAATATCGTCTGGACTTTCAATGGCACGCTGCATCAACGCGGCTGCATCAACGCCTTCAGTGCGAATCAGAAGCTGAACTTGAGCTAATCCAACTTTTCCATAGGCATCATTGGGTTTGCGTGCCAGCAGTGCGCGATACGCCGCCTCTGCCGTCACAAAGTCGCCACGGTCGAGCGCGGCCAAAGCCTCATCTTCCTCTGGTTCAGACTGTTCGACCGGAGCCTCACCCACACCTTGTTGTGCGGCGAGAGTCATAATCTTGGTAATCACTTCACGGAGTTGGTTCTCACTGAGAGCTTGCTCCAAGAACGGAATCGGTTGCTCTGCGATAAAGACGAGTCCATATGGAATCACTCGAGTCTGCAGCGCTTGAGCCACCTGCGGCTGGCTATCAATATCAACTCGAGCTAATGCCCAAGCCCCTTGATCGGCGAGAGCTAACTTGCCCAAAGTATGTAGTAGATCCACCGACTCTGGTGAGCGAGCTGACCAACAAATCACAACGACTGGACGTTGTGCCGACATCGGCAGGAACTCAGCGGTGAGATTTGTTGCTGTGACCTCTAGACCGGGCAGTGGCGCCGAAGTATCAACTGGTGGCTTTCCTAAATTGCTTAAATCAAAGGCGCGGCCAAAGTTAGGTGGAAGTGTCATGCATTCTCTCTCTGCAGATCGACGCCGGAATCACGTCGGAATGGAAGAATTTCATTTACATAAGATTGTGCAGCGAACTCAAGGCCAACATCATGCCCCGCCTTTTCGGAGAGATACCAGCGATGTTCGAGCGCTTCATGGAAGAACTGAGCAACTTCAATACGGCCCCGTAGCTCAACTGGAATTAACTCAACCGTTGGATTGAAAACTTCCTCCAACCAGCGTCGCGCTGAATCGTGAATTGGTGGTTTAGGTGATTTCTCGCGACCGCGGAAGCGATCGAAAGATGCAAGTAAGCGCTTCGCTTGAAGCTCTTCTGTCTCAAGCCCCATTAATTCACGGAGTCGATTCTTGTGATATCCGGCAGCTACCAACTTTGGCTGGAAGTAGAGCTTTCCTGAATTCTCATTGCCCTCTTCGATCTGCACCGAAACTTCCTCCACTGCAAATCCGAGGTCATGGAGCTGGCGCATAGCGCGCTCAACCGCATGGCGATCTTTAGGATCGAGAACTTGTCGCTCTTTGAGCGCAGCCCACAAGCGGTGATAGCGCTTAATCAGCGCATTGCTGGCGCGGATTGGATCCATACCAGGGTATAGAACGCCAGAGAGCGCGAGATCTTCCAACTCTGCCGCAACATTGAAATGTGCGATTTCGAGATCGTGTTCGCGCTGACCATCACTTAAAGATTTCTGGAACTCTCCAGTTTCTGCATCCACGAGATAGGCGGCAAATCCCTCGGCATCTCTTCTAAACAAGGTATTGGAGAGCGAGCAGTCGCCCCACCAGAAGCCCAAGAGATGGAGACGTACCAGCAAGAGCGCTAATGCGTTTGCCATAAGAGTTACATCTTCGGCGGTTACATCTTTACCGCTGAGCAGAACTCGATATGGAAGCGAATAAGGAAGGAAGCGAGTAACGAGCGCACATGGAAGCTCTTCACCCTCCAGATCGGTGCGCCCCTCAATCACCGCAACTGATTGCACACTCGGCGCATCGAGCTGCTTGAGTTCGCGAAGGATTTTGTACTCGCGATTGGCAAACTCTGAGACCGTCTCTTTAACTGCATAAACTTCAGAATCCGGGTCGTTGGTCGATCGAACGAGGCGGACGATATGGCGAGAGATTCCTCGCTTCTCAGCCAGCAACGGATCTTCTGGCCAGAGCTCCAGGCCCTGGCTCCATGGCAGCCCCGAGACTGCGGCGATCTCCTCGCCTACGCCGGTGATTCGAAGTGCCATTTGGTCATTCTCTCATTAAAGGATGAACTTATAATTCACTATGACCCTTTCAGAGCGCATCAACGGCCGAGGCACCCGGAAGGCCGCCGCAAAGGCTGCCCCAACCACGCCACATTTCGGAAGCGCTGGCGCTCCGATTGATCGAGGTCACCCCTTCTACTTCGGCTTTCTCGCCACTGTTGGTGCGCTGACTGCCTTCGTACTTCTCCGCGCTCTCGCAAGTGCAAGCCAGGTATTTGTTCTAATCCTCGTGGCGCTCTTTCTCGCCACCGGCCTCAACCCGGCAGTTGAGGCGATACGACGTCGTGGCACCTCCCGACGTACCGCAGTTGCGATTATCTTTATTGCGGTGCTTGCATTTGTAGCGCTATTTATCGCAATTATTGTTCCACCATTGGTGCGACAGACAACTTCTTTGATTGAGAGCGCGCCAACTCTCTTGGAGAATTTAAAGAACAATCCAACCATTGCAGATCTCAATCAGCACTATGCTTTTATCGACACAATTCAGAAGCAGCTCGATAAGGTAACTGCGGATGGCACTCTGATCATTACCGCTTTTGGTGGGGTAATTGGTGTTGGCAAGACGGTTTTATCGGGCACATTTACCGGACTAACAATTTTAGTGCTCACTCTCTACTTCATTACCTCACTGCCAGAGGCGACTGCCATCTCATTGAAGTTGGTCCCAGCAAGCCGCCGCCCTCGCGTTGCACTACTTGTGGATGCAATCATCGCTCGAGTCGGCGCATTTGTTGGAAGCCAAATCTTGATCTCATTTATGGCCTCAATCTTCATCACAATTCTCTCCCTGATTTTGGGGTTGCCGTCACCGATCGCCGTTGGCATCATCGTCTTTATCTGCGGCTTAGTTCCGCTTATCGGCCACTTCTTAGGATGTGCAATAGTTACCCTCATTGCAACGACCCAATCACTTACGATTGGCTTAATCGCCTTCATCTCATATGTTCTCTATGTTCAGATTGAGAATTACCTTTTAACACCAAAGATAATGAAGCGAACACTGGCTCTACCGGGCGCAGTCACCATCATCGCTGCACTCATCGGAACATCTCTCTTAGGTTTGGTTGGTGGCCTCTTAGCGGTACCGCTAGCTGCCTCAGCTATCCTTATCTTGGAAGAGGTCGTTTTTCCGCGCGCAGAGCAGAATTAATTAAGCTCGGTAGGTAGCGGTAAGCGCTCTGGCGCGATGATATTTACGATCTCGGTAAGTACCCGATGAACCATCGGCTCACCCACCCAGAGGTGTTTTCCATTATCAACTGCAATTAAACGCAGTTGTGGAATAACAGCAAACCGCTCACGGGCTTCTGCTGGCTTTAAATAATCATCATGCTCTGGCACCAAGGCTGTAATTGGTCGGCCATCGTTAGCCCAGAATTGGAGATCGCTCTCTTCAACTTTCATCAGCGGCGGACTTAAAAGTATCAACCCTTTGACTCGAGGATCGCGAGCATGACAGAGAGCGAGTTCGGTTCCAAAAGACCAACCGACTACCCAGAGCTCTGCAATCTTTAAAGTGTCGAAGCAGTAATTAATCGCAGCTTCGACATCGAATTTTTCACTCACTCCATTGTCGTAAGAGCCGGTGCTTGTTCCTGCTTCACTCGTTGTGCCACGGGTATTGAATCGAACCACCGTTACACCTGCCATAGCTGGCAATCGATTAGCTGCCTTCTTGTAGACGTGGCTATCCATCATTCCGCCACCTGTGGGATTTGGGTGGAGGCAAAGGAGCGCGGTAGTTGGCTTATCTAGCGGTGCGCTGACCTCACCAATCAAGGTCTGACCATCGCTGGTGGTGAGGGTAAATGGGGTGCGAGTAGCTGGAAGCACGGTGCTGGGGCGGATTGGTTCCGACATAGTCGCATTCTAGTGACTACTCTTCGGTTATGGCCAAGAGCTTTGAATCACTCAACCCAGTCACGGGTGAAGTTGTAGGTAAATATCCCATCGCTTCTGCTAAAGATGTATATGCCGCGGTAACTCTCGCCGGCGATGCCGCCACTCGATGGGTCGCCCTTGGATTTAAGGAGCGGAAGAAGATTCTCTTGGCATATAGCCGCTTAATACTCGCTGAGATTGATTCGCTTGCAGAGCAAGTCACACTCGAAACTGGAAAGCCACACTCTGATGCAAAGTTAGAGATCACACTTGCCGCACACCACATCGCCTGGGCAGCGCGTAATGCGGAGTCGGTACTTCGCACTGCGCATCGCTCACCAGGTGCGCTCATGGCCAATATGTCAGCAACGGTCGAACGCTCGCCACTTGGCGTTGTAGGTGTTATCGGACCATGGAACTATCCAGTCTTCACTCCAATCGGCTCTATCGCATATGCGCTTGCAGCTGGAAATACTGTGGTCTTCAAGCCAAGTGAATACACGCCAGGAGTCGGAGTCGCTCTCGCTGAGCTCTTCGAACATGTCTCGGGCAGCTCCGAGTACTTCCAAGTGGTCACCGGTTTTGGTGAAACCGGCGCTGCGCTCTGCACCTCCGGTGTGAAGAAGTTGGCCTTTACCGGTTCTACCGCAACTGCAAAGAAAGTTGCTGCCCTATGTGCAGAGAATCTCACACCTGTGATTGCTGAATGTGGAGGTAAAGATCCGGTCATTGTGGCGCGAGATGCTGATATTGCGCGAGCTGCAGATGCAACCGTCTGGTCAGCCTTCTCAAACGCTGGCCAGACCTGTATCGGAGCAGAGCGAGTCTATGTCGATGAGAATGTTGCCGATCTCTTTACTGAGAAGGTCATCTCTCTGGCAAAGACAATTCACGCAGGTGCGCCCGAGAGCGCAAATTATGGACCTTCAACTATGCCATCTCAATTAAAGATTATCGAAACCCACATCAAAGATGCGATCAAGAAAGGTGGCATTCCTGTAGTTGGCGGGGTTCAATCCGTCGGCGAACGCTTCGTCGAACCAGTAGTTCTCTTACAAGTGCCAGAGGACTCGCTCGCCGTTACCGAAGAGACTTTCGGCCCAACGATAGTTATCAATCGTGTGCCTGATATGGAGCGAGCTATCGAACTCTCTAACGCCTCTCGCTATGGACTTGGCGCATCGGTATGGTCACGTCGCCAAGGTCGGCAGATCGCGTCACAACTCCACTGCGGAATGGTCGCTATCAACTCAGTCATCTCATTTGCTGGTGTTGCATCGATTCCTTTTGGCGGTACAAAAGACTCTGGCTACGGCCGCATCCATGGCCCAGAAGGTCTCCTTGAATTTACCTACCCTCGTTCGGTTGTGCGCGCAAAGTTCCAACTGCCACTTGCTATCACTAGCTTTAAGCGAACTGCAAAGGTGGATTCATTGGTCGTTAAAGTTTTAACTTTGCTTCGCGGCCATCTCTCGTAAGTAGTTAATAACGCGGCGCATTGCGTGTGCGCTCTGTGTTCGGGCGGCGATTATTTCGCTTTGCCCAACAAGCGTTATGCCAATGTCGGCGACCATCTTCATCGCCATCGAGCCAAGCAACGGTATGTGGAGTTGCCATAGGAATTAACTGATCGCAGCCAGGGCAGCGATATGGCTTGTTCGCCGAAGAACCGGTGAGCTTGCGAACGATCCAGAGACCGTTCTCATCTTCCTCAAAGCTCTGCGTCGAAGGCACGCCGCGAATCTCAAGAGATTCATCGCTCGTTTTTCTTTGAGCGCGACCCTTCTTTGAGAGATTTCTACGCGGACTCATAGGTGTATTTTCCCACACGAGATAGATAGAGTTCTCATATGAAGGCTGTAATCGAGGTAAAAGAGCTGAGAAAGAGCTATGGCGCACTCTCGGTCGTCAAAGGGCTTTCGCTCTCCATTCAAAAAGGTGAAATCTTCGCAATTCTTGGCCCAAATGGCGCAGGTAAGACGACAACGGTAGAGATTCTTGAAGGATTTCGAGGTGCAGACTCTGGCGAAATTTCAGTCCTCGATACCGATCCAGCGATTAAGGGATCTGCAGGTTTAGCCTGGCGCAATCGGATCGGCATTGTTCTGCAGAGCACTCAGGACACCGCAGAGCTCACTGTGCGCGAAGCAATCTCTCACTTTGCAAGCTACTACTCCAATCCACGGAGTATTGATGAAGTCATCTCGCTGGTAGGACTTACCGAGAAAGCCGACGACCGTGCCCGCACTCTCTCGGGCGGGCAACGGCGAAGACTCGATGTCGGCCTTGGCATCATCGGCAACCCCGAACTCCTCTTCTTAGATGAGCCAACTACTGGCTTTGATCCTGAGGCTCGGCGAGCATTCTGGCTCTTGATTAAGAAATTGCGCGATGAGGGAACCACAATTCTCTTAACCACCCACTACCTCGATGAAGCTGAAGCTCTCGCTGATCGCGTTGCCGTGATGAATCACGGTGAGATTATCGAAATCTCAACTCCATCTCAGCTGGGTGGCCGAGCCGATGCGCTGGCGACCATCTCTTGGCGAGAAGACGGTGAGATAAAGCGCGAAGAGACAGCTAAACCGACCGAGTTTGTCATCTCGCTACGCAATCGCCTCGGCGGCGAGATTCCTGAACTCAGTATTCATCGCCCCACTTTGGAAGATATCTATCTATCGATGATTGGAGCCACTGATGAGTAATCGACTCCCAGGTGCGATTGAGATAGGGCTGCAACGTGGTTCGCTCGAGATTAAACAATTCTTCCGCCAGCGCGAATCTGTTGTCTTCACACTTCTCTTTCCGTTAATTCTCTTGGCCATCTTTGGATCGGTATTTAGCAACACTATTGCGCCCGGAGTTACATTTAGCCAATATTTTGTCGCCGGCATGATCGCATCAGCCCTGGTAAATACTGGTTTTCAGCAGATCGCGATATTTATTCCGATAGAGCGCGATCTAGGCGCTCTGAAGCGCTTACGTGGAACGCCAATGCCAGCCTCGAGTTACTTTATCGGCAAGGCAATTGTGGTAACAGTCAGCATGGTTATTCAAGTAGCGCTCTTACTTATCGCCGGAGTTGCCTTCTTCGGCGTTAATCTGCCTACAGAGGTAGATAAGTGGGCGATCTTTATTGCACTTCTAGTCAGTGGCTCGCTTGTATCAACTATCTTGGGCGTTGCATTCTCTAGCGTGCCGAAGAACGCGCGTGGCGCATCAGCGATAGTCTCTCCAGTCGTCATCATCTTGCAATTCTTCAGCGGCGTCTTCTTTATATTCACCGACTTGCCACAATGGATGCAACAAATCGCTGCGATATTCCCGTTGAAGTGGCTCACCCAAGGAATGCGCTCAGTCTTCCTTCCCGACTCATTTGCTACGCGTGAAATCGCTGCCGATTGGGAGACTGGCCGAACCTTTGCCATTATTGGCGTATGGCTCATAGTCGGAATGTATCTGGCGATTCGCACCTTCAAGTGGGATCGCGAGTAAAGGCGCCACTCCTGGCGGCGCTATCTCTCTCGCTTGCGCTAACGCTGATTAGTTCTTCCGCTGCACTTGCAGAAGGCGACTCTGCAACACCTACAGTGAGCGGCGAGCCTTCGCCGAGCATCTCAGCTACGCCCTCGCCAACAACTTCGGCGAGCAAGAGCCCTGCGCCAAAAGTTACGCCAACGAAGAAAGCTACATCTAAGAAGAAGAAAATCAGCCCATCTCCAAAGCCGGTGTGGCCACCTAAAGGCTTTAAGAGAGAGGGCGAGGTCTATGCCAAGATTCCTAGCGCTGCCGAGATGGTGAGCATTATTTCAGCGAGCACATATCTTCAGAGCCGCGTGAAGGCCTGTAAAACATATATCTGTGGCCGAGTTCAGGTTGTTGCTGATGCCGGCTGCCTCTGGTGGCAGGTGCTTGCCTATGTTGAAGATGGCAAGAGTAGGAAGCTCGGTGATCTAAGCGTCGCCTTTGGAGGCAGCGCTCTCCGCGAATTTAAGACCTTCATCTTGATATCGCCTGAGGGTACTGAGAACGGTGGCGATGTGAAAATCACATCAGTAATTTGCCATCACGTCGATCGCGATAAAACGCAACCAACTGTCGACTACAAGAAAGTTACCGCTTAAGAATTAGCGGTTAGCCCCTGGCACCCAGAGCTGATCGCCAACCTCTTTATTTGCTACGCGAGCTAGAACAAAGAGTAGGTCAGAGAGACGGTTGAGGTACTTGGCAGTTAATGGATTGACGCCAGCGCCAAATGAGTGAATCGCAGTCCAGGTGCGACGCTCAGCACGACGCACAACGGTGCGAGCAACATGGAGATGCGCAGCTGCTGGCGTTCCGGATGGAAGAACAAATGAACGTAGCGGCGCGAGATCGGCGTTATAGGCATCGATTGAATCTTCAATGTATGTAATCTGGCTTTCAAGTACGCGCAAAGGTTCAAACGCTGGCTTGTCGACGACTGGTGTGCAGAGATCTGCACCGACATCGAAGAGATCGTTTTGAATTCGAACCAAGAGAATTCGAATATCTTCAGATAGCTCATCTGTTGAGAGAACAACGCCAATAGCCGAGTTGGCTTCATCGACAGTTGCATATGCCTCTAGTCGTGGATCATTCTTGGAGGTACGGCTCATATCGCCAAGAGCTGTTGTTCCATCGTCACCGGTCTTTGTATAAATGCGAGTCAGATTAACCATGCGCCTAGCCTATCTGCGCTTTAGCCAGCAGGTAGACTGACGCCATGTCTGCTGGCCACGATCGCTTCCGCATTGTGGGTGGCGCCTGTCTTAAGGGTGAGGTCACCGTTACCGGGGCTAAGAACTCGGTTTTAAAGCTGATGGCAGCCTCGCTGCTCGCTGTTGGCGAGACCACCATCTCCAACGTTCCCGATATCGCAGATGTCGACATCATGGCCGACCTCCTCACCCGACTCGGCTGCCAAGTGCGGCTCAACAATAAGGCAGGCGGAGATGGCACCGTTGCTATTAGCGTTCCACTCCAGCCGAGCCATCGCGCCGACTACGAACTAGTTCGCAAGATGCGCGCCTCTATCAATGTCTTGGGACCGCTAGTTGCTCGCATTGGAATTGCTGAGGTTGCACTTCCCGGTGGCGATGCCATCGGATCTCGCGGTTTAGATTTCCATATCAAGGGTTTAGAGGCGCTTGGTGCAACGGCCCACATCGAACATGGGTACGTTATCGCGGAAGCCGCTACAGGGCTCACCGGCGCAGAGATCACCTTAGATTTTCCCAGCGTCGGCGCTACCGAGAACCTAATGACTGCAGCCGTTCTGGCTAAAGGCATCACCACGATCGATAACGCTGCCCGCGAACCCGATATCGTCGATCTCTGCGAATTTCTAGTATCGATGGGTGCCAAGATTGAAGGAATCGGATCACCGACAATCACAATCACTGGAGTTAAGAAACTCAATCCGACTTCACATCGCACTATCACCGATCGCATTATCGCTGGTACTTGGGCATTTGCCGCAGCGATGACTCAAGGAGATATCACCATCCATGGCGCCCGCGCAGATCATATGGAAGTTATGCTCGATAAATTATCTGCCGCTGGTGCGATTATTACCTCAACTGCAGATGGCATTCGAGTAAAGATGGATCACCGTCCTCGCGCAGTTGATGTAGCAACTCTTCCCTATCCGGGATTTGCCACCGACCTCTTGCCCTTCATCATTGCTATGAACTCAATTGCCGATGGCCACGCAATCGTGACAGAGAATGTATTTGAATCGCGATTTATGTTTGTTAATGAGCTCGCTCGCTTAGGTGCTCAGATCACAGTCGATGGCCATCACGCCTCTATCGACGGTATTCCACAACTATCTGGCGCTCCAGTTGAGGCCTCCGATATCCGCGCAGGTGCAGGTCTCGTACTTGCAGCCTTGGTAGCAGATGGTGAGACCACTGTAGATGGCGCCTTCCATGTCGATCGCGGCTACCCAAACTTTGCCGAAGATCTTCGCGCCCTCGGCGCCAATGTGGCTCGCGAGTAAATCACCAAAAAAATACTCTGTAACTAGAACGCGAACCCTCTTGTCGCGAGCCGAAGGCTTCGCGAGACGCCTGGAAGGCGGCTAAAGGTGGCGAGCGTTAGTTACAGAGTATTTATATTTAATTATCTATGCGACTGATTCGGTCAGAATCGATACGCGATCATTATTGACTGAAAGGAATCCGCCTTTAACGTTGAACTCCTGTGTTGTGCCATCGGTAACTTTGATGCTAACCAAGCCATCGACGAGTACGCCAAAGAGCGGGGTATGGCCAGGAAGTACTCCGAGGTCTCCCCCGGTCGTACGTGCGAGAACGAAGCTCGCCTCACCTGTCCAGACCTGCTCTGTTGGCGATACCAACGCGACGTTGAGTGCCATCGTTACTTCTTAGCCAATTCAGCTGCGTTGCGCTCTACATCGTCGAGACCACCGCACATAAAGAATGCCTGCTCTGGAACGTGATCGTACTTTCCATCTGCAAGTGCTTCGAATGCATCGATTGTGTCGTTGATTGGAACGTATGAGCCGTCGATACCGGTAAAGACCTTCGCCACGAATGTGTTCTGTGACAAGAAGCGCTGGATACGACGTGCGCGACCTACGAGGATGCGATCCTCTTCAGAGAGCTCATCGATACCCAAGATAGCGATGATGTCCTGAAGGTCCTTATAACGCTGCAAGATCTGCTTGATGCGGTTAGCAACCTTGAAGTGGCGCTCACCGATATAGCGTGGATCGAGGATACGAGATGTTGAGTCAAGTGGATCCACAGCTGGGTAGATACCGAGCTCTGAGA
>JACCDW011019068.1_pt1 | contig 34432 bp, 44 predicted proteins | sample 7449781 | NCBI WGS metagenome assembly JACCDW01 (sample SAMN15323449, study PRJNA562643) | freshwater metagenome | isolation source: river surface water | place: USA:Blue River Watershed | collected 2017-08-18
GACTTGAACTCCCACGGGCATACGCCCAGCAGATTTTAAGTCTGATGTGTCTACCGATTCCACCACCGCCCCATAAAAACTCAAAAAAGATTGAGTTGATTGTTAGATTCTACCACATAAGTTGGAGGATGTAAACGGCAGTATTCATTAAATGTAATCTTCATTTCTTTGTTGGTAAGATTACAGTTTTTTGCTGCCGTTGGTACATTCCATTTTGCTGCGAACAGCATTTCCATTGATTCTCGTGTTTCTGGACGCATTTTAAAAAAAAGTATCGTGTGAGAATTTTTGCCGGGAATTTTTCCCCCCAAAAATGGAACTTAAAGTGGATTTGCGTATGAGAGAGTCTCTTCATCCACTGTAGCACGAACAAAGTCTAGCACATTCATAAATTCATCTACCGTATCACAGGTCACTTGCTTCTCTGACCCTTCACTAGAGTACAGATACACTGTACGCTTGATAGGATCCACCACGCAGCGTGAGAGGTACTCGTCTTGCATTCGGTCGTCCGTTGATTACCTAGATATCATAGCACGGTCAGGGGGGCGTGTCAAGAGAGAGTCAGATTAGCACTCCTTAACACTCCATCGGTTCCCCTAACCTTGATTCGTAAATTCGTATTACTAGTTAATTCAAAAGACATCTGAGAATTTTGTCTTGGAATCGATGTAGTTCCTAATCCAACCGTAGATATTCCACTTACAACAAGAGATTGTATTGTTGCCATTCCACTTACGGTTAGTGAAGATGCGGAAACAATTCCGAGAGTGGATATACCACTCACTCCAATATCTATATTGCTTACTTTTAGATTTGCAATAGTAGCTATTCCACTTATGACAAGTGATTGTGCTGTTGCAATTCCAACATCGATATTTGGATCTGCATAATAATTATCATAAACTGGATCTACATCTGTTTTATAAGTTCCAACTGTAATAATACCAGCAGATCCAAGTTTATGTAAAATGTTCATTGTCATTTGCTTTCTCCTTTAATATCATAATCCCACCCAACAACAGAATATTGTTTAGAATCTCCAGGATAATCTGCAGGAGATTCTCCTTCATATTCTACAATCAGATTTTCTCCATCCATTCTTGTTCCGTGGATAATATAATAACAATCAATGTTTGTAGATGTGCCAGATTTAATAATAATCTTGGATCCCCATTCTATTTTTTCCACAATAAGATCCTGAGAACACCCTATTTGAGTTAATGAAACGGTGATACTTTCTGGATCAACAAAACCTTTCCAATAATCGGGAAGTTCAATTACATTTTTATCAGTCAATCTTCCTCTAAAATATACTGCATTTTCTGGTCCTTCTAAACAAGTATGGCGAAGTCTCCATCCAGGTTTATTTGGGTGTGGAATATCAAAATTTTTCTTATTCGATAGTCTATGAGATCCTCCATTGGAAGTTACTTCACCATCAGCTCTAACAATTCCACTAAACCTTGTAACATCCGCTTCTACTCTAAAGGTTGGAATGGGTCCAGTGCTTCTTTCTAGTGTCACTGTAGAAGTACTAGTACCATTTAGATGCATATAAACATAATCTGGTGGAGATACTGTGGTATTTACAAGAACCATTGAGACATCACTCAGATTAAAATACCCCTCAAAAGGTTCTACGGAAAAATCATCATTATCTCGATATTCAACACTCACTCCAGGTCCAGTAAAAGTACCGTATTTTTCAAACGTATATGCCATTATTGATCGATCTCCGTAACTAATTTGGGAACATCTTTTCTAGTTCCAAAAATATGATAAAAACAATTAATAGGAATACCAGGTTTTGCCTGGAGATGAACTTTATTATCACCAATTCTTTTCACGATAATATCTTGATGAGCTCCAATAGGAGTTAGTGATACTGTAATTGTACTTTCATCTACAAGATTAGTCCAATATTCTGGAAGTTCAATTTCAGTTTTATTTAATAACCTTCCACGAACATATACTCCATTTTCTGGTCCCTCTAAGCAAGTATGAACTAATTGTTTACCTTCTTTTGTTGGGTGAGGAATTACAAAATTTTTAATCGATGCTTGAAGAACTTGAGTTCTTACAACCTTTGCCTCAATAAAGGTAGATTTGAGTAATATATCAACTCTTACAAAACTTTGAAATCTTGAATATAATCTGGACCATAAAGAGTATAAAGGAGTGACCTTTGCATCTGGATTTGCCAATGGACCAATCATTAAGGTTGCCTTACAGGTATTATGTGCTCCTGCACGACCAGTTTGAAGAGGACCTTCAACATATCCAGATCCATTAATTTTATTATTCCCAAGTCCAAGTGCCTTTGGTACACCAGCACCTACCATCATTTGCCCGCCAATTGCACTATCGTCCATTAAAAATGCCATTGTTTTCTCCTATTTTGAAAGTTGTTGTTGCGTTCTTCTGTTATTATTCTTATCATTTTTATTTGCAACTGCATCAGTCACACCACGAATTAGTGGTGCATATATTTGCATCACTGTGTTAGCAAGAACTTGTGCAGTCCCTGGAGTCGCTATTTTATATAAAGAAGCAGCATCTATAAGAACTTTATCGCCCTTTAATTTAATAGTTCCTGTTTCTGTAGTGACTTGAATGTTTCCTTTAGATCCACCTTCACCTACAGCAATAATTTCTACATCAGTTCCTTGCAAACGAAGTTTTCCATTTGAAGCAATTATTGCTACATTTCCATTCCAAGAATGAATAACTAAAGTTTCTTCAGATTCACTTTTGTCAATTCCAGATTCTATTGAAATTCTACCTGGAGCAGTAATTTGAGTGCTACCTTTTCTTGGTCCATCTTTATCAAGAACTACAGAATGTCTAGCATCAGATCCTTGAATTAATACGTCGGCAATAGTATCTGCCTGTTTATGTATATGTCCAAAATTTATTGAACCGTGATCATTACCATATCTTAAAGTAGTATATGTTTGTTTTGCTGTGTTATTTTTAGATATGTTGCCAGCAAGAAGTTCTTCCCTACCAGCTTTAGGTCGGGAACCTAACTTTGTATTATTACTATTTCTTGCTGTTGCCATAAGTATTAAAATTCAATATAGTACTATTTAATAGACTTTAAGTTTCCTCAGTTGTGGACTGAGGTGTTCCTGGAATATTAAGACGGGGATCATTACTTTGAATATCTGTACCAGATCTCTGAATAGCACTTGGTTGTGTAGTGACCTGAGCAGTAATACTTTCTTGGAGAGTCGCGTATACTCTAACTTGGGTCCCTGCTGTTTTATAATATCCAGCATAAGGAATTCCCTCATCATAGTAAATAGCTCCATAGTACGCTCTTCCATTTACATATCCAGTTTGTTTGAGACCAACTAAATCTGTGACTTGGATGAGTACATCCTGCCTATTTTCAAGTTCAATAGGATCTCTTACCACTCTGAAAACTGGTCTAAATGTCGCATTAACTCCAGTCTCAGAAGGAATTGTAATTTCTGGATAAACATTAAATCCATATCCAGGATTTAAAACCTTAACAGATTTAATTTTTCCAAAGGAATCGCAATCATAAGAAAGTTGAGCACCATTGTTTGGGGTAATTTGAATTTGATCTTCTCCACAACGATAATTAATTCCAGGATCCTCAACAATAACTTGATCTAGAACAAGAGTCACTGGATAACCTGTTCCCTGTTCAAGTGGAGGAAGATATCCGTTGCCTGGGTCATTGACAATTACTCTATCAACAACGCCCTTACCGCCTATTTTCTTGGCGCAAGGTGGTGGTATTAATATGGCAGATACTCCTACTGGATTTTGAGACCAAGAAGTTTTACTTGAATCAGAAAAAACTACATCTTTACTAATAAAAAGAGCAACTCCCATAGGGTTTTTTGAAAAAATATAGTCATCTTCAAGTCTTTTAGTGATTGAAGACTTTGTGTTTTCTAACTGTATTTCAACATCATATTTTCCTGGAGTTATATTAAAAGTATACTGAACTCTTTGACCTACAAAGTCGGATGTTTTAAGAATTTCTCTTCCACCTATTTTTAAGGTCGCATTGTTATCTGCCTGAAAATTAAACTTATATAAACCACCATAAGGAAAATCTACATTCTTCCAAGTTAATGTATATGAACCGACTACGGGATTCTCTGGAGAACTAATTGATCCGAAAACTTTTGGAGATACTGAAAATTCATTCATATAATTACTCCACCTATTATCAATATACCCAAACAACTCAGGTCCAGAATAACTTACGCCATTTTTTGTAATACTTTGCGATGCATTTGTTGATGTGTTTGGTGTTGGCGAAGCCGCTTCTTTTATATTACCAATATTAACTTTGATATTTAAATCATCCCCATCAGCATCTCTAATTCCAAGAACTCCTGGGTTGTTTATTATTGGACCTCTTGCTCCAGGACCCGCCCCAATAATTTGTATTGGTCCATATTTCTTCCCCGCACTGAAATTTCCACTTCCCTTATCAGTCGCATTTTGTTTAGATGGATCTCTCGTTAATCTAACTCTACCACCATCAGAAGGAATAACAACCTCTCTAGCAGCTATTCCAGCGATGAATGGATTATCATCTACATCCATAATGAAATTAATTTCGCCAGATCCATTTCCATCAACTTGAAGATACACACTCGCACCCTGTTGGACAAATTTTGCTTTTAATTTTGATTTTTCAGTTGGTGGTGTTTGTGATGCAGGAGATCTCCAGTCTTGTGTGCTAAAGACTTTCGTATCTATGACAGACTGGGTTTCTATTGGATTATTGAGAATTTCTACTGTTATTGTGTGTCTACCCTTTGTTAGATATACTTTTGATACTCTTGGTGCATTGTTAGTAAATCCATCTAAAGATGAGACTTCCTTTCCATCAATTAAGATTCTACCATTGTTATCTCTGGTTCCTTTTACGCCATAAAAACCTGCATAAGGAAGATCAACTTGCCAACTATTAGAAAAAGTAGTTCCTGAAATATCACTTCCAGGAGTATTCAGGGGAAGAACAGGAGAAATAGCATACCTGTTCATAAAACTACCCCACGCCTGAAATCTAACCGGATACCACTTTTGATTGGATCCAGGAAATCTAGTAGTCCAAATAGGATTAGGTGGGCATCTTCCAGTTTGGGGTGGTACTGGTTCTTGAGGGACTGGGGGGTTGGGAGCATCAATAATCATTGAAACTCCCATTGGATTTTCATTCCAAGATTTTGGAGATACTACTTCACTAACAACAGATGTGGATGAAGTAGTTGTTGAACTTCCACTCCCTTTATCAAAGGTAATCTTAATATTTAAATCATCCCCATCAGCATCTCTAATTCCAAGAACTCCTGGGTTGTTTACTATTGGACCTCTTGCTCCAGGACCAGCCCCAATAATTTGTATTGGTCCGTATTTTTTTCCTCCAGTAAAATTACCATTTCCACTATCTCTTTCGTTTTGCTTAAGAGGATCTCTTTTTAGTCTAACATTGCCACTATCAGAAGGAATAACAACCTCTCTAGCAGCTATTCCAGCAATGGATGGATTGTCGTTAACATCCATATTAAAAGAAATTTTTCCAGATCCTTCACCATCAACTTGAAAATAAACACTTGTACCTTGTTGAACAAACTTTGGTTTTAATTTTGTCGTTTCGGTTGTTGTAGTCGTAGTCGTAGTTGTTACATTTTCGGTAATTGGAGCATTCAATAACTCAGCTTTAATAATATGATTTCCTTCTTGAATTGTTTTTTGGATTGGTGTTGGATTATCATTAAATCCTCTCAAATCTCCAACTAAAGAATCATCAATATAGACCTTACAAATATTATCACATACTCCACGAAAAATATATTCACCACTGATTGGGAAATTCAATTCCCATTCAATATTAAAGATTTTTCCAGCTTCATCAGTTCCTCTAGTATCGGATGGTTTAACTGGAGAAACCGCATACTTATTCATAAATTCACCCCAAGCAGGGTATGTCACATTTGTTGTATTTTGAGTCGTATATTGCTCACCTAATACTGTGATTCTATCAGGTTGATTTTTTCTAGTTGTCCAAAAAGGTTTTTGAATTGCTTTTTGAAATAATTCAATTTCCCTTTTAATGGGATCCTCTCCTATCTTAGTATAATTCGTAGGTTCCCAAGGACCAAGTTCCTCTCCATTCAATCCATATCTAACTCCATACACAATATCATTTTGCTCACATATTTCATATTCTTCAAAGTCCTCTTCTCCCTCAAAAACTTCCGTTTCGTCTGCAGTTTCTCCCAAAATGGCAATAAGTGATACTCCATTTCCATTTTCACAATCATCTTTAGCTGCAACAATAGGTGGATATTGATATCCATGACCACCACTCACAACATCAACAGCTAATATTGATCCATCCCTACCAATTACAGGATTCCCAACAGCTCCTATTCCACCGCCACCGAAAAATTGGATTCTGGGTGGACCACATTCTCTATACTCTTGTATTCCTCCACATTCATCATTTTTTGCAACTAAATCATTTGGAGTTAAAGAATTAACCTCCTTCATATTCAGATAACGAATGTTATTATCTCCATCCTTAAAAATGAAAACTGTTCCTGGATTGTTCTTACCATAATCATTTGCTTCACACACAGAAACGCCATCAACATATCCTAAAGTTGGATCGATGTATCCAACTTTGATATCATCTTTAGTAGGTGGAGCAAAAAAATTAAAAGCCATATCCCTATTTTGTTAATGATATTTATTTGTTTTATACTGATCCTATAACCTGAGTGACCTGATTTATCGAAGTAAGAATGTCCGGTTGATTTTGACTTGGTTGTGCATATGGTTTCTCTTCGACTTTAGGTGGTGTTGGACTTCCTTGAGACGCTTTATCTACTTGAGAAACTCTTGGATCTTGTGCTTCTTCTGAAGCTCCGCTGCCATTTGCGAGTGTATAATAATCTGATGATGCACAGTTGGGTTTTAAATCGCAACCAAATATATTAATTTTAATATTTTCAAAACTTAATGCAGAAGTAATGCTTCCCTTTACTCCGCCAATTAAATCTTGAACAGAATTAATTCCACTAGAAACAATACCAAGTGCATACTGAGAGTCTTTCAAAAAATTACCAACATTATTTAATACTCCATTTATACCAGTGGTCATTTCATCCATATTTAATGCAATCACATCACCAGTTAACTTCTCAACTGAGCATATTTGTGGTTTAACTGCTTTTAATTTCTTATCTTTGGGAAGTTGTCTCTTGATCTGATTATTCAAAAGACCTTGTATCAAACCACAAAGATTATTTGTAATTTTATTATAAAGACAAGTGATTAGTTCTGTGATAGACTCTTTAACATCAAAATAAGTATGACGAAGATTTGGGGGTAGTTGTTCTATCGTTGGTGATAATGACTTATTGATTTGCTTTAAAACATATTCTTTAATCTTATTAAAAACAATCTTCATATATTTTGCAATCTTGCACGCAATATCAGAGATTAATGAATCTATACTTCCAAGTAAATTTGAAACTGCATCAACGTAAGATTCTGCTGCGTTTAAAATTTTATCAATGTCTTGCGTAAGATTATCAAGTTCTACTTGGATTGCTTTTAATGCAGACTTAACGTGTTCACACGGAGACATTAATGAGGTTTTTTTATTATAATAATCGTTTCTTACAACATCTGCCTTTGATTGCTCATGAACAGCATCTACATTTTCTCTGGTCGCTCCGGGTTGTGATGGAGAGGTTGGGGAATTTGCAGATTCGCACCTTGCTTTGATTCCATCGGCAACGGATTTTTGTATGAAATTACTTCTTTCAGTTCCCGTTAATCCTCTTGCTTCTGCTTCAGCAAGAGCACTTTGCTGATCTCTAAATTGTTGTTTGGATAATGATTTATCTGCTCTCAATCCAAATTCATTTACAGAAACTCCAGGAGGAGTGGGGGAACACTCTTGGGATTGATCTGGAGATTTTGGTTTATTGATTACAAGTCCCTCATCGGGAACCTTTATATTTGGATCTTTATTTCCGTCAGCAGGAGTTGCATGACCACTAACAGCTAAACTTCCTGGTTGAGTATTTGTTACTTTACCATCACCAATCGTTGTAGCAAGAGATGTCTGTGCATTATTGCCAAGGACACCCATAATAACGGGAACTTGTTGCTCCTGACCATCAAGAAAAAATCCAAAAACAAACATCCCCTGCCTTAAATTTGCAGTAGCACCAGCATTAGCTTGACCACCGCCACCTGTCACAGGATACATTATCTGTGCCCAAGGAAGTTGTTCTGAAGATATTTCAGTTTCTCCTTGGTCGTGAAGACCTATGATTCTAACTTTATATCTACGACCCCAACCAGGTATTTGATCTTTACTCTCAAATTTTCCCGGCAAAATATTATCTCGCCAAGTTGAATCACTTGCAATTTGCCCTATCCACCAATTAAAACCGGCACCAAGAAACCCAGGATTAAATAAAGATCCGCCTTCCATCAGTTATCAATCATCATAAACTCTGCACTCAAGTGCATCTGGATGAGAATCGCAATATAATTCCAAAGAATTTGGGTCTTGATCTTCGTCTGGATGATTTGCTTGATATTGTTCTAATGCTCCAAGTTCATCTTCTAAATGACGCCTGCGTTGTCCACTTGTGTTTGGATTATCAATTTCATTCCTATCATCATTTATATGTTGCTGAAGAGTTCTGTCTGTCATAATGGTATTTTACCTGATGTGTGATTTCCGGTTCTACCAAAGGAGTCTCTAACCAAATTCAATTTAGTATATGTTTCCTTTGGAGAAATATAGTGACATAAATCTGCTATAATATATAGACCACCATTTTCATTATTTACATTTTTTGTTTCAGGAGATAGTTCTGGAGAATCTACAAAAATAGCATCTCCCGCGTGTAAAGAAAAGTCTCCTGGTATTGTAATTGTCGTTTGTGCAGAATATAACTGATTGTATCTCATTATAGACTGATTTAAAATATTTTTATATTCAAAATTTTCCTCGGTTGACTTTGATATTTGCTGATCGGTATTTCCTGAAGGAATGGTTCCTTTGTCAAGTAGATAGTAAGTTGTCCTAGAAAAATCTTTGTTTGCTCCAGTTCGATTAAATTCGGAATTTAAAGTTGGCAATTCCTTGCCTCCAAGTTTAAGTGATTTTTCTTTTTGCTTCGCGTTTGGAACCACGACCTCATAGTAGCAATTAAAGGGATCAAAGAGAATTGTTCTTGTAGAGAATGCACCCATCTTAAGTTTTTCTTGAATGTCAACTCTATTATCTTTAGAGTATTCTAAAGCTTTTATATCATATCCAGCAGGAATATTAGTTCCTCTGGAATCTGGACTTTGATTGTAAATAACTGATTTCTTTTTTTCCTGAGATAGAAGACCATCGATTGATTTGAATTTAAATCCTTCTGATGTTTCGAAGAAAAAATATCCAGCACTATCTCCTTTTTTTTGATTCTCGGAAGAAACTGATTTTTTTGATAACCAATTCATCGCATAATAAGGCTTTCTATTATTTCCAATAAAATTATAGGTATTAGATGTTTCTTCAATATCAACTTTCTTTTTTGTTGCAAGATAATTTTGCGACGTTAATATTTTTCTAATATGGTCTGATATCTTTCCGTCAAATCTTTCATTCAATCGTATCTTTTCATTTAAAATAAACTCTTTGGACACTAAATCGAGTTGAACCATAGACTTAGTTGTATCATCACTTAAAGGAGTCACCTTGTTTACATATAAAACAATGTCAATAGTATTTTCATTGTTATCAGTAAATTTTAAAGATACTTTTTCTTGTCCAACTAAAGGAAGTCCCTCAATAACTGTTTTATCATCAATAGAATTTCCAGTATCGGCAAAAGTATAAGTCGCTTTTACAGTATCTTGTAAGATACTTTCATAATACATTAGTCTTATTGCAGATCCCTTACCAAGTAAACTTACATTTTTACTCTTGTCTTTATTAGAAACAACATCAAATCTTTGTATAAAAGAAGGTTCAGAACTTTTTGCTACTATCTGATTTGCCATTTTTAATATTCCTCTACTTTATTTAAGTGCCTTGATATAGGTTTGCGAATGGATCAGACTCTTCCCCGCCACCAATAAACATAACTCCACCAGAAATTTCAGATTTGTATTCATCCTGTGCTTGAGTATCTGGAAGAGGAACAAATATTGTTTGGGGAACCTCAGACTCATAAGATGTATAAGACTCAAGTATTTCTGCAATCTGGGGTTTTGATTTTGCTATATTTAATTTTTCTAAAAGATTCGGTGCAAAAGAATCCAATCCCCTGGTTGTATCGGCATCAAAGACAAATTCAGTTCCCTTCTCTCCAATTAATGCCTTAGTAGGTCCTCCAACTCTTCCACCCTTCTCAAGTTTTACTAAACCACCACCCAAAAATTCTTTTAGAACTTTTCTAACTCTAGAAGATCCAGAATAATCTTTTTGCCCAATAGCTCCAGATCCACCCCACTGTGCTCCAGGAACATCAAAAGCAAGACCAGAATAATGATATGATCCTTGTGCGTGTCCACCAACAGGATTAAATCCTTTAAACTCAGTGACTTGAATTCCTTTAGATTGGAAGAATTTATATGCTCTTACCGCAGTGCTTCTATCTCGAAAAGCAATATGGTCGTGATAATTGTATGGCATTCCGTGACCAGACTTATCAAATCTACCAAACGGAGTGTTGGGATCGCCAGTAATATATTCTGCAATTGCACCACCAACTCCACCTTTATCCATTTTCCCGATTCCAACTCCACCAGCTTTACCTCCACCAAAACTTGATAAAGCATCTGCAGCATATTGATATCTGCGAGGATAATTTGGAGTTCCTGCCTTCTCCATTTCTCTCTCAAATATTTGAACTGCTTTCTTTACATCAGTGACCCCTTTTAATCTACTAAGTGTTCCATAAGATCTCATTTCTTTCATCATCCATTCGACTTGAGTATCTAACTTCCAAGGATCTTTTCCTGAAGACGATGCCCAAGCAACTAAAGCATCCCATCTACCACCACTTCCAGGTCCAGTTCCCCATTGCATAATCCCTCTTCCCGGACCACCACCAAGTTGTTTTGAATTTGGATTAACACCAGATTCTTGCATTAAATTACCAATAACTCCTGCTGCTGCTTGTTCGGTAAATCCATATCCGATGAGATAGTTAAAAACTTTTTCGGCATTAGTATTTCCGACAAGTGCTCCAGTCCCCCCAGGAAGACTTTCATCTTTTGTCGGTTCTTCACCCTTACCATCTTTTTTCAATCTCAAATTATCTTGTATCTCCTTTAAAGTTTTTTGTGCATTACTATCGGTAGAATCTTTAAATGCCTTTGCAACCCAGTCACTAATATCACCACCTTCAGTAATCGCAGATATTGACTGCGGATCAACCAATCCACCTTCAGCAAAAGCTGCTGCAATTCCACCCTTCAATTTACCATCATTTATACCTTTATACAATAACATATTAATTCCCAATCCAACATTTTTGTAATCACTTTGAGATGGTTTTTGTCCCAATAAAATTTTAGAAGTTATTGCTAAAATGGGTCCAAAATAATCGCTGTCTCCAAGATTTTTCTGGGCAAAAATAACGTTTTTAAATGGATTATATTCATCTATAACTTTTTTAAATGGATTTGGAAAAATCCCAAATAATTTTTCTTCTCCACCAACATCAGCACCCGGAGAAGTTGCTTCTACTTCACCAGGTTTTCTTGGTATAAGTGCTCTTTTATACTTTCTCCTTTTTGTTTTACCGCCTATTGATCGTCTGGTTTTTCCTTGAGTTTTACCCCCTCTCGTAATGCCACCACCAGCCATTTTTTTAGTTGAAGATTTCGCACTTCTTCCGCCAAAAAATAAATCATATAAAGCACCACCAGCCATATCACCTAACGTTCCACCAGCAATAGAACCGAGAGCAGCTGTTGCGATTGCCAGAGGTCCTCCAGCAAGACCCAAAGCACCAGCCAACCCACCACCAATAGTTCCCAAAATTCCAGCACCAATTGCCCTAAATGCTGCTCTACCTGGATTCTCACCAAGAGCCCAAGATAAACCAAAGTCGATCAATGCTCCGACAACTGGAAGAGGAACTCTTTTTAGGAATGGTCTTACTGAAGAAAGAAGTGCTCTATTTCCACCACGACCAACAGATACTTTGGGTTTTTGTCTTAATGGATTTCGTATATCAATACCACCAGCACGACCTCCACCACTTGTTGTTACTTTTGGTCTACCACCCCTTCCAGGTCTTGGTCTTGCACCAGAACCCTTCGGACCACGACCACCAAATCCACCAGATCCTGCCGCAGCCATTCCAGCAATAAGGGCAAGGTTCAAAAATTGATTCAATAAAGTTGATAGTTGATCAAATTGCTTTGCACCATCATTACCAAAAAGATTTTTAGCAAATCCTCTCGTTGCATCATATGCCTTATATCCCCAATCAATAAAAGTTACCAAACCATCTAATAACTTTCCGCCAAAATTAATTACTAAATCTGTAGCTTGACCTATAAACTTGACGAATGGAATTATTTTTGGAAGATGATCTACCAATCTAACCGCAAAATATCCAAGAATAATATTGCCAATAAAATTCTTAACCCAATCAAGAAATCCCATCCTTGGAGTTTTAGGCATTTGAATTTTGCCCTTCTCTGCTTTGGGTTTTGTCTCTAGTTTTTCTTCTAATTTTTCTCTTCTTTTACTACTTGTTTCTTTCTTTTTATCATTAAGTTGTTTTTTCTCAATTGCTAGAGTTCCCTTTAAAATACTATCAATTTCAATAACCTTGACCTTTATAACACTCAAATCCGTAAGAGACTTTTCTCCAATATCAATAGAAGAACTTTTTGTACTAATTACTTTTTTAGAAAATTTAGCAATTGCTCCGCCCTTTGATGAGGGTAAAAATTTTTGAGTGTTAATTGCCATATTTTTTATCTATGAACTCCTATTAAGTCTGCCTTTGTTTTTGCGCCCTTGGTGGATGCACTAAATCTCGGTGGTCTTACATTGGTTTTTCCGCCACCTTTAACATTTCGTTTCTGTGGAACTGGAGGTCCATAAACAACTCTTGGTTTTGCTGATGGTTTTGGTTTTACTACTTTAGGTTTTGGTTTTGTTTTTGCAACTTGTGCTTTGGGTTTAGGTTTTCCCGATATTCCAAACAACCCACCAAGTAAAGTTTTGCTTGCAGAAAGACCCCAAGATTCTGCTGCTGTTCTTCTTCCACCAAGAACCATATCAACATCACCCTTTCCTCTAAGAGGATTTAATTGATGAAGTGCTTGAAGTCTTTGTTGGGTTGATTTTCCTTTCCCAAATAAAACCGACATAGGATCTTTCATTTTATCAAAATCATATCTATCTTCTATCCTATATCCACCACCCTCTTTTTTGGATCTTTGATTTGCCCAGAACTGTCCAAGAATATTTTTTGCATTCTCTGCAGTTTTTGACATCTTTCCATTCTCTGCATAATCTGTATATTGAACTCTTATTCCTCCTGCCTTTAATTTTTTCAAGAAACTTTTTTGCGTTTCAAGTGCGGGATTACCATCTTTTGCTCCCATAGCACGAAGCTCTTTAATCTTTGCCTCTGCTTTTGCAATCTCAGAACCAGTTCTTTTCTTTGCTCTTTCTATTGCTTTTTTAAGTTCTTTTTGAGATTCTGGTGAAAGATCACCTTCACTTATAGGTCCACCAAAACCACCAAGCATCTGTTTAAGATAAATGTTTCCTGCATTTCTATAAGTCGCTGCTCCAGGTCCTTTTAATTTATCCGCAATTTCCTGAAACATATTTTTTTGTTCTGGTTTTGCTGCAGATGGTTTTCCTCTTTGTTGCATAACACTTAATGCTCTAGAAAAAGCATTTTGCGAACCACCAGATTTTGATGTTTGGGAAGGAGAAACATTTGGCGTTTTTATTCCCATACTATTTGCAATTCTAGCAACAGCACCAATTGGATCCGTCATTAAAGATCCAGTTGAAGATTTAGATTGAGATAAATTTTGAGGAGAGGCAGAAGATCCCCAAGTCGATTGTTTACCAACATCAGCTCCAAATTTAAACTTTATAAATCTACTAATAGCATCAATAGGATCTCTGGTAAATGGAGTATTTGAACGTCCGATCATTCCTCCACCAGCAGCATAAGTAGTTCCGCTGATAACTCTGGGTTTATTTGTTCCTCCCCCAGCAGAATTCATTGCCTCTAAAGTATCGACTCCATACTTTTCAACAGCACCGCGAGACATAACAAACTCACCGTCAGAGAGCATCGCTGGGACTTTATCTACTCCTTTTTCTCCACTTACATATCCGCTTGCAAATCCACCACCACTAAATCCATAGGACTTAGTTTTACCAGTTTGTAAATATGATATTTGTTCATCAATTTCAGCACCTTTGCCCCAAAGTTTATCAAAGAAATTGAGATTTGCTTTTTGTTGCTGAAGTGATTTTATTTTATCCGATGAACTTCCGGGTTCTTTATCAGTCTTTCTCTCTTGCTGATTGACAGTACCGGGAAATAATGCAGGAACTGTTGCACCTGCAGTAAATAAAGCAGCACCAATACCTAAAGGACTTTTTATAAATTTCAGGAGTTGAGGTATTGCTACTCTCCCAAGTTGCAAAGTAAATCTTGCAACCATCCCTAAAGTCCCACGAATCAATTTACCAAAACTAGTTCCGAATAAAATATAAGAACCAAGTAAAGCTGGCCACCAATCCTTAACAAATCTAATAACAGATTTTAACTTACTCGCATTTTTTGGATCACCCATCCATTCCACAACCTTGTATACAATTCTACCCAAGAGAATTGTAGTAAAGAATTGTAAAATTTTATCAAGTAAAGATTTGACCGGAGAAATTATTTTTTCTGCTACCTTCTTTAATCCTTCAAATCTTTTTTCTAACTTACTTTCTGATGCAGATCTTTTTTCTTGTTCTGATTTTCTTCTATCATAATCTGCGGAACTATTTTTTATTTGTTGCTGCTCTTTTAAAGTTTCCGCAATTGAAGATATGGCAGAAGAAATTGAAGAAATGCTATCCTCTAAACTCTTGGATAGTGGAGATTTTGATATTGCTTTTGAAGGTACAAGTGCTCCACCTTTACCAGCGGTAATTAATTTTTTTGCCGACCCAACATCAAAAGAACTTGCTCCTATTTTTTTCTTCTTTACAGAAAATCTCCCATCATCTTTTTTATTTTTTACCCTTTTATATTCATTCGTGAGTAATTCAACTTCTTCGGTGGGAATAGAAGAATTTGGCATTCTTCCCCTAACCATCGATTCCTTAAGAAGAGTCAGATAAGTATCATAGTCAAGGTCAAAAACATCCTCAAGACCAATAAGCCTTAGAACTCTGATATCAATTTCTTCTTTTGGGTTAGAAATGGGCATTGCTCATCTGCTGCTTTTGTTTTAATTCTTCTTCTTCAATATGCTGCTGTAATAATGCAACATAAATATCCCTTTCCCAAGGAATCATATTTTCGATTTCCCATAATGAATATTTATGGTACTGTATTAAAGAAAAATTAAGGCGAAAATAATTTTCAAGATCCATATGGATCATACTTATGCGAAAAAAGATGCTAACCCTTCAAGAACAACTTCACTTTCAACTTGAGTAATTGGATTTTTGACCTTAATAGTATGAGAAAGTTTAGGCATCGTTTCAAAAAACTTTTCAATGTCCTTAAATTGATAAGAGTTCATAGATTCTAAGAAATCTGATATTTCTTTCTTAGTGACATCAGCAGCAGACCAAACCTCATCTTCAGTGAATATCTTATCAATGCACGATCCAATCAATTCAAATGATTGATCCATTGCATTTTTATCATTAAAATCAAAGTTTGTTTTAATAAACTGATCCAATGAAGGATACTTCATTTCCATCATTATATGATCATCAAGTTTAATACGACTGGTATGATCTTCATTCTTTTGGACTTTTATATCGTCCAAATTAATTTTTACGGGAACTTGAGTTTCTCCATCATCCGGACAAATAATATTAACTTCCAATTCCTCTCCAACAGACTTACCGCGAATATTTAAAAACAAATATTCAATATCAAAGGTTGGCAATGTCTCAACCTTAATGTTCTTAGTAAGAATACAATTTTTAATAACCGATTTAATAGCTGTTGTAATTTGCTTTGTATCTTCACTCTCCAAGGCAATTACAAGTAGCTTTTCTTCCTTAACTAAAAATGGTCTATATTGAATTGTTTCTCCTGTTGATGGCAATTCAAGTTCGTAAGTTGGCGTAGAAATCTTTGGTAAAGGCATAATGACCTATAGGATGTTTCAGTGTGATTATTTATGGGGTGGACAGATGGATAAGTGTCCACGCAAACCCCACGAGGGCAATAAATGCTGCTATAATAACTACAGTTCAAACAAATCAATGAAAGGACTTCTCAACTTTTATCTTGCCTCGGCACTCTCTGTCACCACAGCAGCCACTGGTGCTTGCTTTGTGTGGTATGTTCAAGAGTATAATGCCGCATATAAGTATCACAAAGTTGCACCAGAAGTTTCTCAAATTCACCGAAATAATTCTTTGTGGTTGGGTCTTTGGGGAGGAATTTACGGTCTTACTGGAGTAGTCAGTGCAATTGGTCTTTCTCAAGGACTCAAAAAAGATCAATGAAAAAAATAATACTATCAATTTTAATCGTTCCCTTCATTATTATGGGAGGAAATATTATCTTGTTTGCGGTTCTACAAAATTCAAATGTAGAACTTCCAACTCCAAATTAAAAGAGGGTCTTATGACCCTCTTTTTTTATATTCCACTAAACGTAGCAATAGGTCCAACGTTTCTGCCAACATAAGGAAGACCCTCTTCAACTATTGTATTTCCAGATGAATTTGCAGAGGATGCAGGAATTCCTCCAATAGTAAGATTATTGTCAATACTAAACTGAGGATTTTCGAATATTGGATTTGAATTAAATGCTGCTTGTTCTAATGGAGTAGTTGATTGACCCTTATCAACAGGTGTCACGGATCCTCTATTTAAAACATATCTAATGTAAGACATAGAAACAGTGCATTTTAATAATGAAGAAGAATCGTAAGAAACTGGCATAGACGAAATACTAATTGGAAATGCGTTTATAAAATCATATACCATTAAGTTTTTATAATCCCTTTCAAACTTAATAACCTGAAGTCCCTGATTGGAAACATACTCATCAGGATATCTAACTCTATAAAAATAAAATGGATCTTTAGACCCAGCTTCTTTATCACTTTGAGGTCCTATAGATTCATCAACACAAAATTTCATCCATATCTCAAAAAAATAGATAGGAATATAATTATCAGCATCGACATAAAAAGTCAAATCTATTCTATCATCATAAATTCTTCTGTAAGCATGTCTTTCAGTTACCCCATGAAAATCATTAGTTATCTCTAAAGTTGCCAAATTTGATCCTGGAAGAGTTGCCTCAGAACACAATAAGTTTAATTTACCATCAGTAATATTGCTCACGTTTAGCCCATTATATTCCAAAAAGGATTTTCCGCTATTATCCTTCTCCTGAAGTTTAGCAGGAATTGGTATCCTAACTTCGAAGTGAGAAGTTAATGCTGGACGAAGTAAATTGGATTTAATATCTGCTACCGATTTTGGTGTTGGAGTAGGCAGAGAAGGCATTTATAAATACTTTTTGATTATTATATATTATGTAGTAGGGATAATGGCAGAAAGTATTAAAAGTATCTATAAACCATCCTACCCCCAAAAGTATATTGGAAACCCAAACAATATTATTTGCAGAAGTAGTTGGGAAAGAAAATTCTGTCATTGGTGCGATTTAAACCCAAGCATTATTGCCTGGGGTTCAGAAGAAATTAAGATAAAATATTATGATCCAGTGAAACAAAAAGTAAGAAATTATTTTCCAGATTTTATTATCAAGGTTAAAGAACAATCTGGAGAGATAAAAAAATATATCATAGAAATAAAACCACAAAAGGAAACTGTTGCTCCTAAACCAAGATCAAGAACAACAAAATCTTATCTTCACGAAGTTTACACCTACGCCACCAACCAAGCAAAATGGAAAGCAGCAAAAGAATTCTGTGAGGACAATATGATTGGTTTTAAAATTATAACAGAAAACGAGTTAGGTATAAAATAATGGCAGAAGGTTTCGGAAAGTATGTAGAAAAAACATCTACTACTCAAAGAATGAGAGATCTTCTCAAAAAAATTGAAGCGTCTCAAACATCCGATCCTGAAGATCTAATGTTATTAATATTGGATACACTAAAGAAAGAAGTGTTATATCCAGAACCAGGAAAGTTTTATACTTTTATCTACAATCCTAAAACTCCTGATATCGAATACGATCAGCATCCATTAATTGCTTGCACTGAACTTTATAATTGGGGATTTAAAGCTCTCAACTTTCATTGGAGACAATCTAGAAATTACACTTGGGAAGAAATCGCAGGAAAACTTCACGTTGTAGAATATAATGAGTTGGATGAAATGCTTTCTATACAATATGCAAAATTCCGTCTAAATAAATAAAAACCCCCTAAGTAATGGCAGCAGGAACATACGGAGAGCCTGGAAAAAATTCTTTCACAACTAAAGGTGTTAGTGGGATATTATCTCCCGTCGTAAACGCACAAACAGGTGTGACTCAAATTTATCGACAGGGGGCAGCTAATACCTTCCAAAGTATGGGAACTTATAACCCATCAACTAAAAAATTTACTCCTGCTGCTGGTTTAAGTGTAACAGACGCAAAGACACTATCAAGTGAAAACTCACTTAAAGACATAAGAGGGTCGGCAGAAATAACAGCAAAGAAATCACAAATAGAAGCAGGAGTTCCTGCAGAGGCAGCAGAAGCAAGATCAAAAGAATTGATCAATACTGGAAAGGCAACAACAAGTCCTAGTGGAGAAAATACAGGTCCAGCGCAAAAAGAAGGAGAAAAAGATTTAGGATCACAAAATTCAAAAACCAGAGAAAAATTTTCTCAAACATTAAAATACCCAAGTACGTTGAAAAGTGAACATCAAGATGTAATTAAATTCAAAATGGTCAAATATAGACCAAGAAAATTATCAACTGGAGGAGATTTGAATCCAGTACAAGATAGAACAGCGCAAGACATAATAGGAATAGTAACTCTTCCAATACCCTCCGGAATAAGTGATGCCACTGTTGCAAATTGGAACAGTGATGAATTTACTCCACTCCAAGCACTAGGTGCGGATATTGCGAATACAGCAATAACACAGGGGTTTAAAGAAGGAGCGGATGTTGCGGGTAAAGGAGCAGAAAGTGCTGCTAGCAATTCAGGTGATTTGAAAACACTAATTGCAAATTCATTCGTTCAAGCAGCTACAGGAACTCAAAACCTTTTATCAAGAACAAAAGGTGCAGTAGTAAACCCAAATATGGAACTCCTGTTTTTAGGACCACAGTTAAGACCGTTTAATTTCACATTTAAATTGTCTGCAAGAAGTCAAAGAGAAGCACAGGAAATTCGTTCCATTATTAGATTTTTTAAGCAGGGAATGTCTCCTATTAGAACACCAGCGAACTTATTCCTCAAGGCACCTCATACATTTCAAATAGAATACCTTCACAGAAACAAACCACACTCCTACTTAAATAAGTTTAAAGAATGTGCCCTACAATCTTTTACTGTCGATTATACTCCTGAAGGTCAATATTCAACTTTCACTGATGGTGCTATGGTATCATATCAAATATCAATGCAGTTCCAAGAACTAGAACCAATATTTAATGATGATTATACGAGTATTGATCAAAACAACGATACGTATATAGGTTACTAAAATGGCAAACCCATACTTCAGGCAACTACCTTCTTTCGAATACGTAAGCAGACTCCCTGATTCCAAAATAAGCGATTATATAGAAGTTAAAAATTTATTTAAAAAGGGCAATATTCGTAATGATATTTTTCAAAACGTTTCGTTCTTTGAAAAATATGAAATTGAGGGAGATGATCGTCCAGATAACGTAGCATTTAAAGTTTATGATGACTCAACTTTAGATTGGGTAATACTTCTTTCGAATAATATTTTGAACATACAGACAGAATGGCCATTGAGTCAACAGTCATTTGATAATTATCTGAGACAAAAATATGGAGTAGGATTCTCAACAGAAGAAGAAATATACAATAATATATACAATGGAATCCATCATTATGAAACTATAGAAATTAGAAATAGTCAAGGAGTTGTAATTGTTCCAGGTGGACTAGAGGTTCCTTTTGATTATGCACTTGGAAAATCATACTATGATTATTTTACAGATTCTATGAATTTTATAAACACTGGTAATCAAACCACGGTTATTCCAGTGACAAATTATGAGTATGAAGAAAAAATTGAAAATAAGAAAAGAAATATTTACGTACTAAAACAGAGATACTTGAATATTATTATTGATGATATGAAGGAACTGATGGCATATAAAGAAGGTGCCACTCAGAATGTGAGCGACACCTTGAAAAGAGCTGATAATATTAGACTCTATTCCTAATCAATCTTCGGCAAGACGCTGGAAGTAAGAGAGAGCATCGTCTTCGTCCTCATCATTTGAAGTAATCTGAGGAAGAGAAGGAGACTTAGAGCGAGCATAAGATTGCTCCAGTTCTTCTACTACACGATTTTGAACAGTTGAAGTTTGTTCATACTCTTCAAGATCATCTTCTTGTTCGATAACAGCACGGGAACGAGTTGGACTCTGAAGACCGAGAACAGCATTCAAACGTGTTTCAAGTTCTTCATAAGATTTGAATTGATCGGGAGCAGTCACTGCTGCCAGAGAATACTCTTTTTTCCAAATAGATTCGAGAGCATCATCATCATCCAACAGTGGAGAAACCCTGTCAAATTCAGACTTATCGTAGTTCCAATACCCATCTTTTTTTACAAGTTTGAGTTTGAAGTTAGCACCCTGCCAAAAGTCAAAGGGATTGATGGGAGTTTCATCTTCAAATTCAGGTTGCATTGCCTCCATAATCTTGTCAAAGATTTTTTTACCATACTTGTAAAGGAAGACCTTACCTTCATTTTGGGGATTGGTAGGATCTTTTACAACGTAAATGTTGGAATAGTATGATAGTTTACGCTTTTGTTTGCGAACAGTCTCTTTGTCTTTCTCACTACCACTATTCCACAGTTTGCGGTTATGCTCAGATACGGGATCTTTTTGTCCGATGGTAGTCAGAGAGTTTTCAATATACCAACCACCAGGACCTTGGAATCCGTGAGAGTACATTTTTGCCCAGGGAACATCTTCTCCCTCTGGAGCAGGTAGGAAACGAATAATTGCAAAACCGTTTCCAGTCTTGTCCATTTCTGGTTTCCACAAGCGGTCGTCTTCACCACCACTTACAGTATTCATTTTTTCAACTTCTTTTACCAATTTAGCGGTAAGAGAACCAAGTTTGGATTGTTTTTTAAGATTTTCGAATGACATTAGATTACCTTGGATTAATAGGATTTGGCTTTTGGGTACTTCGTTATTCTACAGGTCTGATCCCGTTTTGTCAATCTGCTGTTTCATTACATCAAGCATCTTAGACATATTATTAAGAATGATATTCATATCAGTGCCAGAAGGCATACCCATCATAATTGCAGATTGCATAATACGTTCTTTCATTTCTTTTGCTTCTGGATCATCTGATAAACTCATTCTCGTATAAAGAACTTTTTGTTTATCAAGAAGTCTTTCCAAAAGTTCTACGTGTTCAAGTTTCTGTTCCTTTGTCATTGCAGGAAATTTAAAGACGTTTGAATAAACTTCTTCTTGTAATTCTGCAATCTCAGTCATCTCTGCACGGACAACCTCAGAATTAAAGAAACTCATGAATCCTCCAAAATAATTTCTTTCAAAATTTTACGAAAACGAAATACATCAATATTTAGAAAAGGATTATATTTTTTAACCCTACGACTGACGGTTTGCCACACCGGGTCTTGAAGTTTCTTATCAAACGTATTCCCGAACAGGAAAATTCTATCGTAAATGACTAGTGTTTCTATACTAATTTTCCCGCTCAGGAATTTTTTAAGAAGTACAGGATGTCCTTTAGAACAGTTGAAAACATCCCGAAATTTATTTTCCTCAAAAAGATATTGCGATTCTTCTTTAAAGATATAAGAAAGTGATTGAATTTTCTTTTGCCAATTTTGATATCTTTTTTCTCCCTCTTGAATCATTTCACCAATCCATAGTGTCTCTGGATCATTACAGGATACAAAGTTGGAAACAAAAAAGTCTATAACTTCTTGATCTGTTTTTTGTCTTGCTACCTTCTCGAACCACATTCGATCTTTTCGTTTATAAAAAGACTGAAGAGTTGCACGACTCTTTCCGCAATATTTAAAATAATCATAATTGTCCTTGGTAAAGTGATTTTTCAAGGACAGATAACATTTGTAGGCATCAAAGGGCATCATTAATTAAAGGGGTAGTTTCGCTCTAGAACTTCTCTTTAAGAAATTAAGTTCCATTGCTTCATACTTAAGTTTTTCTTTTAGTGGTTTAGAAATTAATTTTGGTACTGATTCTAAATCAATGTTATTTTGTTCGCAGAAATGAACAATAGCATCGATATAATTCATCTCCACGTTTACTTGCACAAGATTTTCAATTTCTTGTGCAAATCGTGATGGGCAGAAAAATTTACTTTCTAGTACTTTCTCTAATTCATTCTCCATCTGGCCTAGTACTGTGAGATACAAATTCTTTAATATAACGAACTAATAGTTTAATATAATCTGATTTGTTTCTTTTGTCAAATATTTTCACTTCCCCACCAGGAGTTACCATTATTGTGATAAGTTTGACTGGGGGAATATCAGTAAGTTCATAATATGCAGCAGCATAAAACATCTCCTGAACAAAATAATTTTCAATCCATTTCTCTGGTTTAATTTTGTCCGAAGTTTTAAAGTCAATGACTGCTAATTCCCCATCATATTCTGCAATACAATCTACTCTTCCTGCAAGTCCAAGATACTGAGAGTAAAGTGTTCTTTCAATCGCATGAATATTATTTATTTTATCTAAGTATGGTTTAGCATGATGAAACATGAACTTTGTCATGGGTTGATAATCATCCCAATTTAGTTCTTTATTTTCCAAATAGTCCTGACAAACTAAGTGAAAATCTGTTCCTCTTGCAGTTGCTTTTCTTGTAATAGCATTCGCTTTTTCTACACCAACCCTTTTTCTCCATTCGACAAAGATTTGACGATTGTAGAAAGAAGTTACAGAGGTGATTGATGGCACCCATTGACCATCGGGGAGATGATATAAACGAATGCCATTTTGTTCTTTCTTTTCTAATTCAAGATCACCTAGGTAATTATGATGAATAAATGTCATAGATTTAATTCTGTTTTTGCAATAATATACTCTTTAACTAATCCCGAACGAACAATATCTTCAATACCAAATTCAATGACATCAAAAGAAGGCATTACTCGCAAAATTTTCATAAAGTCGATAATACCATTCTTTTCATTTGTTTTGATCAAATCACTTTGAGTAGCATCACCACAGAACATGATCTTACTATTTTCACCAACACGAGTAATGATACTATCAAGTTCGTGGAAGTTCAGGTTTTGAAATTCATCCACAATAATAATTGCATTATCCAGAGTAGTTCCACGAATAAAGGAAGTGCTCCAAAAACTAATCGTTCCTTGCAATTTAAGATTGGCATAGAGCATTTCAAAAGATGCATCATCTGGCATTTGGAACATATACTTTACCATATTCTTATAAGGAATTTGATAAAGTGAGGACTTATCTTCATGATCGCCAGGAAGAAAACCAATTTCACGAGTAGCAACAAGAGACCTAACGATATAAATTTTTTCGTAAGGAGACCTTTCATCTAAAACATCTTGAAGAGCATTATAAAGAGTAATAAATGTTTTACCCGTACCAGCAGCTCCGTAAGCAACAATATTTTGACTTGATTCGTATGCTTTATAAAGTAATTTTTGATTTTCAGTAAGAGGTTCGATATCTCTCATCAAATCCATACTGATTGGTTTCTTACGCTTCATTTGTTTAGCAGTAAGTCCAACACCAATTGGTTGATCTTCTCTTCTTCTTCTTGCCATATAAAATTAAATAGGTTTTACTTTTGATCCTGGTGCTTTTGATGCTTTACGAAGAACGTCGTTCCATCCTGGATGAGACTTCTTAAGTCTATCATAAACTTCGCCAACTTCTCCAGAACTGGGGCACGTTGAAGGATCACTCCAATCCCTATCCCAATCTGGATTACTTTCTTTCCACTGGTCCCAGTCGTGAACACTCATCGTAACTTCTTTTTGTTCACCAGTTAATTTATTAATCACCGGATATGTTGCCAATCTAGTTCCTCCATTGTGTGTAAGGATATTTATTCGATAGTAATAGAGGGTGCATCATTGCACTCCGAACAATTTTCACGAGTCCAACCAAGTGCTTCAGATACTGCAGGAAACTGACAGGTAAAAATGCAACGAATCAGTTCTGCAATCTCCATATGTTCTTTTTGCGTTCCATGCGCTGAACGTAGATCAATATAATGGATCCACGAACGCACAGAACCGGTCATATAGAGTCTTGTGGGCGTTGCTAGGGGCAATACAAACCTTGCACACTCCTTTGCCACTCCCTTCTCCAGAAGGCGATTGTAGACCCTCTGAGACTGCTCAAACAGAACGCGAATGTCTTCCAGCAATGTCAGTTTCAGATAGTCTGGAAGGTCATCAATCGAGTTCTGGCGGTTCTTATCATCTTGCCTACGAAGTTCAGGGAGAGGAATATTACCACCTAAAAGATTAGCATCAGCATACCGTTGCGAAAATTCTTGATATGTAAAGCTCCTATGACGAAGTATCTGTGCTGCGATACCCCTTGTAGTATTGATCTCTACAGTCATTGAAGCTTGTTCGAAGATACTCCAATGCTGATGCTGAATACAATACTTAAGTAGTCCAGCAAACTTATCATTCTCCTGGTTTGCTGGATTAGAAACACGAGCACAGTATGCCATATGTTTCTCTGCATCTGGTGTAACAGATACAAGTTTTACTTCTGCTTTCATGAATTCGAATTCTTCGAAGATCTTATTCACAGTCCATCTCCATCATCATCGTTTGTAAGTTTATATTTTTGATTTACTCTCATTAAATCTGCTAGTTCATCAGTCTCATCATCATAAAAGACTTCATCATAATCATCGACATAAGATGCTACTTCTTCATATTTAAGTTCTTGTTTATAAGCATCAACATCAGAATATACTTCCGATTTGAGACAATCGACAAGAGATTCAAGATTTTTAATGATCAACTTAAGTTTCTCTTTATCCATTTAAATCAATCTATACGTAAATTATTATAGGTAAAAAAAAGAGAGGAGTCAAGTCCCCTCTCAGATCAAGCAACTTGCGGTTGCTTTGCCATATTCAATTGTGCCGCTTGAAGAAGTTTTTCCTTCTTTGCCTTTCTCTTTAGATAACGAACGAAGTAAGTATTCATTTTACACCCCCTTTGGATTTTTCCATATGGAGTTTGTTTCCACTTTCGTCAACGTAAAACATAGCTCCACGGTAGATTTCTACGTGTGGTTCAATCTTGAACGTTTGATTTGGACGATCTGTAGTGTCATATTCAACACCACGATAAACGACTTTAGACATTAGGTTTCTCCTTAATGGTTTAGGTTAAAGAGCGTTCCTTCAGTCGGCGTTTGCGTTCGCTATTTGCGAATAGCGAATGAACGATCCGTTCCGCGTCGGCTTACTTCCGTCTGGTATTCCAGATGAACGTAAGGTCATTGTAGACCTATCAGGTTATATAGTAAAGTTTTTTTGTAATATTTGATACAATTTATCTTTCAATATAACTTAAAGTATGATCAGTGGCATATAGCTGCTGGATAATTATATCACATCCAATCTTTGGATTGCAGTCTCCGCAAGTATAAACATCAACAGCTGCTTTACCTTCTTCAGGCCATGTATGAATGCTGATATGACTTTCAGACAATAAACAAATCACAGTCACTCCTTGTGGTTCAAACTTTTTTGATATAGTTTGAACCACGGTTGCACCGCTAGCAACTGCTGCATTTTCTAATAAGTCAATAAGACAACGCTCGTCGTCCAAAAGAACAAACGAGCATCCATATAAATTTAAAAGATAGTGTTTACCCATTATTCGATTGCTTCAGAATCTATTCCATATTCGTTGATTAATTTATCTATTTTAGTCTCTACACCAGACAATTTTTCTATTTCAAATATAGATGACTTTTGATATTTTTTTAATTTTTTATATTCTTTGATTAACCTATTGACTTCTCTATTTTTAATATAAAGTCTTAACTGTTTATCATCAGCGGATTTAGCAAATCCTTTAAATCCTTCACTCATTTTCTCTTTTTCTTTTCTGGTTGTTTTATACCCCACAGTTTAGGGTTAGTTCTTCCATACCCAAAATCAATTTTTTCAATTGCATTAGGACCAAGACGATCATAGTACATATCAAAAATACGAACTCTCGATCCTCTTACTAGATCAATACATTTTTCGTCATTTTCAATATACCAAATTAAATAAGCATCATTTGGGAATGAAGTGTCTTTAGCTTTTTCAAGAGATGTTTTTTCAAGAAGAACTTCACATCCATATTCATGGGGCAGAACTTTTTTTTCTCTTCTTGAAGATTCTGCCATTTTCTTTTTCTCCTTTACAACTACTGTCATGAACGACCACCCCACTGAATATCGGGATATGCTTCCTTTACATTATCAAAAGTTATTTTGTATTTATCGGTAAGTCTCTTATCTTTTGTCAGAATTAATACTTCTGCCTCTCTAGGATGAAGACCTTGAAGAAGATTAATAAACATCATCTCCCTACGAATTGTAGAGAGGCTATCATTTCCTCCTCTTACATAGTGATAGAGGTTTTGATATTCTCTGCGAAGTGAAGTTCTATCACGAGCATTGAGATCTTGTCCCGTAGCGGATTCACCGCCAGATGCTTCTCTCTTTAAATTTTCGGAGAGTGTTCCAGAATAAACAGACTGTTCATCCGCATTTGCATAAGGAACATCTCCTTCTGGAAGGAGAGAAACAATAGTTTCATCAAAATTCCATATGAATACAGACTTAAGAGAATCGTGCTCATATGTTTTAAGAACTTCTACTTTTTTTGCATTACTTTTTTGCTTTGAAGCAAGTTCTAAAATTTCATAAACAAAAGGATTTGTTGGAAGAGTTTCGATCGGTTTTTCAGTCGTCGTCCTCTTCGTCTTCGTCGTAGTCATAATCGTAGTCGCCATTTTCAAATCTTACAGATACTATTTCGTCAGGTATCACCTGCCCATTTTCATCAAAGAACTCTGGATGTAAATACGGAGGTTTTGACTCTAACAAATGCCTATAGGTTAACCAACCTATTATACCTCCTGTCATAAAAAAGAGCAACGTGAACATTACCGTGAATGTTATTACATATGCTGTTTCCATCTGTCTTCTCCAGAGAGTTTATTTTCTTCTAACATCAAAGTGAAATTCTATAAAAAAATGAAACTCTCTACAGAAGAGAGAAATCATTTTACCAAACCTCACTTGAAAAGTTTTTGGTTTTTCTGATTTTCTCCTCCTATTTCTATTCCTAAGTAATAACTCAACACCCCGATTAATTTGGGGTTCTGATTTATTTAGTTTGCTTTTTTCGTCTTCCTGGTCGTTTATCATGATTATATTTCCAGGCATCTTCAAGGATACCGTAGAGATAATTTCTTATTTTTCTTGCTTCAGGTTTTGGAATATGCCCATAACCCTCACGAAGTTGTTTATGTATTTCATCAGAACCACCTTCAAGATAATCATCCAAATCCATCACAAGATTGCTGATCTCATTTGCTGTAGAACTTCCAATAAATTCTTCAACTTCAACTTTTTTAGCTCCACGAATTTTTAAATAATCATAAAATTTCAAAACAAATTGTCCCTGAAAGGCATAATCAATTGCCCTTTCAACATCATAATAGACTTCGTGAAATGTACTGGTCATTAAACTAGATTTTGCTCCTGAAGATATTGAACAGTATCAGAACAACCACCAATATGTTGATCGTCTACAATCACTTGGGGAAAGGTAGATCCTTCTCCAAATTCCGAATAGAATTCTTCTCGTGTAAAATCAGTATTCAATTTGTAAACTACGTGTTGCAGTTGTGCTAACTCTAGCACTTGCTGAACCTTTGTGCAATATGGGCAACCGTCTTTCGAGTAAACTGTAAATTTCATAATTTTTATCAAACTGAAAGTTATTTAGTGTTAACTGGAATCCTATCATCCGGTTTAAGTTTTAAAGGTCCAGCGTCAGGTAGTTGTTCTTTTCTTGGAGCACAACCATTTTCCCTTATATTTGAAACTGCAACGTTTGAAGTTGGAAGTTGTTTTGGAATTTCAACATCTACCACGGGACCCATTAAAAATTTATTGCGGGTGTAAGTTCTGTTCTGTGGGTCAAAAGAAACCATTGTTAGTGCATCTATCTCTTCACCACAATCCAAAAGTTTTTTCCCAGTATTTTTATCTAATACTGAGAAATATTCTTCATTATACTTTTTCATTTTTATGGATCTTTTGACCATTATAGATTATCCTTGGAGGTCTGTAAAGACCTGGCCAAGTATCACGAATAATCTCTGCTAGTTTATATGGTGTTGTAGATGATATCATAGATCTTGCGTAACTGACATTATAAACATAAAGACTCCAAACAGTATAAAACTTATGAGGATAAAAACCATAAAAAAAAGGAGTTCAGAGAACTCCTGTTATTTATTTTTAGAGTGCATTTCCTCGCGGTAGAACTTCCTCTGGGAACACAAAGTTCTCATGAGGTTGGTCTACAGGAGCCATCCAAGCACGAAGACCTTCATTCAGAAGAATGTTCTTAGTGTAGAAGGTTTCAAACTCAGGATCCTCTGCTGCACGAATCTCCTGACTTACAAAATCGTAAGCACGAAGATTAAGGGCAAGACCAATGATACCAATGCTGGAAGTCCACAAACCCATGACAGGAACAAATAGCATGAAGAAATGCAACCAACGCTTGTTACTAAAAGCAATACCAAATATCTGCGACCAGAAACGGTTTGCAGTAACCATTGAATACGTTTCTTCTTCTTGTGTAGGTTCAAATGCTTTGAAAGTGTTTGCTTGATCGCCATCTTCAAATAGAGTGTTTTCTACAGTTGCTCCGTGAATGGCACAGAGCAGTGCTCCTCCCAGTATACCAGCAACTCCCATCATATGGAAGGGGTTAAGGGTCCAGTTGTGGAAACCCTGAAGGAAGAGAAGGAATCTGAAGATAGCAGCAACACCAAATGAAGGTGCAAAGAACCAACTAGATTGTCCTAGTGGGTACATCAAGAATACAGAAACGAATACTGCGATAGGACCAGAGAATGCAATCGCATTATAAGGACGGATGCCGACCAGGCGAGCAATCTCAAACTGACGCAGCATAAAACCAATCAGAGCGAAAGATCCGTGGAGCGCCACAAAAGGCCAGAGTCCCCCAAGTTGGATCCAGCGGACGAAATCTCCCTGAGCTTCAGGACCCCATAAGAGTAGAAGAGAATGTCCGAGAGCATCAGCAGGAGTAGATACAGCAGCAGTAAGAAAGTTACACCCCTCAAGATATGAACTCGCAATTCCATGGGTGTACCACGAAGTTGCGAAGGTGGTCCCTGTAAGCCACCCGCCAAGAGCGAGATAAGCTGTCGGAAATAGAAGTAAGCCAGACCAACCGACAAAAACAAACCGATCACGCTTAAGCCAGTCATCGAGTACATCGAACCATCCCCTTTGTTGAATTGGTTGTGAAAGTGTTGAAGATACCATAGCCTCCTATGTCATTTCTCATATTTATCTTAACATAAGTTAACAAAGAGGTCAATAGAGATTTCTACTTATCCCCAATAAATCTGACCGAGAGTAAATAAAACAAACACAAGAACTGTGAATACCATCATACCTACACCTGCCCAGATTACCCAGTTAGGCATAGGTTCATGTTGAGTATTATGAGACATAAAAAAAGAGGGTTGTTATACCCTCTTAATTATATCAGTTATTAAGTTTTTATCAACCGATTGTAGGTGCGGTGAGAGCAACAGGAGTGTTCTCAGCAGCAGCAAGATCGAGAGGGAAGTTGTGAGCATTACGTTCATGCATCACTTCCATGCCCAGACCAGCGCGGTTCAGAACGTCAGCCCAGGTGTTCAACACACGACCCTGACTATCAACGATAGACTGGTTGAAGTTGAAACCGTTGAGGTTGAATGCCATGGTGCTAACACCAAGAGCAGTGAACCAGATGCCTACAACGGGCCAAGCAGCAAGGAAGAAGTGCAGCGAACGTGAGTTATTGAAGGTGGCGTATTGGAAGATCAGGCGACCGAAGTAACCGTGGGCAGCCAAGATGTTGTAGGTCTCTTCCTCTTGGCCGAACTTGTAGCCGTAGTTCTGGGATTCGTTCTCAGTGGTTTCACGAACCAGAGAGGAAGTAACCAGAGAACCGTGCATAGCACTGAACAGAGAACCACCGAACACACCAGCAACTCCAAGCATATGGAAGGGGTGCATCAGGATGTTGTGCTCTGCCTGGAACACAAGCATGTAGTTGAACGTACCAGAGATACCAAGAGGCATCGCATCAGAGAAAGAACCTTGACCGAAAGGATAGACCAGGAACACTGCACTCGCAGCAGCAACAGGTGCGCTGTATGCAACGCAGATCCAAGGACGCATACCAAGACGGTAGGAAAGTTCCCACTCACGACCCATGTAGGCATAGATACCAATCAGGAAGTGGAAGACAACCAGTTGGAACGGACCACCGTTGTAAAGCCACTCATCTAGGGAAGCAGCTTCCCAGATGGGGTAAAAGTGCAGTCCAATAGCATTGGACGAAGGAATCACAGCACCAGAGATGATGTTGTTTCCGTACATGAGTGAACCAGCAACGGGTTCACGGATACCGTCGATGTCTACAGGAGGAGCAGCGACGAAGGCAACAATGAAGCAAATGGTAGCAGCAAGCAGACAAGGAATCATCAGGACTCCAAACCAACCCACATAGAGGCGATTGTCGGTGCTAGTAATCCAGTTGCAAAATTGTTCCCAAGTATTCGATTGTGATTGTTGACGTGAAATTGTAGCAGTCATTTTTTTAACAGTTAGTAAGACCATCAGGGAAATGGTGGTGATACTATGTTCCCCGCACCCTCAGCGGGGATATGAGAGACGTTTTTATACACCCTAGAGGTCTCGGTTTATGGGGTGTTTGACAATGTTAAGATTTATGAGAAATCCTTAACATTTGTTTACCTATTTATCATACTATGGTTTTATCCGCCCGTCAAGCCCCTACTTGGATTTCTTTTTTGCCGATTTAACCTTCAGATCAATCTCATCATTTCCAGTAGAAGGCATAGAAGAGGCACTCTGTGGATCCAGTTTATTATAGTATCCTTTATCTTTTCCATATTCTGGGTGCCAACCATTCACCATTTCTGGAGGAGGATCATTAGGAACACCATTTTTTGATGGTTTATCAGAATAATCAATCTCCTTTTTAAGTCTCTTAGAAACTTTTTTAAATAATGGATCTTTATCTGCTTCTATAGTTTCTTGTTCTTGGAAATATTTCTCAAAAAGTTCTTTATTAAATTCATCTGCAAGACGAATACTTAATTCGGATTGAAGAATCGTTTCTTTTTTACCATTTTCGTCGGCAATAAAAAGTAAAGTATCTCCCTTAAGTTGTTCTTTTCTTACAACCTTTGCCTTCTTTTGTTCTCTACCAAAGTTTCCATACATAATTTCATTATTTTTCTTTCTACTAGTTTCAGTCATATATTCCCAAGCGTGATCACCTCCACCAAGATGATCTAAAACTTCATTTTTTCTTTCTTGAGAAAATCTAGCATTTTGTTCTTTTTCATACTTACCCCACAATCTTTCCTCTGCTTTTTTAAATGAAGAAGGAACTTCTGCCTTTTTCATCAAATCTGCATTAACAGTTCTATTTGCTCCAGGTTTAACTTTATATTTTACTTTTGGTTGTTCTGGAAGAACATAGGGTTTCTTAATATTTTTAAGTATTGATTTTGTTGATTCTGAAATTGTAAGTTTTTCATTTTTATATTCATCTGCAAGACCTACACCCGCAATTCCAAATCTTCCACCACCACCTGGAGTATATTTCCCACTACCGGATGGACTACCTGTTGCACCAACAGACCCGCTCATTCCAGGAGTTCTTACAGAAGTTCCAGGATTCGGTCTGCGTCCCCTTCTCTTTTCAACATTTTTATTGCCAGCACCTCTATCTGCAACGTCTTTTGGTAATGCAGTTTGAGTTCCACCCCAATCAGGAAAAGTAGTTCCAGCTCCTCTAGGTGTTCTGACGGGTATAAGTGTTCTATCATCTGGGGCATTTTTACCCATACTTCCAGAAGATCTTCCACCTTTAGAATAATCTCCAGCAACATTTTTATCACCAACCCAGACACGATCAGGAATTAATCCGGTTTTTGTTGTCTTGAATCCATCCTGCTTAATTTTATCAGCAGCACTTTTACTCGTTCCGTGCCATTTGGTATCAATCTCAAGACCCTTATTAGTCTTTGGTTTTGATGCGCCCCTTGTTGGAAGATTTTCGCCAGGAACTTTATCGGGAGGATAAGATCCATCAGGCAGTTCACCCTCCTTCTTTTTCTTTTTATCTTTAGGTTTTGCAGATCCCGGAATAAGATTTGGATCCCAAGAACCCAATGTTGGAGCAATTCTATCAATAATTTCTCGCGCAATTTCTTTAGCCTGATTTATAATATCGCCAAGATATCTTCCAAATTGATCTGCAGGGTTTGAGGGTGGTCCTGGATAAAACGCTCTATATTGCTGAGTATTTCCACTATTGTATTGATCTCTATACCACTGTGCTTGAGCAAGCGTCAATTGTCCATAACTTGTAAATCCACTTGTACCATTCCAAGAACTAATTCTTCCACCGATTCTGGCAAGATCAACCATTCTTCTATCAGACTGGCGCACATATCCAATCGTACTAAAATTTCCCCAAGCATACCACATACTCATCATTGGACCCAAAATGTATGAGGTATCTCCGGGAGGTTCAATAGTCAAAATACTACCATCTTCTCCAAACAATCCAGTAGTATCTCTACCATTTGGAAGATCATCCTGAGTAAGATCTAATGGAGCATTAATATTTTCTCCCGTAATTTCTTGCCTTTCAGGCTCAACGATATAAATTCCTGCGGTATTATTAGTAGGAATTTCACTGAGCAATTGAAGTTTTTCGTCAATCTGAGTTGACTTCAGATGACGCATTGCTTTTCTAAAAGTATTACTTTTACCGCTTCCCATTAAAAAACTAAACCTCTATTGAAGTATTTATTGTAAGTGTAGCATTACTATATTCAACACATCCTTCAGGCCATCCTACAATAGTTATTCTATTATGGGAAGCATTAGAATTTACAACTTCAATTCCGTGCCACACTGCAGGATTAATCCAAACAAATCTATTGGGGTTAGGTTCTATTTTTTCTACACTACAATTTTTAAATTTCAGATGTCCTCCCCACGAAGAATTCCAAGAGGGATGTATATAATAAACAAAACCACCAAATTCACTATGATATCCACCATTTCCACCAGAAACTTCTCTATCAATTCCTGGCGGTAAAGAATTAATATAAGACCACATATCAATAGTATTTTCCCAATGCTCCCTCCATATGTCAAGTGATTTTAATTTTTGTTTTATGAATTGAATACAGTTAGAATAAAGTTCATTTTTATCTTCGACGAATTCATCAGCGTGAAGATATTGATTTATATTAGATTGAATATACTGCCATTCTTGATTATGTAAAAAATTATCAATAATAATGGCAGCAGTTCGGTTTTCCATTTTGTTTTATGACTATTTATTTTATACATTATACTAAATAAGAATAGTGTTTATCACAATAAGAAAATGAAAAGACTTCTATTAGCCTTTTCGTTATTCTTCGCAATCCCAGTTAATGCTGCTGAAATCACATCAAGAATCACTGACTCCGTACAATTGAAAGTTGATGGTGCTGCAGTTCAATCAACCCGAATCGGTGCTTCGTATTCCGCTTCAGGAACTAATATCCAATCCACATCTTTTGGTGGTGTAGGTGGTGCTGGAACCTA